>JAEIGA010000413.1_pt1 | contig 62467 bp, 98 predicted proteins | sample 9270691 | NCBI WGS metagenome assembly JAEIGA01 (sample SAMN17057246, study PRJNA624740) | gut metagenome | biome: biome; isolation source: fecal sample | host: Bos grunniens | place: China: Xizang | collected 2019 | reverse complement strand
GTACTGTCATTTCTCGCCCTCCTTTACGATGATGATGCGAACCTTGTCGCCATGGCTCATAGATTCTAATAACGTGTCAAGTTGTTTGAGGTCTGAACAAATCACTTTGTAGCCGAAGTATTCAAAATCAACCGTTCCTTCTACCGCCCCCTTCATCATCTGTTCCTTCATCGCTTGCTTGCCGTTTTCGTAATTTCTATCAAGTTCAGCCTGCATATTCTCGGCCCAAGCCTTGTTGAAGAAATGATATTGTTCCTTCTGCCATTTCGCCCCGGCGATGAAGGCTTTAATAGCACTCACTTCAAAATACGGTTTCCACGCGGAGCCATCTGGATTCTTATGCCATTCGGTTGCATACTTCTTCGCCGCTTCCTCAAGGTCGTTCGGAACACTTTCCTCCGCTCTCTGCCGATTGTACTCTATCTCGTCGTACTTCTCGGCGGCTCGGAGATAACCCCATTGGGCAAAGTGGCGGGCCACTTCTTTAAGAAGCCAAACCATCAGTTTGTCTCCGTGATGAATATTCTCGTTTTCAGAAATCCAAAGGTTGATTTCTTCCTCCAGAGTCATCGGCTTTTCCGATTCAAGGGTGGAGAGGAAGGAAAGGATATGTCCATAGGCTGAAATCTGTCCCATTTCCATTTCGTTATATCCTGGACCGAGTATGTGTAGTGCATTTTCAATCTCGGCCTTTATCTTGGCCAAAAGTTCTGCGTTGGTCATATCAAAGTTTCTGGAGTTGGTCGTAAAGTCCATACAATGCGTTCCCACATTCTCGGTCAAAGGGTGCCTCTCGTGCCGCCTCGTACAATGCCCTCATCTGCTCCTCGCTGGGTTTCCAACCTTGAACCGACTTTTTTAATTTGCAGTTCTCGCAGTATTGCGGAGGACGGAGGGATTTGAGGAAATCTTGCTGCTTTTTAATATCTTTTATTACTGATTCCTTATATCCTTCAGACATTGATGGATGCTCATTAATATACATTTGCAACCCATTAAGCGAACCATCTATTTTTTCAAACATATATTCATCCTCCTCGCTCCACTCTTGTTTTGGTTGAAGATTGAGTCTTTCTGGGAGAGATTTGAGCCAGTCTTTTGCTACCCTGAACGCCTTTCCCAAGTTAGGATTGCCTTTATTAAAGGATTCGTCATTTCCAAGTATGTCAGTGGCACAGATGGCATCTTTCAAGGCGCCTTTATCAAACTCGCTCCACTCTGCGGGCTTCTGCTCTTTCTGCTCTTTCTGCTTTTCGAGCCAAGCAAGCATGGCCTCTTTGCTCGTCCCGTCAAACCATGTGGAATCGTTTGGCGTTCCCATTACCGTGTTGTAGAGTTTCTTCCTTATCCTCTCGTCCTCGCCCTCGCTCTCGCGGAGTTCGGGGAAGATTTCTTCTATTATTCCACGAATGGTCGTACTTTGTGGATGATGAAACTCTTTCGCTCGTTCCAGGGCCTCGTCATAGGCTTTCGCCTTCTCGTCATTTGTCATAGCAATATCCTTTTTCATTAAATTCTTTCAGTTTCCCGATCAGTTCCTCCCAGTCCTTGCACTCGACCATTTCGTGTCCATCTTTGAAGAATTGCCAGTCAAGGCCATATAGTTTAGTATTCACACGGGAACACCAGACCTTGCCTTCTTCATGCCAGAACACCAGATACACATCTCGCAAGTCCACAAGAGGGCCACGGCGATATTTCAGCGATATGAACGCTCCTGCCTTGCGGAGAAGTTCATTGTGGCTGTGAAAACTCTGCGGGATTGCAGTTTCCGCAAAGCAGAGGTGGTGTATCTTATCCATCAGTTCCCTTCCCTCGCCATGGCCCTCAGTTCTTGCTCGAGGTCGTAGCGCTCGCGGTCCTCTTCCGCGTCGTATGTATCGTCGAAATCCGGGTCGAAGGGAGACTTGCCGAAATTCTTGTCACGCCATTTCATGTCTATTCCCCTAAAACGCTTTTCATATTAACCACTTGCTCATAGATGAACACTAACTTGTTATCTTTAATCCGATAACCGAGATTGTAGAGATACTTGATAATCTCGCGTGGTTGGTAATCGTCGAGCGGTTTTCTTTTTGGTGCTTCTTCGGACGAACCTTCGTTGTCTTTCCGAGTACCAAGTGTTGATAGTTTTTGCTGTACCGCATGTGGGGTGCGATTGAACATCCTTGCGATTTCCTCATAGGAAGCACCCTCCCTTTTGAGTTGAACCATCTTGTCAAGTTCATCTTTTGTGTAATGCTTTTTCATATCTCAATTATTAGTTTCATTATCGTACAACAACGGTCTTTCTTCGTATTCATCTTGCCAAGTTCTCCCTTCCCAATAATCAGGAGTAAAGAATGCTGCTTTGATAAACTCGAAGTGTTCCGGTATATTCAAGTATAGTTTCTCAATCACATTACCTTCGCAACGAAGACGGAGAAGGTATCCGATTGCCCTATTTGCTTCCAACTTGCGACATGTTGAGAACACCCATGTGTCGCTCGAGGTCTTGTAGTAGTAGATAGTTCTTTCCATTTTAGAAATCCGGTAAATCCTCGTATGGGTCAAGTGTCATTTGTGTGGGTTCCTCCTTCCATCCATAAACGATGTTTTCGGCGACCTCGTTCTTGATGCGTCGTGTCTCCGGCTCGTAGTAAAGGCCAATCAATTGGTCTACTACTCCGAGAGAGCGGTTCTTCGCAACTTCAAGGACAAGGTTGTATTGCATCAATCCGGCGACTTGTTCTTCCCCGAAGAAGTCCTTTGCCCGTCGCTCGAAGTCGTTACCGACGCGATGCGAGATAAGAAGGTTGTCGCAAAGGTTGGTAAGGTTTGCGGTCCCGGCAATGGATTCCTTCCGAAGCAATTGGAACGATTGTTCCTTTCGCGGATGGCAAACGAGGATGATATGGATATTGGCTTGTTTCGCGTATTGCTTTACGGTCTTGATGAACTTGGTTTGTCTCTCGTTTTCGGTTCCTTCCCATCCGTCAAGGTCGAGAGCCATGAGGTTATCCAAGAGTACGAGTTGAACGCCATTCTCCGAGACGCATTCTTGGATGTCGGCAAACAATTGGTCGAACCCAGCCCCGTAGTCATTGTTGTATAGCCAAAACTTCCCGTCGAACCATTTGTTGATTACTTCGGCGGTTGCCCGTGGGACATAGAAAAGGTTCGAGAACCCGTACTTTTGGACGACATAGGATTTACCCGCCGCCATTTGGTCGAGCCATGCTTGGAAGCGGAAGTCTTGCAACTCTCCACTCCATGCGGCGGTCTTGTATCCGCGTTGCACGGCGTTCAAGATAAAGTGGTCGAGCAAGGTGGTCTTCCCGGCCCCGGACAATCCGGACAAGATGGTGACATCGCCGAGCGTGAACCCCATAATCTTTTGGTCGAGGGCGACAATCCCGGAAGGGACGGACACATAACTCGCAGGGTCAATCCACTTTACTTCCGACATGGCCAACCACTTCTTTCCTCGGCTATCTTCCTCGATGACTTGGATGGGTTGCGGTTCCCTTTTACCGAAGTAAGACCTTCGCCGACGGTATTCCTCTTGTTCCTTGCGGTTGTATGCGTTCGGGTCGAAGTGGAGCCGCACATCTCGCCATGTCATGTTCGCACACGAAGAATGGAAGCACTTGAAGGCTATCGCCCCGCTATCCATGACGAAGATTGCGGAATCCTTGTGGTTCGAGTTGAACGGGCATTCGGAAAGGATAATCTTCTCTCCCCCGGTGAATTTCACCCTCCTTTCGACTTCGATTTGGTGCCTTTTCAAGAATCCCTCGATGTCGAATTTCTCCGTCGAGTAGTTATTGGCCCGTGAAGGGGCCTCAACTTGCGGATATTCGCATGAAACCTTGCGGATGTAGTCTATCCCCGTCTCCTTGAAAATCTCCGGAATATGGATAAAATGAGACATCCGTTGCGGTCGCGTCTTCGTGTTGCTCCCCTTGTTGGATGGAGTGCCGATAATCTTGGCGATGCGCGATGCGTTGAAAACCGATGTGTCCACCTTGACCGTTTTCTCGTCGCCGAACATCATATCCAACGCCTTGAGGAAGTTTTCGATTAGTTTGGTGTTCTCGTCGGTGTTGGGGATGTCGATTCGGTAGTAGAGGTGATAGCCGTTCCCGCTTGCGGCGACGACGGGGGCGTTGAAGCCTTGGTCGCGTAGGTATCGGTACACATCCTTCATCTTTTGCTCAGCGAGTTTCATTTCCTCGTCGGTGGAGTTTGTGTCGGAAGGACGCTCCGGGTCGAAGTCGAGGAGGATTATCTTCCGGTTGTCTATCTCCCGGTCGTTGGTTGTCGCCTTTGGTGTCTTGGTTATGCGGTTGGCTTGTTCCCGTCCGGCGCAAGCCTCGTTGATTTCGTTGATGGTGGCGTAGATTCCTCCCATCCCGTCGAACTTCTTAATCTCGGCAATCATCGTGTCCGGGTTGGTGAAGTACCCGGAATAGACGGCCTTGCTTTTTCCGAGGATTCGTACTTCGGTGAGTTGGTCGGGAGCCTTGAAGACATCCCACCATTGCCTTATGGCTCTTTCGTCAATCATTGTCGTGCTAATATTCTATCCCGTCGAGTAGTCCACCGCCGGAAGCAATCTTGAATCCGCTCGTAAATGTCCTTGTCGGCTTTGGTGGAGTTTGGTTTTGTGGTGCGAGTTCTTCCCGTTTCCTTACCCACGTTCTCACCGCCGCCTCCCAATCCTTCATGGGAGATTTCCCGACGACCCATCCTTTACTTGCGTAGTAGTTGACGAATTGGTAGGCATCGACGGCATAGCCGTTTTCTTCGCAAAAGGCGCGAACCTCGTCAACGGTAGGAGGAACAAAACGCTTTGCTTTTTCTTTTACATCGTTAGATGTTTTCTTTTCTTTGTTCCCTTGTTCCGTTGTTCCTTTGTTCCATTGTTCTATTATAGACGGTTGCTGACTTGTTGTTGACTTGTTAGATACTTGTTGCTGACTTGTTGCAACCGTGTTGCTATCTTGTTGGTCGTCTTGGTAATCGTCATAGTTACAAATAGTTAGGATAGACCTCCTACCTACCCTCCTTGACAATACCTCGCCCGCTCCTCCGAGTATCTTCATGCAGGTCCTCACCTCCTGTATTGATAGGCCGCATAGGTTAGCGATTTCGCCGATTGAAGTCACAAGTTCCCCTCTCTTAATCGTGTTTCCTTCCCAATAGCCTTCTTTCCAATTGGCTTCAATCAAAAGGTGGACGAAAACCGTGAACACCTTTGAATTGGAATACCAACCCCAATTCTTAATATCTCTTTTCACGATGATGTGTCCTTTGTCGTACATAAACTTGCGGTTTTATGCGTTAAAAAAAGTTTGCCCCCGGTTCTTTTCTCCATAGGGAGCCGCAAGTAGAACCAGGGACAAACCAATATACAATCCTCCAAAAGCGGAGTTATTGCCGTAGTATGTGCATAGTTCCACTTGCGGAAGGAACCGTCACAAAGATACTTGGGCGAGAGCAATCTACATCAAGCAATATTGACTTGTATTGATTAGTATTGAACCATTAGAATCCCAATTCTTCCGCCGGAGTTTGACGGTGGTTGTTATTCGTTGATTGCTTCGGGTCGAGCAATTCGACGTTTTGCGCGACGACCTCGACTGATTCTTTCTCGTTCCCGTCGCGGTCGGTGTACTTGCGTTTGCGGATGCGGCCTTCGACATAAAGGTTGGAACCCTTTTGAACGAACCGCTCCATGACTGATGCGAGGCTACCGTATGCCACGACATTGTGCCATGTGGTTTCCTCTTGCCATTCGCCCGACTTGTCCTTGTACCGTTCGCTCGTAGCGACGGAGATATTGGCGAGTTTCCCGCTTCCAAACTCCTTCAAGTCAACTCGGCCAACACGACCAATAATAAGAATTTTGTTTAATGATGCCATTGTTTCTATTGTTCTTTAATTTTCTTCAAAAGGAACGACCTCGCTCCGGGGACGGTCTTGCAATACTTGGCGTATAGTTCCGGATTCTCGGCGGCGAAGGTCTTGGAGTCGAACGATGTGCGGTCCTTCCCGGACTTCCATGTTAGGAGAACCGTACCGTCGGCATCAAGAAGTGCCTCGGAATCGAACATGTACATCTTGAGCGAATCTTGGAGGTCCGCTATCTCGATGCCGAGTGCGTCGTACATGGCCTTCTTTTCGCGCAGGACGGCGAGTTGGTCGAGTGCCGTAGTGTCGGCCTCAATAGCCTTCTCCGGCGTTGATTTCGGCACTTTTACGGCCAAGTCCGCGACGGTGATTGCCTCCGGCTCCTTTCCGCCGATAACATTCTCCGTCCAAAACTCCGTAACCTTGCTTGCAAGAAACTCCGCAAACTCCTCGTCGTACTCGACGACGAACCGCCCGAAGGTCAATCCGCCTTGGATGTAGATGAGTTCCGCGTCGTGGATTCCGGTGACATACATTTGGTACATCACTTGGGCGAGGTAATGGTCCGGGATGGTTTCACCCATTTGGATGGCCGTAGATTTGACCTCCAAGAGTTTCTTCCGTCCCTTGACGATACGGTCCGGGGTGACGCGCATATAGTCGTATTCTGGATGGACATAGATAATGTCCGCCGCGCTTGCCTTGATGACTTGCTCCCCGGTTTCGTGCATCCACCATTGGACCACCGCGTCCTCCAAATAGTGCCCGCGACGCATTGCGTCGTTCTCCTCGGTAGGAGGGACTTGGTGTGTCTTCTTCAACCACAGGGAGAATGGTGTCTCCCAAGGGGACAATCCTACGATTGCCGCAACCTCGGAAGCACCTATCCCTCCCTCTCTTGCCTTGAGCCATTCTTCGTGGTTCTTCGGCTTAATGATTCTCGGTTTCATGGTTTAATCGTTCCCAAATGGTAAGTCGGAATCGTCGCCCACTTCTCCGGTGTCCTTGTTCACTGCGGAGGCTTGCCCCCTTCTCGACTTCATCGCATCGACTTGAGCCTTGACCTCTTGCGCCTTTTCCTTCGCCTTCTCCGACTCGACGACTTGCGGTTGCTCGTCCGGCTCGTTATCCGCGTATGTGCTTACATTGGTCTCGTTCGTCACGGTTTGGTCGTCGCGGATGGCGGCTTGCAACTCCGCCGACTTCGGGCAATACTTGACGATGAGGTTCTTGAGGACGGTCTTGAGGGCCATCGCGTCGAATCGGTCGTGCCACACGCCCCTCCCGGAACGATAGGTCTGGGAATACTTCAACGCGTGGGCCTTGACCTCCTCGACGGTCCAATAGACGGTCTTTTCAAACCCGTTCGTGAGTTTGATGTAGGCCATATACCCGATTACCTCGTCGGATTCCTTCTTATCCTCGTCGAAGATGTACTCCCCGGTGAACTTGTTCTTTTTTACGAGTTCGCCCTTGTGGACGACTTCGTTTGCGATGAACTTGACTTGTCCGGTCCGCATTGCCATTTCGACCCATCCGTTCCGCATGATTTGAAACGAGGCGTTGTCCCCGTAAGGAATGACTGCGGCATAGCCAAGGTTGTTTTCGATGGGAAGGCCGAGCGGTACGGACTTCAAGGCGGCGTACACAACGGACATGGGGTTGCACTTCTGGAGGTTCGTGTCGTTGGCGACCACGGAGACGAGCGAGGTGACGAAGGATTCCTTTTTCTCGCCGAGTACATCCATGAGGTACGCTTGCGCGTTTGCGCCCCTGATTTGCGCGTTAAAGCGTTGCATCGGGGTCATTTGTCTTGTTGCTAATTCGTTTGCCATATTGATGTGAAGATTAGTTTTTCTTGAAACAAAGGATGTTTTGGTGCGTTTTCACCAACTTCCCGGATTTCATGTTTCCGTTCGCCCTCATGCTCCCGCTTCCGACCGAAGTAACAAGAATCCCCTCGTTGTAGTAGGTCATTCCAGCATCGAGGAAGGCCCGAATCGTGTCCGGGACAAGCCCATAGAATCCGCCGATTTGTGATTTCGGATTCCGAACTTCACCGACCACAAAAACGGCATACCCCCCTCTCTTTAGTTTCTCGCAACTCTTGTAGATGATGCTTTGGTAGGCACTCCGGAAAACCGGATACGGCATGTTGGATATGTCTCCAGGAAGGTCCGAATAGACTTCCAAATCAGCATAGGGAGGGCAAGAGAATACGAGGTCGTATTCTTCCTTGATTCGGTCGAGGATGATGTTGGAATCGCCTAAATCGTATTCAACCTTCGCGTCGTCACCAAGAATCTCGGCCACTTGCTCAAGGTTGCTTTCTATTTGCTCCTCGCGTATGTCAATCCCGCGATACTTGTAACCGAGATACCCGGCGACGATTCCACGAACGGAGCCTCCGGCGAACGGGTCGAGAATCGAGCCACCATCCGGGCAAAACCACTTGTAGATGACTTCGCAAAGATGCGGGTCGAAGATGCTCGTATATTCGCTCATTTCGCCCCTCCCCTTCTCTCCGTAGGTCGTCCCGATGTGTACGGCTACTGCGTTCCTTCCAACCTCCGAGCGGATTCCAAGGCCGCGCCATTTGTTTTTCCGGAGTTGCCAATCGCCGCTCCTCGCATCGAGGACCGAAAACGGCGGCTCGATATAGTCGTCACGGAGTACGGTCTTTTCTTGGATTTCCTCTCCGAAAAGGCCAATTGTTACATTACTCATTGTTCAACCAATATCTCGCCACATACACATCCTTCCCGAAGCGGTTCTTGACTTGAACGCGGTCGCGCTTGGGCGGATAGCCGATTCTTTTCTCGATGTCCTTGATAACCGCCGAGAGGCGCATAGCGCCGAACTTGTCGAGTGCTTCGAGCGGGGTGATGGTGTGTCCTTCGCGCATGTAGGCGAGGATTCTCGAAACTTGGGAAGTATGGACTTCCGGATTTTCATTGATGTTGTTCGTCATAACTCAAGAATTTGTAATAACATTTCTTTTTCGTGTAAGCCTCCATGCGGACGGCCCTCTTTGTGTCCGCCGTATAGTAGGCGATGTTGTTCTCGCGGTCTATGATGTAACCACGGTTCCGCAAGTAAGTCCGTTGAGATTGTTTCAACTTCGGCTCTCGTTTGACCTTGATTTTCGTCTTTTTCGGCAATCCGAAAGCGCACCTCGCCTTTTCCTCTTGGTATGTCCTCTTGAATGTTTCCGCACGGCGGCGTATCGCTTCCTCCGTAATCGGCGGATGCCCGTACATTTCCATCGTTTTCTTCCCGCACTTGCTATATGCTTCGTGCAAGTGTTCCTTCGACTTCTTGAGGTGATAGCGGTGTTGGATTCGATTCACGGCGGATGGTGAACATCCGGCCTCCCTCGCAAGCGTCACATTCTCGGTGTCCTTGAAGTGCGCGATGACATAGGCCACGGTTTCTTTCGGTAGTTTCCTCATGCCGTTCTCCCCTCGTCCGTTGCTTTGGAAATGAGGCCCGCCGCGAGTGCGACCGCAAGGCAAAAGACGGTCCACCAAGAGAGACCACCGTCATATTTCTCGACGCATCCCGCGAAAATTGCGAAGACGCTAATGACCCCAAATAGGTTGCTCATTTTGTTATTCTTTTTCATAACTCAAGGTGTTTTCGATAAAAACCGTCCCGCATTTCACAACGGAGGACGGGTGATACATGAAAGAAAGTAAGTAGAGTGTTCAACCTTCGGGAGAATCCCGGAGATTTGTTGAGGTGTCGGGACTCGAACCCAAAATGGCGGAACCAAAATCCGCAGTGTTAACCGATTACACCACACCTCAATAATGCCCGGCAAACCGCCAAGACCGGGCGCGTACTAAAACCAAGAGATGATGATTTCCGACAATGAAAACAAACACAGAAGCGGGTCGGCGGTTCTCGCGCATCACTGCGCTTTTATCTTTCGTATCTCCGAGAGACGGATGCCCGTACTGTCCCCGATGGTCGTCTTCGACAACCGCCCCTCCTTTATCATTCTCGATACGGTGACGGTTGACTTTCCCAAGAGCCTCGCCGCCTCGGTACATGAGACGATGATGTCTTTGTCGCTCTCTCCGCCGTATGCAACCTTCGTAAGTTCATCTACCGCCTTTTCAAGTCGGCATAGGTTAAGTTCAAAGTCTCTTGGGTCGATACTCTTACTCATTGTTCCTCTACATTGATTTTGACGGACAAGGTATCCTTATCGACATTAAATGTATATCTCCGCCCTTTCTTGTCGGAGTTCAAGGAATAGGCAACCGCCTTACAAGACTTGATTGCGTCAACGTTCGGATACGAGAGAACATGCGTCCCCGCAGGCAACTCTCCAAGCATGGCAGTCCACTCGGACTTCTCCATGTGTTCATTGATTTTCTTAATATCCATAGTTTGAAAACATAAAATGGAGGACGGTGTAAGCGTTCAAGCCCGCCGCCCTATATTCATCCGCATCCCTTTCTCCCCAAATGTCATAGCCGACATGGGGGCTGTCTTAACGATTTTGCGGGTAAGTGTCCTTATCTTATCCAAAGAACTCACATCATGTGGACCTTTGGGGATAATCCTCGCGTGGGCCTCACGGATGCCACGCGGATTGCTCGTTGTATTCAATATGTCAAAGAAGCGAAGGTTTGTTAGTTATCTTCGCAACCTTGACTTTGAAAAGCGGGAGTAAATTCTTACATTTGTATCGAAAACAGGTGCTAATTGTTTTCCGAGGGCGAAATGTTTAGGTCTTCCCTCCCGCTTTTGCGTCAAGGTTTGGTTACTTACTTATCAAACCCGAATGCAAAGTTAGGGAAATTTCCTAAACATCCAAAACTTTTTAGAGAAATTTCGCAAATAAATTTATTTAAGAATGTTTCGCCCTCTTTAAAAGGACACTTTAACCCTTTTGAGTTATGGATAGAAACATTCAAAAACGCATCCAAATGGTCGTAGATGCCCTTTGTGGCGAAAACAAATCCGAGTTTTGCCGGAGAATCGGAAGACCCGCGCAAGCCATCAAAGACATTGTTGGTGGCAAAAATTCCGCTCCGGGGTACGAACTCATCTACGACATCCTTTCCTCCGATTTAGGAATTTCCCCCAAATGGCTACTCCTCGGAGAAGGACCGATGGTAACGCCACAAAAGAAAGAGGAATCGTCCCCCATTACTCGCCTCCCCCTCATCCCCATCGAAGCCTTCGCCGGGCCGGGACTTCCTACCTACGAGGACGAACGAATCGAAGACTACTACACCGTCACCGACTTTAAGCAATCCGACTTCCTAATCCGCGTCAAGGGAGATAGTATGACACCGAAATACACGGGGGGCGATTTGGTCGCGTGTAAGTCGGTTAGCAAGGATAAGTCATACTTTTTGCAATGGGGCCGCGTCTATGTGATTTATACTGATTCTCAAGGTGTGATGATTAAGCGCGTCCAACCGTCGGAAAAGGATGGTTACATCAAGTGCGTCTCCGACAATCCGAAATACGCCCCCTTCGATGTGCCGTGGTCCGACATCTTATCCATCGCACTCGTCAATGGTGCAATAACGCTCGAATAGCATGAACGAGACAGAGAGAATAGACTTCCTCGTCAAAGTGTTGGAGGGGGACAACGCGAAGGTTTTCGCAACGAAGACGGGCATCCCGGAAGCGTCTTTGTGTCGCGCAAGGAAAGGAAGGGCAAGACCGGGCGCATACTTCGAGCGCATCCTTACCGCCTATCCGCAAGTGAACAAGATTTGGCTTTTCTCAGGTGACGGGGAGCCGTTGAAAGAAGATAAAGAAAAGGGGGAAATTCTCCAAAGGATTGATGGCTTGGAGAAGGAAGTCAAGAGGTTGGCTTCGATGGTCGAAATGTTAGTCAAAAGGAATTAGCCCACTTTTTAGCCCACGGGATATAAAAAATCCCATCCAGAACGCGCTGAATGGGATTCCCGGTGGAGCATAGGGGATAAAAATTTAGCACCCGTTGGATGCGCGTAAAACGGCATTTAAACGCATTGGTGGGCGTTTTTTGAATTTTGGACGAAAGAATATTTATCAAAAATTTAAGGATTTTTCACATATTTTAGCCCACGGTGGGCTAAACGAAACAACATAATTACTACCTTTGAGATATGCAACACACATTCACAATCCACAAGAACTCCATCCGTATTTCCGCCACGCATAAAGGCAAGCAATACCGCAAGGCGACCGGGTTAACCACCGACCCTTCATTATGGGATTCGAGGGCGAAATCCATAAGGGCGAAATGCAAGGATAGGCGTGTATTGAAAGACTTGATGACAATAAACTCCCGTCTCGTAGAAAAAGAGTTGTCGGTAAGGACGGAGGCCGATGTCCTCATGGCTTTAAACTATGCCATAACCGGGAAAGAAGAAGAATGTGATGTACGGGACGCTCCGACTTTTTGGGTGTTCTTCGATGAATGGGGGGGGAGGCCGTCTCCGGCGCAAAGGCAACGTGCCCTCGCCGTCCGCGTCGTGGCAAGGCTGATGGGACGGAAGGAGAATTGGGATGATATAGATTCCGCCTATTGGTTCCGCTTGCAAAGAAAGTTGGAGGACGAGGGCTATTCGGTGAACTATCGGTGGAATATCGGGGCGAGGTTGAAAGTCGTCATGCACGAAGGGTTCAAATTGAAATATCATACTAACCAAGACTTTCGGGAGTTCCGTGCGAAGAAGGAAGATACTGATGCCATCGCTTTGACGGCGGACGAGATTGAATTGTTGTGGCAATACTCGCCAAAGACCGAATTGTATGGGAAAGTGCGCGACCTCGCCTTAATCGGGTATTATTCCGCCGCAAGATTCTCGGATTATTCAAGGCTTACTACCGATAACATACGCAACGGTAAGTTGGAGTTTGTGCAAAAAAAGACTGACGACAAGGTAATTCTCCCAGCCTCCCCCCGCCTTCTTCTTTTATTGGAAAGGAATGGCGGGCGTGCCCCCTCGGTTAACCAAGTAGTCTTCAATAGGTATATCAAGACCATTGCGAAGGAAGCCGGGATAGACGGTATCGTCGAATTGCAAAAGTCCCGCAAGAAAAAGGACGGCTCTCCGACTTATCGTTGGGAAATGGTGCAATCGCACACCTTCCGCCGTTCCGCCATTACCGCATTGTATCTCTCCGGTGTCCCTATCCGTGATTGCATGTTTGCCTCCGGTCACAAATCAATCTCGGCCTTCGAGAAGTATCTTCGTATATCAAAGGAGCAAGCGGTCGAGCGATTGTCTGGAGCAGATTTTTTCAAGTAGAAAGGTCTCATTCGTTTGCTCCGTTTTTGTGGCGGGAGGTATTTTGCATATTCATGGAGTGGGTCGCCCAACGGAGGTTCCTTTCGCTATTATCCGTCTTCAACCGATTAATATGGTCCACTTCCGGATAGTTATTCGGGTTTTCAATGAATGCCTCGGCGACAAGCCGATGTACCGCACACATAACCCCAGCAACGCGAACACGATAATATCCATTCTTCCTCGAAAGGTGAACACGGAAAATCATAGTCGGCCAATGATACCGACCGCCACTAAATTTTGCGCGTTTTACCCTTCCTGCGTTTGATACATAGATACGCCCGTGTTCTTTTGAGTTGTGAATTTTCTTCCACTTCTCTCCCGGTAAATTTGTCACATCGAGCCAACGCTCGGAGTTTGCGTCAGGTACATTCATTGCCCATCATTTTTAGTTACCCATCAAAAAGAAAAGCCGGAAGGTTGATGGGATACCTTTTCGACGGGAGGCCAATCCCATCTATCCGGCGCGACAAAATTAACTAACATTTATCAATAACGAGCAATTTGTATTGATTCGGATTGCACTCCACAAACAAAAAAAGGCCGGAGAAGGATACCCCCCCCGGCCTTTTCCTTTTTAACTTTTATTTCCCGTATCCCTCCTTTTGCTTGTGCCGCACTTTGGCACAATCAAGAAAAGAACGCCATCGCGGTCTCCGATAACTCCACGCGGTCGCGGATGATGTACCGCTCCGTCATGGCCGTCCCGGAGTGTTGGAGGACCTTGCAAATGTCACCGACGGAGACACCCCGGCGGCTCAAGCAAGTGGCCGTGGAGATTCGCGCCGTATGGCTCGACAAGAACATCCACTTGGGGCCTCTCATTTCATGCCCCGCTTTAAGTACGACCACCTCGTCATTGATTCCGGCATCCTTCGCCATCTTGCGGACGGCTTGGTTGTATGACTTGAGCGTGATAGTGAGGTCCTTGTGCCCGGCCACCCACGCGATTCGTTCCTCCAATCCTTTCTTGAGCGGGATGGCCCCGGCCTTCTTCGTCTTCCGCGCCACATAGTGCAAGTTCCCGTCCACGATGTTCTCGGTGGACAAGTTCATCGCATCCGACACGCGAAGCCCGGTGTAGGCGCAAATGAGAAAGAGGTTCTTCACAAGGATTTGCTTATGCGTGTGTACGGGGGCATCGGCGAATTGCGCGAGTTCCGATTCGGTGAGGTAGGTTTTCATTGGCCGCACGTTCTTCGCCGAGAGTATGGCTTTCCAATCCTTCGGGAAGTTCACTTCGTCCGAATAACGGTTCAATAGTGCTTTCGCGTATGCCATGATAGTTCGAGCGGTTCCGGGCGCAAGCGTCCCGGTAAGGTGGTCGCGGAAGTCGTAGAGCGTCGAGCGGGTAATGTCGCCCCACTCGTTGATTCCGACAGCCGCAAGGTGCTTCCGGAGGGAACGCCCGGCTCCCCCCTTTCCTTCTTCCTTGAAGAAGATTGCTTCTTGTAGTGTCTTCATAATTATTGATTTTGATGTGGCAAAGGAGGAAGGTATCACCCTTCCCCCTCCAATGCTTTTTTAAGGTACTTTTCGGCCTTTACTCTCGCCTCGTCTTTGCTCTCGGCCTTGATGTCTTGGACGGATACGACAACTTGTCCGAAACGATAGTAGGCGGAATAAAAGGCCCGTCCGCCCTTGCTCTTGTGGTATTCCTCAATGAACATAAATAAGGTGTTAATGGGTTAGTCTCTCGTCTCGTTTAGCCACCCGGCAACGAGTTTTGCCGCTTCTCCGATAGTCATACCGGAGTGGTGGACGATAAGGCGCATTCCGGAGTAGCGGAAGGCGTGAAAGCCGGAAAGACCCTTTCCGACCTCGAAGCGGGTGCAATGCGCGTCGTTTTCCCAAACGGCCAGCATCCCGGCATCGGTTGATTTCTTGATGTGTGAAAGAATACGGTTCATAACTCAAAGGATTAAAGGATTTGGAAATGGATGGGACGGTCAAGTCCACATCCACTTTGTCAGAACGAGGGGTCGCGGTAGTAGTAAGGCTCGTCGCTCAAGATGTACGGGCAACACCTCCCAGCCCCCGCCTCGTTCCATCCACCGTTGCTTCTCTCCCGTAAGGTAACAAGCGGATTCCGAGGGTTGGATTCGTACCCGGTTGCGTGACCGTCGTAGCATCCCGTGAACCCGGTAATTTCCATTCTACGGACGACGATACACCGCTCCGTCTTCCATTCGATAACCTCGAACGGGTAAACATCGCTACCTACATGATGGTTGCAATACTTCGGGTGTTCGAGGACAAATTCACATAGGCCCTCGCATTCCTTCCGGACTTGCTCCAATTCCTTGTACGGTACTTGGACGGCTTCCCCTTCCGTTACATCCCACAGCCACGCGGAGTGCTTCAGGAGGCCCTTGTCGCGGGCGACCTCGCTATCCACGCTTTTCTTGTTGTACGCGCTCGTTCCCGGTGCGCCTTCATAGATTTTTGTAATACGGATTTGGCTCATAACTCAAAGATTTTGAAGTGTTGGCGCACGGGAAGGGTTCCACCCCATCCCGCGCGTTTCGTGCGATTAGAGACGACTTTTGTGCCCGCCTATTTCATTTTCACGAAGTACCGAAAACCGTTAAGCGTCACTTCTTGCGAAGCAAACAAGCATTTCCACGGTGTTCGACAATACAACTTGGTCATGGCCTCGTCCTTGTAGAACTCCGTTCCTTCCGTCTCGAAAGGGCCGACCTTGTAGGTGTATCGCTTGCCATACAATGTAATAAGATTGCTATTCATAACTCAAAGATTTTAAAGGATTAACTTGCAAGTGGTCCGGAGTTCAATCCGACCCACTCGATTATTGGCACTAACACATTATCCTTTCAATTTGGACAACGGCGGAATAGAAATCGCCACTCAAATAATGGCCTGCGGCCTCTACCCCTTTTTTAAATGCTTCGGCTTGTTCACGATTATTGAATTTGTAAACATCCACAAGACAATCTTCGGCGTAATAAATTTGCCTCCACTCGTCAAGTGTGTGCGTCTCGTTTTCGTGCTTTACAAGCGCGTCATAGCATACATAATCACCAACGATTAACATAGCAATAGTTTCCATAACTCAAAAAATATAAGGGTTTAACTTGCAAGGGAGTGGAAGGTCAATTCCACTCCCCCGTCTCAACTTCCAACGCGAGAATAGCGCGTCCCAATTCGTTCAAGTTTAACCGACGACCGTTCTTGAGAAGCAACTCGTCCCGCGTCATTTTCAAGGCTCGAAGCGCAATCTCCGGGGGTACATCGTACCCCTTTTGCATTCGCTCGATGCAAGAGGAAATCCAATTCCGGAACCCGGCGGCTCTTTGCTTTTTTAGGGAGCGATAAACCGCCATGAGGATGGAGCAAACGCCAACCCCGTTGTTTCTCTCCGGAGGGCCGTAGCCGTCCAAGAGATAGCCGTCCCCCTTGGGTTCGGTTTCCACAACCGTCGTGGTCTCCGTCTTGGGTTCCTCCTTTTTATGACCGCCCGTAATCAAAAGGACGAAAAAAAGAATCGCGCCCAGAACCCCGAACGCGATAAAGAAGTAAAGAGTTTCCATGTTCTATTCCTTTTCTTTGTCTAACATTTTAGCAAATGCGCCGTAGATGAATACCCCGGCGATATAAAGATAGCAACAAAGCATGGCAACAACAAAGAAGGCGATAAGGCCAACCAAGATGTAAATAAGTATCATAACTCAAAGGTATTAAAATGTTTGATATATTCCTATTTATTTGGCGAAAAGAAGGAGTGCCACCCCCTTCCTTCCTTTTGGGAAAAGCCACAAGCGGGGAAAGAAGAATCCTTCCACCTTCCCCGCCCTCGGATTTGGTTTAATAGTTAGAAATAACTATCTTTACCCGTCCGATTCTCAAAATTAACTTGTACCTCATAAAGATAATTTTTAGAAGTGGCATTCCCCCGGAGACCTCCGGGGTTTTCTTTTAGTCTTGCTCCCTTTGTGCGCACCCTATAAGTGCCCCCCACTCTTTGTAGGTAAACCCGCCGAAGTGGTCGCGGATGTTGTCATATTCCCACCCCGTAAGGTTGTGGAGGAGGGCAATTAATTCGCGGTAGTGGTCGCAAGTGGGCAAGACTTCGTACATGTTGCCCAAGCAATTCAATAATGATTCACTCATAACTCAAGGATTTAATGGTTGGAAGCGGAAGGGCCTTTCACGGCCCGCACCGCTTGTTGCTAATTCCATAGCATTTCTTGGTCTCCCTCATACTCACCATGCCGAAGGTCCCACCCGGCGGGTTCGTGGTCGTAATCAGGCAAGTTTGCGGAACAAAAGAAGTCGTCCGGAACGAAGTCTATTCCTTCGCAATCACGAAAGATTACATCGTCCGGTACATAAGCGTCGGCGTTGGCTATATCGTCCCAATCAGGTTCGTCATAGTCGCGCCCCATAACCTCGGCGAAAGTGCCTTCGTTCACCAACTCGGTCATGTAGTTACACTTCAACTCAATAAGTTGTTCGCGGGATAAATCGTGTACGGTCATAACTCAAAAATTTAAGGTTAAACATTTGCGAAGGAGGGGAATATCACTCCCCCGCCCCCTTTTTGGATTTCCGCTTCTTTGGCTCGAAATAGCCCCGGCCACAAAATCCGAAGATTATCATGGCGGCGCTGTTATAGTTCCCGACTTTGCACCCTTCCTTGGTGCGTCCGTCCCAATTCTTGCAATTCACGCAAGGCTCATCATTTTGTGGTCTCATAACTCGTTGGATTTAATGTTATTTGCACCCGTGAAACGTTTCGCCGTCGCACGGGTGGGGTGTCTTGTTGGCACGCAGTCACCGCGTCTCATCTTCCTACGGCTATTGGCGGTTTTTACTTCCGTCACCGAAAAACACGCGGCGTTGAAAAGGAGAAGGGTATCACCCCCTCCCATCCTTTTAGTTGTAAATCTTGACGAAGAACACGCCAGGCTTGATGCAACCGTTGTTGAAGTCGGTCGCAAATTGGGTCATGTTTGTGTAACGAAGAACCACGCCAATATAGTCTTCAATGTACTCTCGTTCGGCTTGTTCTTCCGTCATTTCTACCAAGTCGTCCACCTTGTAAACGCGCTTGTCAAAAAGATACATATTCATAACTCAAAGGATTTAAGGTTAAACTTTGCAAGTGGGTAGGGAATCACCCCCACCCACCTATTCGACCGGGAAAGGCCCCGCCTCTTTCATCCTTTCCATCATCCTTTTGTGCTTTGCAATTTCTCTCAAGCACACCTGGATTTCCTCGTCCTCTCCGTGTTCCTCATGGTACGCCTTGTACTCGTTCAACTTCTCGATTGCGCGTCCACAAGCATAGACAATCAAGCGTCGGTCGTCGTCGGAAAAATTGTAAGTGGTCATAACTCAAAGTTTTAATGGGTTTCGCAAGAAGTCGGGGTATCACCCCCGGCCTCCCTTTCTTTAAACCTAACTCTCCAATTTGGAAAGAAGGTTTTGCAAGACACCTTGCCACTTAATGTGGTCGTCGTACCACTCCCTGACGCTCTCCGGCGTGTCCTCGGTTATCTCCGTGTGTTCAATATCCACTTTGGAGTTGTCAATCTCAAGTTGGACCAAATCGCGCAGGATTTCGCGCTCGTTCTTTGTAAGTGTGTTCATAACTCAAATTAATTAAGGTTTTGCGAGTGTGGGAAGCGTCACCCTCCCCCACCCTCTTTTTACTCGTCGTCGTCCTCGTCGTCCTCCTCCCCGCTCTCCGGGTCTTGGATTTTGTCGAGGGTTTCCGTGTCCATCGACCAATACCTCTTGGCCCGGCGAAGATTCGCCCGCCAAAACTTGAGGTAGTCGTTGGCCTCGTCGTCGTCGAACATCGTCTCCCGCTCCCGCTTGCCGTCCTCAATCCATGAAAGCGTCCCGGCAAGAGAAAGGTGGAAACTACGCACATTGCGCGTCGTGTAGGCATCTTCGTAAAGCGTCACAAGGTCTTCCCCGGTTTTGCTCCGGAAGTCCTCCAAATCGGCGTTAAAACGCTCAAACGCCCGCACCATCTTCGGTGAACAAATGTACTTACTCATAATTCGGTTTGTTAGTGGTTTGGCGGACGGGAAGGGTGTCACCCCTCCCCATCCTTTTACATTGCATCTAAAATGCGTTGCTTTTGCTCGTTCTCGGCCTCCGTGTCACGTTCCCACCAATCCGGCGCAACCGCGTCCCGCAAGGTGTCGTAAACATCCAAGATAATGTGACCGAGCGTGTGGCGGTCCAAATTGCAAAGGTCGTCGTGCATACAAGCGCGTTCGATTATTGCGACACTCGCCGCAATCGCTTCTCTGTAGTCCATAACTCAAAAATAAAGGGGTTTTGGCGCACCGGGTAGGTATCACCCCGCCCGGCCCGTTTCGTTCGATTCTGCGGCCTTATTTGGCCGTTTCCCGGTAGATTTTGTTTGCAAGGTCGTAATACTTGCCCGCTTCATGCAAACAATCCTTCGCGTTCTCGGAATCGCCTTGTCTCGCGTAGGCATCCGCGAAGTCGTGCAACCTTGCGGCGGCGGTCTGGAGACCGTCCAAAAGCAACTCCCGTTCCTTGTCGGTAATCTTAATCGTTGTCATAACTCAAATTGTTTTGGTGTGTGGAAGGCCGTGGAGCGGTCAAGCCCCCCGGCCCGGTTTTAATTGTTGTGCGATTCTACCCATTTTGTAATTTCCCAGTGGATTCCTTCCTCGTCCTCCTCCGAGAAATTGCAATCGTACTCGTTTACATAGTACAATTCCATTTTCTCAATTAACGCATACTTTTCTTCCAAGGAATTAAACGCCATACCTTCGTCGGATAACTTTTGAGGGATATATCCGCCAAAATACGCGCTAATAATTTCGTGGGCAATAGTTTTGTTTTTGTGTTCCATAACTCAAAATTTTAAAGGATTTGGAAGCCGGGGGAAGTTACCCACCCCCTCCCGGCCTTTTCGTTTAATACCCCCCCCCTCCTTTCCTTTTTCCTCACTTCTTTTTCGGCTCTTTGTAGTAGCATTTCACCTTGTACCCGGACTTCGTGAACAACCGCAAGAGTTTCCACGTTTCCTTGTAATAGGTGTTCAAAGTGATGGCCGTAACCTCGTCGAAGAACACGCGCCCGTCATTATCTTTCATAATGTTCTTGGCGTGTCGCTCGTCCGCGAGGAAGGAGTAAAGGGTGTGAAGATACCGCCGCTCCGGGTGGCCCTCCCGCTCCTCCTCCGTGGTCTTGCGAACATGGATGAAAGCGCAAAGGCAATTTGCCGCCCGGATTTCGACCTTGAATTTGTTCACCGTGTCGCCATAGGTTTGCTTGATGGTGACGGTCCCGTAGGTAGTGCCATAATAACGTAACATAACTCAAAAATTTTAAAAAGGGTTTTTGCAAGCCCGGGGCCGCTCAAGGCCCCGCGCCCGTGTCAATAGGTAATCGTCGAAAACTTCGGGAGACGCTTGACGACCCGCAAATCCTCGTACCCAATCGCCCGGAGTTCCGCGAGGAGCGGCGCGTATTCTTCAGGCGTGGCGGGCTTCGTGCAATCGCGGTAATAGCCGCAATCGACCGCCGTGTGTTGTCCGATGTGCGCGTACCCGGTAAGGGTGTAAGCGTCCCATTTCAACGCGAATACGGCAAGTATTTCACCGTCTCGCTCTTTTCTGAATGTAACTCGCATAATTCAAAGGGTTTAATAGTTTAGCACCCCCGCCGGGGTTCATTCCTCCGGGGGCGTGGTGTTGGTCTCTTGCATGAAGGCGCACAAGGCCAAGACAAAGACAATCGCGTACAGCATAACTCAAGATTTTAGGGGTTTGGCACTCCCGGAAGCCGTCAAGCGTCCGGGAACGGGTGCTGGTTTAGCAATAGAAGAAAAGCGCGGACGACCTCCCGATAATTGCAAAGAGTTTCCCGTCCTTGTCCCTGCGGAATAGTGCGCCATTGATACCGTACACCCCCGCCGAATAGCCTATCTGCGTCAACTCCCCCGGGCGGGGGCCGTCGGTCGTGTTCTTGATTTCCTCTGCGGCGTAGGTGCGGACAAGTGCCCGCAATTGCATTTGTGTAAGATGTTCCATAATTCAAAGGGTTAAAAGGATTAGCACCACGGGCCGACACTCAAGCGGCCCGCAATGGGTGGACGATTAAATCGTCGTCAAGGTTTCAGGGAAGGTCTCCCCCGTCCGCGTGTTAATCATGCGGTAATTTTGGATTTTGGCGGGTGCTCCGAGGGCTTGCAACCGGGAGCGCGTCGTCGTCGTCCAATAACCGCCGCAAGAATACCGAACCGCCCCCGTTTTCGTGTTCCGGTCCGCTATGGGCGTGGAATAAAGCCACACCGTCACGGTGTCGCCGTCCACTTGTACGCGGGTGTTGGATTCGTGGAAATTACGACCGCCCCAGAAGGCGGCGGCCATCTTCTTTTCAATAATACGCATAATTCAAAGGATTTAAAGGGTTTGGCGAAGGGGTACGGATTCAACCGCGCCCCCCCCGGGGTGTCAATCCCAAAACGGGATATTATACCGCAAGATTGCGGAACGGTGGCAACCGTGTTCGTGGTGGATTCCGTACTCGTCCACAAAGGGCGCGTCTGTGTCCCCCTCGGATTCATACACACGCACATAGAGTGCGCCGCCCGCGTCCATCTTCCTGGCGTGTGCGATTGCTTCGCGCTCGGTGTCGAATCGGTGGAAATAGTAGCGCGTCCCCCGTGCGGTGGTGCGCTCCCATCGTGTTGTAAATTCGTGGTATTTCATAACTCAAAAGATTTGGAACTTGCACCCGGGGAGGGTTTCACCCCACCCCGGACTGGTTACTTGATGATGTAAGAATAAGACGGGGTTTCAACTCGGAGCGTGTCCCCGACCATCCAACCGCAAGAGAATCCGAACGTATTATACGAAAGGATTCGGAAGTCGTCGCCGCCTTCCTCGTACATCTTCGCGCGGCATTCCCTTTCGGCGCATGCCTTCGCGGACGAAAAACTCGCGTAGCAATCCCAAAGGCTTGTGTCGGTGCTACGATTGTAAGCGTCGATAAAACGGGCGGCGGCTTTGGTGGTGGCGTTGATAGTTTTCATAACTCAAAAGATTTAAAAAGGTTTAACAAAGGATTTGAACCCGCCCGGCGCAATCAAGGCCCGGCGGATTGTTTGGGCTTTACTCGCAATGGGAGAAGACAAGCCCAACTGGGGCCGTCTCCGCGTCGCGGCTATCATAATGCCCCCGGAGTTTGTTGTGGAAGAACTCGTTACCGATAAGAACGTATTCCCACAGCCAAACATCCGTACTTACTTCGTTTCCTTTCCCGTTCGCGTCCTTGCTTGAGATAAGCAAGTCCATGCCCGTTTTGTGGTTAACCTCTGCGCGGTGCTTGGCCTCTGCGAAGTCTGTAAAATAGGATTTCCCGAAGTCGATTTTGTCGGTAATGTTTCCATTTTCCCAAACGGTGCGGGTGGTCTCGACGATGTACATTTTCATTTCCATAACTCAAAAAATTAGATTGTTAAACGTTTGAACCGGGGCGCGGGGCCAACCGCGCCGGGGTTGTGTTAGTTCTCGAAGAACTCCGTAAATTCGAGGTCGTATTTGGCAACCGGGTCGTAATACCAATTGGAAAAAGCCTCGGAATCATAAGCGTGTGCCGCGTCGAGGATGTTGGCGAAGCGGTCCGCGTCGATGTTAAACACGCGGCGAAGTTCGGAGTACATCCGGCGGGCCTTGGCCGCTACGATTTTGCCGTCCTTGAATTGATTCATAACGCGGCGGATGTTGCTAACATCGTCGGAAATATTGTTCCAAGCAAGCCAAAGAACGGACTCAAATCTAATCTTTTTCATAACTCAAAGGGTGTTAATTGTTAAACATTGGCAACCCCGGACGGCTTCACGCCATCCGAGGCCGTTTGCAATCCTTCCGGCGTTCCGTTTCCCGTGTCTTTTATTCCATTTCCTTGTCGCGGCCAACCTCGGAAGGTTGCCCGGCTTCGGGGTGCCTCATGGAGTGCGCCAACCGTCACGGCTTGCGTAGTGTCTCAATCATTTACGACGGGATTGTAACGGGCAACCGGAAAAGGTTGCGGGTTTTGAATTATGATTGTTCGTTGTATTGGATTGTTACCCGGTTTAGTGTCCTCCCGTAACCCGTAAAGGTTCGGGGCATTTCCGTTTGTTGCGCCTCCCGGCGCGTCAATCATGCAACCATATTATCAAAGAACTCTGGCACGAAGATACAGCCTTTATTTGACTTATCCAAATATATTTTTACCTTTTGATGAAAATAATTTATAACATATTGATTTACAAGCATTTACAAACTCAAAAAAAATTCTTTAAAAACTCGACGAATCGCCGAATATCTAAAATATTTTAATAACTCCCGACCGCTCCGGGACCGAATCCGCGCCCATATCGCACCCCATGACACCGGACAAACGCACCGCAAGCCCAAGAACGGCCCATACAAGCCCACACACGAAGCCGGGGCGGAATTACGAGCAATCCGTCCACCCAAGGCAAGAGGCCCGAAAAAGGCCCGTAAATGCCCCAATACGCAAGGAATCAAGGACAACCGACCACCACGACCACAAGCCCGGCGCACCTCATGGGAGCAACGGCGGCGGCAACGCTCCACACCTCTAAACCGGGCGCACCCATGCACACACGCACGGGACGCGGGCACGCCTACACGCCTACGCGCGTACACACACACGCGCGAAGCGCGGCCCGTTTTCGGCCCTTTGGGAATGTAAAAATTTAACTTTAAACGGCAGAGATATTTAAAAATCTGAAAAAGCCCCTAAAGTCCCGCAGAATCGCCTCAAATTTCGCGGATGATGCCAGATACCACCCAGGGGGAGATAATCGAACAGCGGCAAAATTATCGAAATTCGATAAATGTAAAAAATCACCCGTAACTATCACGAAATCAAGCATTTACAAAGGTCATTTTGTAAGGCTAACCTAAAGGGTGTTTCCAACCATTTGCACAAGTCCACGAAAAGCACTACATTTGAACGCTTGTGCATCACTTCGGCACAAGTAAAAACAAGTATTTAAACCCTTTACAAATGCCCATCGTAAACCAAACCCTGACCGAACGCGAAAAAGCCGCCATCTATTACCATGTATTCGGCGGGTGCAATGATTGGCGGCTACTCTACGCAATAGCCGACAATACCGGAGACGGAACACCCGACCCAAAAAACACGGGTAATAATTACCCGTCAAGGTGGAAACACTCCCCAAAGGTCGCCCGCGTCCTTGACGAAGCACAACACGCCCGAATGAAACTAATTCAAGCCGCCGAAGAAAAAGGAAGGCAACAAGGACGAGAAGAACTGCTGGACAATGTGCGCACCGAATCCGGGAACGCTTCCAAGAATGCCCGGATAATTGACTACACGAACCCGGAGAACCAAACCCGGAAACTCAACGAGTTAATCAACACCGCAAGCGACGCTGGCGAAGCCTTGGACGCTCTCAAGGTCATAATCCAGGGCCAGAAGGCGGACCGGGACGCGGCAAGGGAGCAAAAGACCGTCCGCGCATATCTTCCCGTCACATGTTCCGGGTGTCCCTTGTACGAAAAAGCCGCCGGGAAGGGCGGAAAAGGGTAACAATATAGCCGTATTGTGACGACGGCGCGAAGCCGGGAAGCGTGTGCGGGTGAACGACACCCCCCAGGGGGCATGTAGGGGCGAACGTACCCCGGGGGTGTGTCCACTCAAAATTCTTTTTTCTTTTTTTTCTTTTTGTCCCCTTGGAGACGGCTTGATTTGGATAGTCTTTCCCGCTTGTTCTCGTCATTCGGGTTCTTTGGCCGTTTTTAGGCGATTTGAGCGACTTTCTCCGTTCGGATGATAGATTCCCTATCTTCGATTGTGATAGTCGATTTTAGCGGTGTTTTAGCGTTATTACGATAGAAGAAGGTAAGACGGTTAAACGCGAAGCGTAGAAACTTTCTTTGATAGATATATAGACGAGATTTAACATGCGTAGCATTTAAAGCGAGTATATATATCTAATTTCTTTGTTTATACAGTACTTCTTTCTTTACGCCACTTTCTTTCTTTAGTAAATGTTGCTATCTTGTTAGCATCTTGTTAGCACCGTGTTGCTTGTTCTTGTAATTGATTGGTTATTAGGCGTTTAATCGTGGGGTCCTTTCGTGGTCCTTGACAGGTCCTTTATTATCGTTGTTTTCGGAAGTAAAAGAAAAGTCCGCCTAACATATTGGCGGACAAGCGTTTATATGTATTTTGTTAAAGTGATGCTTTAGTTACTTGGCGAAGATTTCGATTTCTTCTCCGCAATGTGGGCAAACGAGTCTTGTTTCGGTGGCGTTTGATTTGGTGGGGACATAATCTTCCTTCCATTTGAGCGGAGTTTCGGAGACGATGGTTTCGACGGTAGTGTTGAGTGCGTCGGCGAGTTTTTGGAGGGTTTCGAGAGAGATGTTCCCGTTGAAGTAGTAGTGTATGCTTTGCCTTGAGACTCCGATGGCTTGTGCGAGGTCGTTTTGGCTCATACCTCTTTTAGCGAGGATGTACTTGATATTTTCTTTGATGTCCATGATGGTGATGTTTTGTCCTTTTCGTCGCAAAGGTACAACGATAATTTAACAAAGTCAAGTGTAATAGCAATTTTTCTCAAAATGGCTCAATATTTATTGATTATTATTGATTGATTTCGTAAATTTGCGGCATGGAAAACGGGGGTTTCAATTTCAACGGAGGGAGTTCATTGCCGACTCGTTATGTCCGTTTGGGTGACGAGTTCGAGCGATATGGTGTGACGCTTGTGTGCGTTCGTCGCAAGCGAGGTGTTTTTCCGGCGGATGCTTGCCGTGGTTGCTGGTTCCGCCGTTCTCGTCGTCCGGGTTCCGAGGTGGTCATCAATTGCAACGACATCCAATGTTCGTCGTGGGACCGGATGGACGGAGAGAACGTGTGGTTTGTGGAGGCGGGCGATGGCGAATGACTTCCGCGATTGTCCGACGGCTGTTCTCATGGAGCGTTGGGGGCGTTTGCGCGACAAGTTGAGCGTGTTGCCTCCGTCGGAGTGGGATGATGTCGAGGCCGATGCGTTGTGGGAGATGCGCCGTGAGTTGGATAGGAGGAGTGACGAGCCTAAACACATTGTGTATGTAAACTTTGCGAAGGATTACTTAACGGATTAAATTTGATAGATATGGATATAGAGAAGGCGAAGTTGGTGTCCCGCTTGTATGCGAGGCGCGACGACTTGAAAGCGTCCATCCTCACGATGCGTTCCCGTTACGAGAACAATCGTTTTGGGACGACGAACTTGACGGTTCCGACACAATGGTTGCCGGAAGTCGTCGCCATCGCGGAGCGTGAGTTAGGAGAAATTGACGAAGAAATAGAGAGACTATGAAAGTAACGAAGAAAGGCAACATCCGTTTGGAGAAGGGCGAGATTCGCGTCGGCAACTTCTTCTTCCGTGATGAAGGTGAGAATGAACACATTAGGGTCGTTGACTTGAACTCTTGCTTTACGTTGAGGGTGTACAAGCGGATGCCTCTCGGCATTTGGCTCGACAACATGCTCGGCATGGCCCGGACGGACGGGAAGGCGGTTGACACCTTGAAGACATGGGTCGCGGTGATGTGGTCCTTGTTGTCGGTAGCCCCGGACGACGGGTTCGTCGAAGACGCGGTAAGGATGTCGCAAGCCGCGTTGGAGCGTCACCCCGATTGGTATGGCGTGAAGGCGGAGGCTACGGACGAGGACGACGCGGCGGCGGTCTCCGAGGTCGAGGGCATGAACGAGTTCGAGTCGGAGTTGAAGGACGCGATGGAGAAGGAGCAACGCCATGAGGATTGAGGAGCGCATAGTCATCCCGAAGCCGAAGATGGTGTTGAACGGGTCGAAGCAATACGCGGCCCGTTGGGTCGGGCGCATCATAAGCCATAAGTTGTGGGCCATCCGTAGCAAGTACATCATCGAGCGCGGCGTTGACATCTTCAACGTGTTCACGATGACGGATTGCATCGAGTTCACCTTGTCCGGGGACATTGATGTCTTGCCTTGGGACAAGGAGCGCGTCATGCGCTACAAGTCGAAGAAGTGGAAGCGCAAGAAAATAAATGAGGACGAGGAATGAGCGGTAAGTTCAAGATGGAGGCTCCGGGGATTGAGCCTATCCGCGTCGAGGTCAAGGGCATCGACGATGTTTTGTTCGCCATCCAAGAGTACGAGTCGATGCTCGGCAAGTACGAGCGTTTCGCTGAGGATGTGTTGTTGTCGTGTTTGATGCCCGAGGTCCCGCGTTACATCCTCGGCGACGGGGAAGATGATTCGATTACGAACAATGCACACGACGCGCTACAAAGGATTCTCATCCGTTACCGCAAGATGGTTTCGTGGTTCCGTGCCAATTCCATTGATGTAGAGTCGGTTGTAGGGGACAACGAAGGCATTAAGAGTTAAAAAAGGCCCTCCCGTCTCCGAGAGGACCCAATCCTTTGAGTTATGTTGTTGACTCTCGTCAACGCCGCAAAGATAAGCATTCTTGCCGGATAATCAAATCGGTTCCGTAGGTTTTTTCACTTCTCGGATTGCTATCCCGTGGAAATAGAGCATCATCGCCTTCTTGAGCGGCCATCGGTCGTTCGGGAATCCCTTGAAGTCCTCAACAATTTTCTCCCCGTTCTTCTCATACACGAAATCCGCCGTATAGGTTATCTCCCTTTCCGCAACCCTTTTCACTTCCTTGTCCTTGGTCTTTAAATGGACGATTTCCGTGCGGTATTGTGTCGGGATGAGGGTGTACTTGACTTGGCGGCGAAGTTCGCTTATTTGGCCGTTTCCCAAGGCTTCTTTCAAGAATATCCACCGTTCCCACTCCCCCTTTGAATCGAACTCTCCGTCGGGGGTGGACATCTTCTTGTTGTTGAACTTGTGCTTTGTGTCAAACTTGAACATCGGGCATCGGTTCATAGTGATATTCCGGCCAACACATGCACCTCGAATGGACATAATCGAACGGTGTGTCTATTGGTATTGGATAGCCGCAAAGCGAGTCGCATTCGGGGCAATGATAGCCGCTCCCCCTCCTACGGATATAGTAAGTCGCTCCCCTTCTCCTCGCCGCCATCCATTCGGCAAGTCTCGCACCGCCTATGATGGCGTTTTGGCCGATGACGGCAATTTGTTCGAGGATGTTCTTGTCGTATCCCCTTCCCCACGCAAGGATGTCTTTCGGGAGTCCCTTCCACAATGGAGACGCGAACGGGTTGTTGAGGTATCTCGTAACGAGTACGCGGAGTTCGCTTTCCCGTATCCCGTTGAGCGCGGCGACGGCAATCCAAATCTCGAGGAGTTCCTTGAGGTGGCTTCCCGCCATGTCGAATCGTTCGACGAGCGTTTCCTCGTCCCATATCTCTCCGAAGTCCTCGGAGTCGAATGCGTCGCGGACGGCTTCCTCGGCGAGTGCCTTCGCCTTTTGTGCGAGGTCGTCGGAAAGGTCCCTCAATAGTGCGTTCGCCTCCGCATCAAGTCGCGGGTAGTTCTCCCAAAGGAACCTCACCGAAGGGTCGCCCTTGTCGAATACGAGTTCGATGAGGGCAAGGACCGCTTCTTCAAAGGCCCTTTGCGCCTCCCGCTTGAAGGAGGCGGCTTTCCTTGCGAGGGATTCGCGGTCAAGCATTGGCGTTCAAACGGCTTGCGGCCACGGGGTTTTGCCTTGAGGTGGTGGCTGTTGAGGCTTGTGCCACTTGCTCTTGTGCTACGAGTTGGTCGTGAGCCTCTTGGAGAATGCGGTTCACCTCGTCGGGGGATGAGTACCCGATGTTGTATGCGAGTTCGGTCGCGGTCTTCACCGACATGCACCCGGAGGTGACGAGTTGTTGGATTCCCGCGATGACATCGTTCTCGGAGAGGAAGATGAACGGGTCGAGGTAGGTCTTGACGCGGAAGGACTCGACTTCGTTGACCTTTTCCTTTTCGATGAAGTAGCCGACCTTGAAAAGATAGGCGATTCGGTTGAGGAAGATTTGGTATTCCATAGAATCCGAGAGTGCCTTGAGGTAGGAGTCGGCAAAGAGCATCTTGACGGTGCGGGATGACATGTCGGCCCCCGACTTGATTTCCGGGGTCTCTACGGCGAAGGAGCCTCGCATGATGTTCTTCTCCATGATTTCGAGTTGCTTGGCGAAAGCCCCTTCCGCTCCTTGCGCGGGTTCGAGGAATCCGACCTTTGCGTTCGGGTCGATGGAGTCGATGCGGTTCGGCGTTCCGTCGGTGTTCGTCATAATCTCGAAGTCACCGCCGAGGGTGTAGAGGATTCGGAGGGCGTATGCGGCGTTGTTCTCGGAGAATTGAGAGATGGCGACCTCGTATCCGTCAATGATTCCTTGCGATGCGCTCCATACCGGGCCGTTGTCCGAGCGATGGTAGGCGACCGGGCAAATCGGGAATCCGTGCCGCGTTGGTTTGCCTTCCATCTCCCATCCCTCGTTGTTCTCGGCTTGACGGTAGGTGACGAAGTTCTCCTTGTCAACGACATCGAGGTACATGTTCTTGTTACCGTCCCAATCCTCTTGGTAGTATGCCCTACCGAAAAGGGCGAGTTCCCCGGTGAGCGTGTCGTAATGCGGATAGAGGATGTCGCCGTTCTCGAAGGAGAAGACGCGCCATCCGACCTTCTTGTTGTCCATGTAGAAGAACACGGCGGCATCGGCGGTCTTGTAGTCCGCTTCGATGGCCGCGTTGACGGCGACCTCGATGTCCTTCTCCTCCCATCCCTCGCGGTAGAAGGAGAGCGTGTCAATCATACGTTGGTTGGTGGCATTGGAAATGAGTTTCATCCCCACGTTGTTTCCGAGGAGTGCTTCCTTGCGTTTGGTGAGGATTCTCTCCTGGAATCCGATGGCGATACGGCTCCGCACCTTCGCTTGATACGCGCCCGTTTCCCGGTTGACATACATCGTGTTCGGGTAATACTTGATGTGGTTAATCATGTGGGAGGTCGGGTAGTATTGGCGGATGAAGTCGCTTTGCGTCCGGAGTTCACGCGCCACGTTGTCGAGGGGGACCGTGTAGATGTTCGTCGGATTGACGATAGGCATTTGCCCTACCACGCCCGGAGGAACGGGAATGGAAAAAGGCTTCTTCCGGATGATTTGTTCCGGGGTCATCGCCCCGATGGAAGGGGTAAGTCTCATATTGTTAAATATCAATAGGTTACATAAAATACGACCAATCGCCGCGCCGTACCTTCTTCGCTCGTTTCGCGTTATCGGCACGGTCGAGTGCGTAGAGGAGGGCTTCGATGAAGTCCGGGGAGTGGCCTATCAAGAACTTCATGTCGGCCTTCTTGATGAGTGCCTTCGGGTTCTCGTCCTCCTTCCACTTGATTGCTATCCTTTCCTCGACGAGTTTTTCGCGGATGGTGAACGGGATTCGCTTCTCGGTGTAGGTGCGCCGCATGACGCTCTCGTCGATGGAGAGCGTCCCGTTTTGGAGTGCATCGACGAGCATTCCGGCGCATTCGGACTTGCGCGTGTTGTAGGAAGTCTTGTCCTTCGCCGGGGCCTTGTTGTCGAAGCCGAAACAGCCCTTCAGGTCTTCGGATTGCTTGAGCCAGTTGCCGATGCCGTTGACATCGAACGCGAAGTTGTCCTTTGGGATGTCGTTCTTCTTGAGAAATTCGAGGATGATGGGGATGACATCCTCGGAGGTGACATGGCGTTTGGCAAAGAGGTCGATGATGTGGAGGCCGTCGAGTGCCCAGAGGACGAGCCAGTCGTCGCGGAGGGCGATGTCTCCTCCGCCCACCCTTGTCCCGTTCACTTGAGGGGCATTGTTGAAGAAACGGTTCATGTCGTTCATCGTGATAAGTGCCCCGCTATCGTCAACATCCTTCCATATACCCCGTATGTCGTTCACCACGGACTTCGAGCCTCCGGACGAGATTCGGTTCATGTACTTCGGGTCGGAGACTTGCAAAATCTTGTTCTCCGAGTAGTCACCGTCGATGAAGGTGACGGAGGTAATGAAGTTCGCGTAGTCCTTTTCCGGGGTGTCGGTAAGGGATTCTATCTTCCTCTTTGCGTTCGGGTTCTCATAGACCTCCTCCGGTGTGTCTCCCCATGCGATTTCCATGACATCCTCCCCGTAGCGGCAAAAATATCTTATCTTTCCGGAGCGGGACGGAATAGCCTCGTCGGTTTCCGGGTCTATCCACCAATCGAGGAACCACCGTAGTTTGTTGGAGCGTCCCACCGGGTTGCAAGTGCAAATGAACCGAGGTCTTACCCCGGCGGTCGAACGGTTGGAACCCATGAGGTCGAAGATGACCGACATGGATTCCTTCGTAAACTCCGCAAGTTCCTCGATGACGATGTACGGCATTTCCGCACCACGGAAACGGTCCTTGATTTTCGTGAGGTCGGCGAGGTGTTCCATCTTCATCGTCGCTCCGGTCCCGTTGAAGAACTTGGCCTCGAAGGATGTGTCGGCGAAGTTGGCGAATCCACGGTAGAGAGGCTTGCACGACTTCCAAATACCACGTTTGACATCGGCCTCGAATCGTCTGAAACCATATAGGTTGACATCCGGATTGTCGGCATATTCAAGTGCCCCGATGAGGCCGACGGCGGTCTTTCCAGCGCCTCTCACGCCACCGCAAATCACGATGTCGGCCATGCTCGTAAGTACCTTCTCTTGGAACCCGGCTTGCGGGATGAGGTTATATGACCGCTTCCCCTTTTTCTTGAGTTCAAGGTTCTCTTTCCGGAGCGTTTCTATGTACTCGTTTGAATAGACCTCCATCCCATATTCGAGGAATACGGGGTCGAGATATTTCCGTTCGTCTATGACAGTTGGCATTGCCATCGGTGCAAATATGCAAACGAATCATCAATACAAATCAATATTTATTGGAATGTATTGATGTGGCTTTTATATATTTGCCCGTGCATGGACGATAAAGGTGCGAATAAGGGCGTTCAAATCAATTGCCCGCTTTGCAAGAAGCCTTTTCCGGTAAGGGTACAAGAACTCACCGGACGGTTGCGTTTATCGGTCCGTTGCCCGCATTGCAAGCGCATTAGCGAGATTGCTTTGCAAGACATACAATAGCGTCCATGAGAACGCACCGAGAGGCTAAATAGAGTTACACGATAACCGATAGGCCCGGAGTAGAAGTCCCCAATGTGGGATTTCCGCTTCGGGCTATTTGTATAACCTAACCCGTTCATTGAAAATGAAACAAAAAATTATCGCTGCGCTCAAGACTAAATATCAGCGTTTCGGATTGAGCAATGAGGCTGTTGACCGGATTGCCTCGGCGAAGGAAAAGACCGTCACCACCGATGAGGAAATCGAGGGAGCAATCGCTGACGCTCAAACGATGGAACTCATTGCAAACGAACTCCAGAAGTCGGCTGACAAGGAACGGCGTGACCGCTCGACCTTGCAGAAGTCTTTCGACGAGTACAAGGAGAAGCACCCCGACACCTCTCCTTCCCCCGACCCTTCACCGTCTTCGGATGATGAACCGGAATGGGCGAGAAGGCTCCGTGAGCAACAAGAGAGGATTACCGCCCGCTTCGAGAGAGAGGACCAAGAGAAGGCTTTGAAGGCAACCCGATTGACGGTTGAGTCAAAACTCAAATCCGCCGGATGCACGAACGCCGGAATCCTCAATCTCACGCTCAAGTCTTTCTCCCTCGGCGAGAAAGAGACACTTGAAGATGCCGTCGAGCGGTTGAAGGGAGAATACAACGCTTCCTACAAGGAGACTTTCGGTGATGGCCCCGTGCCGGGTGTCGGCACTCCCACCTTTGGTGATGCGAAGTCGGCCATCGAACACAAGAACAAGTTCCTCAAGGAGCAAGGGCTTCTCCCCGGCTAATAACAACCATTAACAAAAAACGCTATGCCCAAGTTTAGCACTTTCAATGCTTTCGGCTCCGCCGCCAATGAGGTCGGCCAGAGCCATGTCCCGGTGTGGCTGGACTTCGTTGGTCCCGTCCCCGTTGGCGGCACGCTTGACAAGGCTTACGCCGCCCCCGGTTTCTTCCTTGGCGCTGGTGCGCCCGTGGAACTCGCTAACAAAATCATCAAGCCCTTCTTCGCTTGGGAAGTGGTGGCGTTCAACGCTGGTGACGGTGTTTCCGTGACCACCGACTCCATCATCATCAAGGACATGAACGGTGCGGTCCCCGCCGTGGGCGACTTCGTTCAAAAGGTCGGCTCCGCTTTCACCTCCACGGGTAAAGCCGCCGAAGTTGCTTCCATTGACCTTCTCACCTCCGGTGACAACGCCGGATGCTACGAGGTCAAGGTCGCGCACTCCGCCACGGTCGATTCCCTCTCCGCCGGAGACGCTATCTCCCTGTCCTCCGCTGCCGCAGCTGGTTCTTCCAAGAGCCTCGCCGTGAAGCCGAACGGCTACCTTTACAACGACATCTACTTTGGCGACCTCAACGGTGATGCCGATGCCTTCACCCTCGCCGCCACTGGTGCTGTCGTGATGTATCATCACGGCGGTCTGCTCGTCGAACTGACCCCTTCCGCCCCCGTCAAGGCCCAGATGAAGGCCGCTGTTCCGGGTGTCCTTCAGGTGCTTGTCTAACCCCACTAAAGAATAGGAGAAAACACAATGGATACCTACAGCATTCAGTTCTACGACCTCCTCTCCCGCGCCCTCGGCCCCGGTGAGAGCATCCAGTCCTTCCTCGACAATACCCTCGCGCTCAAGTACAACAACCTCCAACTCGACGGTTTCGCTTTCGAGCCGTTTATGCAGACGGACTTCACCTTCGAGCAGGTGTTCGGCGAGGTCGGCCTCAACGCCACCGCCCAATACTACGACCTCGACTCCCCCGCCCTTCCGGACGGCACTCCCGGTTTCAAGTCCTACACGGGCAAGATTCCGCGCATGAAGAAGGTCGAATACTTCAACGAGGACAAACTCCGCAAGATGCGTCTCATCGAGGACCGTCGGTCCGCCAGCAACGCGCAGATTGCGGAAATCGCCTACCAGCAACTCTTTGTGACGGTTGACAACCTCATCGGTGGTCACACCAACGCCCTGACCTATCAGCGTCACCAGGCCGTGTCCACGGGTAAGTTCACCATCAACGCCACGAACAACCCGAAGGGTATCAAGAACGTGGTTATCGACTACCATGTCCCCGCCGCGAACAAGACCACCCTTACCTCCACGGCCCGTTGGTGGACCTCCTCCACCCACACCGCCGGGAACGAAGGTGCCGCCGCCGACCCGGTGAAGAACCTCTCCGATATGGTCAAAGCCGCCCGCAACGCGGGTATCCGTGGCCACTTCGAGGTGAACATCGACTACCTCAAGGAGTGCCTTGGTCACAGCGCCATCCTCTCCGTCATCGGTGTCTCCCTCCTCCCGGCCAGCGACTCCACCGCTCAAGCGGCCTACGCCCGTATCCAGCCCTACGAGGTCCTGAAGGCCCGTCTCGAAGCCCTCGTCGGCGCACCCATCAAGGCCATTGACTCCCTCGTCCCTATCGAGGCCATCGACAAGACCGAGAAGGCTTTCGTCCGCTCCAATGTCGATGCGTTCGAGAAGGATGTTTGGGTGTTCGTCCCGGACGGCCAAATCGGTATCGTGAAGACCGTCGAGCCTATCGCCATCGAAGGTGGCCAATACGGTTCCTTCTACGGCGGTAAACTCCTCCTCACCGTTGGCGTTGACTATGTGAAGAAGTGCCAGAGTTACAACACGGAAATGACCTCCCTGGTTATCCCTTCCGTGCCCCAGTACATGTGGTATCTTTTCCCGAACGCCTAACAAAGAGTTCTTTGAAAAACATGTAATCCGAAGGAAGAAATGGCAAGCATATCCGACAATATGACCTTGGTAAGATGGTTTCGGGCGAAGACCGACCCCATCATCGACTACACGGACGACTTCATTTGGGCCACCCTCCTTCATCGTGGAGTGGACGATGACGAGACGCTTGTGAGCGATGTGGATGAAAGAACCCGCGACCTTATACTTGCCGATGCCTACTACGGTGCTGCCGTTTCTTCCACAAAGTCCGGTACTCAAGGCGAGGCCGACGGCGGATGGACCCATTATGTCGCCATTAAGAATGTCGTGAACCGTGATGCACTCATGCAAATGGCGAAAGACCTCTACGACAAATGGGACGAGCCGTTCGTTGACCCGAATCCGAAAATCCGCATGAGACCCCTCTATTAGAGTTATGTACAATCCGAGATGGCCCCATACCTTCACGGTTCTTGCCGAGTCCCTTGACTCGAACGGCATCCCCGTGACCGATTCCCAAGGGAAACCCGTGAGGTCGTCCATGCCGCTTGAGAAGGTGGAGTATGACGACCAATGGAATCCTCGGTACTATTCCGACGGCACGTTCGTCACCGAATGGGTCGTGGATATGCCGTGGGGGTATAGGACATCTACGGGCGGCATGAAGACTTCCGGAGAGGTGTTCGTCGCGGACTACAAGATTTCGTGCCCGATGTTCCTCACGGACCTCCCCTCCGGGACAGTGCTTGAGATGACCGACTATTCGCGCACCTTCCGTGTCAAGGTAATCAAGATGACGACCTACAATTGGGGAACTAATCTATGGGTCGATAACATCAAGAACTAATGGCCGGACATGAGGCGAATAACATGAGGATTGTCAAGGACGGTCTCAAGAAACTAACCGAAAACAAGGATAGGATTATCGAGGCCGGGATGCGTGACCTTATGGAGAATGCCATGCTCTACGCCATCGGCGAACATGACAACAACCATTGGTTCCACAAGTCCACCGGGGATTCCTACGGTTGGGCACTCATCCACAACGGTTCCGCCGTCGCCCACAAGGTTAACGAGGGTGTACACGGAGACGGATATGCCTATGAACAACTCATGGATGCGTCAAGGGAAGTCCCACAAACCGGATGGGTCGGAATCCTCCTTGCCTCATTTAGAGCCGGAAATGATAGGCCGACACCACGGATGTTCTTGTTTGATGTTGAGTATGAAAGGGTTATTCTTAATTCAACGAAGATACACATTGAGGACCATTTTGATGAGTTCTTCAAGCCAATAAGATGATGAACGACTTTGACATAACCGACATTGAGAACGCCGTTGCCGCCGCGCTTCGGACGCAAGGTGTGTCCGCCCATGTATGGAACAACCGCCCCAAAGCCGTTGCCGACGACATAGACGACTTCGTGGTCGTGAAGGTCACGGGGGGCATCTCGGACAAGGCCGCATTCGGCCAATGCCGCGTGTCCATATACCTTTTCGTCCGCGATGTGCGCGAGATGAAGAACTCGGCAAGGCTCTCGGTCATGCAAAACGCCTTGTACTCACTCCCGCTTTGGATTGAGCCGCTTCTTATCGACGGACATCCTCGTATTGTCGGAGACACGCCGGACGATTTCGGATTTCATGTAAGGATAATCAGTTTTAGAGTATTTATAAAAGCAACATAGAACTATGGCTACTCTTACCCACGCGATGCTGAACGACCTCCACATCGGTAACGCATCCCTTTCGCTTCTTCCCTACTCCTCTGCGGGCGTGGACATCACCTCCGGGTTGGATTTCTCCGCTGCGGACCAAATCTACACCCTCGAGGGGACCTTCAACCTGACGAGCGACGACCCGACCTCCAACGATATTCGTATCGACCAGCACCAGGAGGTCATCGACACTCAAATCGAGAAGGGTGGTAACTGGCAGATGACCGGGAACATCCCCTCCGTCGCCGCCGAACTCCTCGGTTACTTTTACGACGCTGGTGCGACCATCGCCGCCGGAACCGCCCAAGCCCCGAAGGGCGTGAAGGGTGCGGAAGGCACTTTCTACACCGGAAAGGGCTTCATGGCTTCCCCGAACGAGGTCGAGGTCACCATCCTCGCCGAGTCCGAGTCCAAGAACACCGCCATCCTTTTCCCGCATGTGAAACTCATCGTTTCCAAGCCGAAGAAGGACGACAACACCAACCCGGCGTACCTTTCCTTCCTCGGATACATCCTCCCGAACCCGTACATGAACGGGAGCGACTATGTGGGCGACTTCGCGGTCCTCAAGGCCACTGCTGCTCCGACTGGCGCATAGTCCTCATAGAAGGGCAACCTAAACCTTTACCGAATGGGCGCGGGTTCATAAGGCCCGTGCCCTTTTTCAATTAAAAGGAGAATGAAAAGAAAACCCGACCTAAACGCCAAGAAAGCGTACACGGACATCGTAAACGATTCCGTTACGAGAGTCCCAATCCGAGGGACGAAAAGGAGCGTAAAAATACGGTGGATTAAGCCCTATACAATTGAAAGGCTCACGCAAGTATGGCTCGAACGGGACCTCGCATCCGCGAAGATAGAGAATGGTACGGATGTTATCAAGGACCTTGCAAAAGAGCCGTATTTCGCCTTCAAGGAAGCGGCACTAATGATTCTCAACAACGACCTCCGGATAAGGCTATTTTACGGCCTTTATTGGCGGTATTTGGCGCACAAGTATAGTGAGCATCAAATGACCGACATCATCGTGGAGGGTAAAAAAAAACTTCCGCTTATGCCACACTTCGAGACTATGGCGTACTCGACGGATATGAGGACGGATTGGATGAAGATGACGACGAAGGAAGCCGAGCAATACCGAGCCGAACTTCTTTTGGAAGCGAATCGGCTTTCGTCAAGGACTTCCCGGGATACGGAAGGCCGAGATGGAGGCTTTTCCGATGGGAGCGCAACTTCGGCTACCGTTGCATCTTGACATGCGCACAAATCGAGTTGATGCAAGCGGACCTCCCGCATACGCTTTACCTACGGGATAAGAAGAAGCGGGTTGGAAAGGAAAACTACGCATACGACCCCAACGACCCGGCGATAAAGAAGCAAATGGAGGCTATCCGCCGGAAGAAGGAAAAGATGGAGGCGGAGGGGAAGAATGTCGAATATACGATGGACGAACTATTTAATAGATAAAAGATACTATGGCAGAGAGTCTTGATGCACTGAATTTTAATGCTATTATTGACGATAAGGAGTTTAAGGCTTCCGTAGATAGAATAATAGGGGAAGCGCAAAGGCTCAACACGGATGTCTCGAAAATCTTGACTTTCAATGCCAAGATTCAATCCAAGCAAATCATTACTTCACAAGGCGTTAAGAATGCGGAGGCTATGGTCGGCCATCTCAAAGATATAGAGGAGAAAATGACCGCTCTATCCGGGAAGAAGTTGCTTGTCGGCGATGCCGACGCTTTGAACGAGACGCTTCAAAAGGTCTTGGAGAAGATGGATGATTTTAGTGATAAGTCCGAAAAGAGCAAAGGAAGCATCAAGGGTATAAATAACGAGTTGAACAAGAGTCAAGGGTTGATGCAAACTCTCGCCCAATTGACCGGAGTTACGTTTGGCCTCGCTGGGATTCGCTCGTTCCTTTCCGGTCTTGTCCGAGTTACTGGAGAGTTCGAGGTGCAAAAAATGGCCCTTACATCAATGCTTCAAGACGCTGGGAAGGCCGAAGAAATCTTTAGCACATTACGGCAAAAAGCACTCGAATCTCCGTACACCTTCCAAGACTTGACGAAGTACGCGAAGCAACTCACCGCGTTCAACATTGATGCCGACAAACTCGTAGAAACGGAGAAACGGCTTGCGGATGTCTCCGCCGGACTCGGTGTCGATATGGGCCGTATCATCCTCGCATACGGTCAAGTCAAGGCGGCGGGTGTACTCAAGGGAACGGAACTCCGTCAATTCACCGAGGCTGGTGTCCCCCTTCTCCAATCTCTCGCCGACCAAATAAGGGAAGTTGAAGGAAGGACCATTTCTCTATCCGAAGTGTTCTCTCGAATCTCCAAGAAGCAAATCCCGTTCGAGATGGTCGAGGAGGCTTTCCGCCGTATGACCGACGAGGGCGGAAAGTTCTACAACATGCAAGAGGTGTTGGTGAACACCTTGCAAGGTAAGATTGGGAAACTCCGCGATGTGTGGCAACAAATGTTGTACGACATGGGGAGTAGCAACGACACCTTGAAATGGTCCGTTGATTTATTGACAAGACTTGTTTCTAATTTCGACAAAATAGCGCAAACCATCGCTCCACTTGTCGCCGCTTGGGGAACATATAAGGTTGCGTTAGCCGCGTGCGTTTCTATACAAAAAGCACTTCTCGGCGCTGAAACGATTGCCGGGATGTTGAAATTGACAAAGGCAACCAACGCTCTTGGAAAAGCGATTGGTGCTATCGGTGCAAAAGCGATTGGCATTTCTGCCGCCGCTGGTGTTATCGCATTACTTGGTACGGCTGTTTATGTCGTGGCGAGTAAAATGAAGAAAGCCCGTGAAGAACAAGAGAAATACAACAAAGCCGTTGCTAATTGCACTCGTTTGATTTCCGACGAGTTTGACAATCTTGATAGGTTGAAGAAGGTAGCCGAGGACGAGACGCGGAGCATGACGGAGAGGAAGAATGCGATTGACACTATCAACCAACAATACGGTTCATATCTCTCCAATATGGGACAAGAAAAGGTGTCCGTCGATAATCTTACGACCTCATATAACAACTTGCGAGATGCGATTGCGAATAAGTTCTTGGATGAATTAAAGGAGCAAACGGTAGGAGCGGAACGAACAAATAAGAACAACGCGGAGAATGCGTTGTTACAATATAATATCGGGTTAATAAAGAAGGCGGTCGGAGGAGAGCCGAGGAAACTTGCTCGATTAACGGCAGAGGTCCAAAAGTATTTGTCAAATATCGCCCCGAACAGCACTCAACAAAACATCTTGTTAAAACTTTCGGAAATTTATTCAAGCGAAGGATTAAATATAGAAGATGATAGTGCGAAGATTAACAAACTTGCCGAAGATTATGTCAATGCATCCGAACGGCTAAAGAACTCGGAGAAGAACTTTGATTCATTTGCGGATGAATATACGAAGTCGATGGGCACTGTAAGAAAGACAACTTCCGAGGTCCAAAAACAAGATGACTTTACGCCTTCGGTTTGGGGAGACAACAAGGGTAAAGACAATAAGGCAATTCAAAAAGCAAAAGACGACATAAACACCACGATAGACTCCATTAAGGAGTTGCAACGGGCGTACAAGGACTTCAAGGAAATGGGCCTTGACGATGAGAGCATCCTTCAACTCTTTGGGAGAGAGGACATGTTCGGCTATCTAAACAAGGACTTGCGAACGAGTTTGGACTTTTGGGACATGCTCTTGAAGCAAGCCGAAAAGATGGAGCAATACGACCAAAACGACGCGCAAAGGATTCGTGCAGATGTAGCAAGAGGAAAGGCAGACGAAGCAAAGCAAGCGTGGAAGGAGGAGCAAAAAGAACTTGAAAACGCGAAAAAAGCACTTGAAGCGTATCAATCTGCGTTCAAGAAGGCCAATGTTAAGGATTTCAATGTTGGTGGCTCCGGCGCGTTAGGAGATGCGAAGGATGCTCTTGCGGATTACAATACCGAACTTAACAAGTTAGAAAATACCTTTGTCGAGTTAAACGATAAGGCGAGGAAATCTTACGCTAACGACAAAAAGGGACTCGGATGGGCGTTGGATGCCAATAAGGGTTGGTTCGATGCGGCGAAGAACGCCCAAATGGAACTATTGAAGAAACGGGCGGCGGATTCGCTTGCACAAAAAATCTTCGACGACCAAATGAAGGGATATGACTTGTCAAATTGGGATGACAAGTCACTTGAGGAAATCAATCGGATAAAGAACGCGATAGATAATCTCTCTATTCCCAAAGAAATACAAGAAGTATTCGAGGAGTATCCGGATATTCTCAAAATCATCGACGCATCGCTCGAAGCGATTAAGAAAAAGACTCTTGACAAGACCGTCAAGCCGAAGGAGATAGAGAAATGGGCGAAGAACGCGAAGAAGGCCGCCGAATATATCTCGAAGGCTGGTGACGCAATGCAACGGCTCGGTAAGGCCACGAATGACGCAAACTTGGAAGATGCTGGGAAGGCACTATCGGCCATCGGGCAAAACCTTTCTGCTGCCGCTGATGGATATTCCAAGTCCGGGAGTTGGATTGGCGCTGTTGTAGGCGGCGTTCTTGACCTTTTCAATCAAATTACAGATGCCGTCTCCGAATCGAATGAGAAGTTGAAGGAGATGGAGGATACCATCTTGAGAATCCGTATTGCGTCCGAACAAAATAGGTTTGAAGAATTGCTATCCGGAGGCGTACACTCGATTTTCGGAGACAATTTCAACAAACAACTCAGCAACGCCATCGACGGACTTAAAGAAGCGGAATCAAAACTTTCGGAAATCGAGAAGAAAAGGCGTTCGTTCTTCGAGTGGGTATTCATGCAAGATTGGAAGCCTGGACACGCGATGTCGGATACGGCAGACAAAATTCTTGCTGGTTTGGATACACCGGACATCGGCGATATGAAGTTCGTCACTGACCATAGTTTTTGGTCCGGCAACACCTACAAGACACTTGCCGAAATCGCCAAGGACTTCAACATGACGATTACCGATTTGAACGGAAACCTCAATCCAAAACTCCTTCAAGAAATACTCAACACATACGGGGACTTAAATGAGGGTGCGAAGGAATGGCTTAACGGTGCAATCGAATATGCCGATGAATACGAAAAAGCCATGAAAATTGTGCATGACACAATGGAGGACATTTTCGGGGACATCGCATCCGGTATGGCTGACAATATTATTGACAGTTGGATTGAGGCCGGAAATGCAGCACTTGACTATGCAGACATCTTGGATGGTGTCGCACGTTCGTATGCAAAGATGCTCATCCAATCCACGATTATGAAAACCTTCCTCGACCCGATTACCGAAGACTTGGAGAAGGCGTTCATGGAAAATCGGTACGAAGATGCGATGTCGATGATTGCGGAGGCTATGGACGGTGTGGCTAATTCCGCGCCGATGTTTGAAGAAATACTCTCTGCTTTCGACCCGTACTTTAAGCACGGTGGGTCAGAATCCAATTCCGTTGGCTCCGGCATCAAGTCCATCACCGAGGACACGGCGAACCTACTCGCGTCATACATTAACGCGATGCGGTCCGATTTGTCCATCATGCGCGGTTTGCAAGAAAAGGGGTGGGGCTACATTGAATCGTTCGGAGCATCCTTGCCGACCTTGAACGACTACATCGCACAAATCGCGGCAACGAACTTTGACATCGCTCAATCCAACCAAAGCATCCTTTCGGAGATTCAATCGGTAATCGGTGCGCCCGGAACGAGTGGGATGGTTGTCCGCGTGGAGGCATCCTAATCAATACAAGTCAATAAATATTGATAACCTTTGGATTCGCCTTGCTATTATTGCAAGGCGATGATTGTGGATATTAACATACGAGACTACCAAAACCTCTATTTCCAGGCCGACGGAGATGAGTCCGCTTGGACAGAGGGGACATATCACCTTGTGGCCCAAGTGCAACCGTACCAAGATAACGCGGAAGTGAAGGAGCCGTACAAGAACACATGGTTTGACGAGGACGGGGACGAGGAGTACACCGCCCAGATGTTCCGCAAGGCTTTCGAGTTCCAAGTCAAGTTCTTCGTCAAGGCTACCGCCGCATCGGACACGACCGCGATGGACGAGGTTGTGGCACAACGGAACGCATTTCGGGAAGAACTCATAGACTCCGGCTCGTTCAAGTTCTACGACTCTTGGAACCGATGTGGTTTCCGTAGCGTCCGGTTCGTCAAGGACGAGACGGAGGAACGGCACATCGACAATGGTAGCGCGTGGATGATATTCTCCGTCACGTTCAAGGTTAACGACCCCGGAGCGGTTGCGTTGTCCGGTAGTTCTCTCGTTGATGCATAAGGGATATGGCGAGGTTCACGATATAGTCCCCGACGGGTGTTGCCCTCTACGAAGGCACTCCGACCTTTACGGGGCAGTATATGAAACCTGGACTCTTGGAGTTCCGGGAGGTGGCCTTGCCCGCTCTTATGGACCTCGTTCCGGGGTGCTATGTGGATTATACCCGTACCGGGCATAGATACCGCATATACACGGCCCCCCAACTCAAGAAACAAGCCCGCTCCAACTCCTACGGAGGTGCGTTCGTGTACCAAAGCGTCCAACTCTACGATGCGTCGAAAGAATTGGAGTATTGCCCATTCCGGGACTTGGTGACGGGTGACAGCCGTATCCACTTCTCCACGCAACCTTCCATCTCAACCTTCGAGGGATGCGATGGACTCGCCCGCCGTTTCGAGGCTTGCCTCGTTGACCAATACGGCGAGGGTTCTTGGAAGGTCCGTATTGCCACCACCTCCGACGGAGTAACTCCAGATTTCTACAACCTGATGATGGATGCCCGTGAGTTTACGGTATCTGGTGTCAATATCCTTGGATGTCTTGACAAGATATATGAGATTTGGCCAGAGGTCGGTTGGATTTACACCGTTGAGTTGGTCGACGGAGAACCAACCAACACCATCATTATTGGTGGGGCTGGACTGAACACGAACGAAGGCACATACGCATACGGAAAGGGCAAGGGACTGAAATCCTTGACACGAACCGCAGCGAACGCGGATGAAATCGCAAACCGCATATACGCCTACGGGTCCTCTCGGAATATGCTCCCCGGTTGGTACAACAACCAAAGCATTAAGGATGCACAATCGGTTGACATCCAGAACTTGATGATTCCAGTCTCGGAATGGGGATTGACCGATGGCGAACGCGATGCTGCGAAGGCTTATGTCGAGAACGATGACTCCATAGCGAAGAACGGCCTCCGCCCCGCGACTGTGTACTTCGACGGGAGTGGAGAATACCCGGAAATCTATCCAACGATTCGTAACAAGACAATAGGTGATGTGTGGGAGGTCATGTCATCCTCCGACCAATACTATCCGAATCCGGGGAAATACTCCAGCGGCGACAGGATAGACACACTCCTGTCCGCACAATCCACCTTCGATAGCGGACTTTCCGGCAATGCTCCCGGTAGTGCGAATGTGGAGATGGGCGACACACCTTTCTTCGCATCAGGCACGTTCGAGATGCTTGCAGGGTTGACATACTATCCCTTCTATCACTACCAAGGAACTTGGACACCGGAGACAGCCGGAATCCAAACCGTCGCGTGGAGGCTTGACCTTTCCGGGCAAGTACAACTTGAAGGGATTGAGAAGGTTGTCGTGTCGGTCCAAGTGAAAGACCCTTCGTATCAAGGCCCGATAATCCTTGCGAGTGATTACGAATTGACACCAGACACAAATGGTGTTGTCACGCTCTCCGGCAAGGAGATGTATGCCGAGAAGGTCAAGGTCAGTGCCGTTACCTACAACGTATTTGTGGATATTTCCGTCTATATGACGGCGCAATCCGCCGATAAGATTGGTGTTTACACGGCAGACGGAAATGTTGGGTTCTCCGTCCAAAACTACCGCAAAAAGACCTTCACCATCACCCTCCGCCAACTCGGTTTTGACATCAACGCCCAATCCGCTTTGGGTGATGGCAAGTCAATCGCCATGCGTTCCGGGAAGTGCCAAGGACGCACGTTCACAATCAAGAACGTACAATACGATTCAACGAACGATGCGTGGACGCTTGAGTGCTTCCGCTCCGAGGACGAGTCGCTTTCACAATGGTTCCCGAACACGGACTACCCGGTTCGTGGGAAAGAGGCCAATTACGACGGCGACGAGTTTGTGCTTCTCGACATCGCCATGCCTTCGCTCTATATCGGGATGGCAGAGAATGACTTATACCAAGCAGCGCTCGACCTTCTCTCCGATACGGCGATGGAACGGTGGCAATATGTCCCGGAGATTGATGCGAAGTTCATGGTCGAGAACTCCCGCACCATCCGTAGCGGCGAGTATATGGCGTTCTTGGACATAGATGTCATTGAGTCAGAACCCGGTACTGTATCATACTTCAAGACCAGCGAGGAGGTATATCTCCTTACCTCAAACGGAGAGAAAATCCGCATAGACGATGGTAGCGGAGCTGTAATGACGGCTCTCGTTGACTCTATCGTGATAAACGAAGGAGAGTCATCCATCCCGACCTACAAGGTTACTCTACGCGACAAGAAACGAAAGACTTGGACGGAATCAAAGGGTGCTGAAGCACCCTCGTCAAAGTCCGTCGGGAGCATCACAGCATCTCAAGTCGAGTCATCTTCTTCTTTCGAGTCGCAATTCTTCACACTCGACGAGAGCGGGAACATAACCCTCAAGCCGCAGTACAGTAACCTCTGGGTTCCTGGATGGCTTGCGGCGGGTGGCATCGGCGAAGGGGGCGGTGGCGGTGGCAGCACCGTCACGGTCACGCAAATTCTCTCATCCGGGACGATAATCGCAACCATCACCGTTGATGGCCTTGCAACCGACCTTTATGCTCCGTCCGGTGGAGGGGGCGGAACCACCGTGTCATGGGGAACGAAAGTCCCCAACTACTCGCGGGTGTTGACCGTTTCCGGAACATCGGAGACCGTTCTCCTTGACGGTGCGCTAACCCCCTTGACGGAGGCCGTGAATGCGATAGATTGGTTCTCCGTCGTTACTGTGGACAATCAACCTACCCTTCGGCTCAATCCCAGGTATGCTGGCATGTGGGCGGATGGATGGGTGGCCGCCGGGGGAATTGGTTCTGGAGGAGGAGGTGGTGGTGGTTCTACCAGCCTTGCAGGGTTGTCGGATGTATCCGTAGGCTCCGTTGCCAATAACGACCTCCTCACATACGACACAAGCATAAATGGTGGGACATGGGTTCCACTCTCCCGTTCCTCTCTTGTATCCGGCCTCCTATCAGGCTATCTTCCTCTATCCGGCGGGACCCTTACAGGAACAATCCAAGCCTCCGGTTGGAGTATCAACACCGGAGGACTTGGCGAGTTCAATACGATTCAAGGCAAGGGAAGCAACAGCCTTTACATCGGGCATTCAAACATTGAGGCGTTTGTGTATCTCCAAGAGGACACCTATTTGAAAAACCAGGCGATAATGGGTGGAACCTCCATATATGCGAGTGAGAATCTATGGATAATTGAACCAACGGGAGCGGCAACTTTCACCTCGCTTGATGTGGTTGACGGGAACACGACCACGAACAATATTCTTCCGTCCTTAAACGAGACTTACAACCTCGGAAGCACCACGGCGCGATGGGCTGAACTCTATGCGGTTGATGCGAACTTATCCGGGGACCTCACCATGTCGGCGAACAAGCACATCGACATAGGGCCGTTGCGGATTGAGTACGATAGCAATGCGAAGGCCCTTCACATCACGAAGGCATCTTCCAACGACCCTAACAATTACGGAATCTACGCCGACGGCTTTGTTTCGGCTGGCGGAGTAGCATAAACCTCATAGACTATGGCACACGATAGCGCGAATAATAGGATTTATATCGACACCTCGACGACACCAAATAAAGGTATTTGCATCGCCGACATCCAAGCCGTGCTTCGTAGTTCCAAAAATGACATCGGCGGTCTCATCGTCAACGGCGACATCAACAAGTGGGCGAAATACAAGCCCACTCGCGCGAACGGCCAAAATCCTACCGATTGGTGGAAGGGTGAAAGAAAATCAATCTACGGTAGTGCGACCGGGCAATACACGAATGGTTTTGCCATTGATGTTTATACATCCCTTTCCTCCCTTAAAACCGCGATGAGTAGTTCAAGTTGGGAGGGGTGGGTGTACGAGAAGCCGCGAGGTATGAGTTATGGGACGAATGGCGAGTGGTTCCGCTTCTTGGACTTCAACGAGTATCGGCGCAATGCGGTCAACCCTTTCACCGGAGTAGGTTTGGATGGAGATACATACCCGATTGGTTTGGAGTGTCCGATTTATCTCTATGTATCTTTCGATAGCGACTACTCCCTCGACCTCTCCGACTTCCCGCTTTTCGACGATTGGTATTTCGGCGTAGCCGTCTATGGTGGCGGTAGCGGACAACTTGTAGGGTGTGGTACTTCATCCGTAACAATCGGACAACAAACCGACCAATCCCGTTGTGTTGTGATGGCTCTACCAGCTCGCGCACAAGGAACTTGTACCCTATATCCTTTCTTCTCATACAACCAAATCTCTTGGTCCGATTCCGCCTCCGAGCCGTCTGGTACGAGAAGGTATATCCCGCTTCCTATCCCCCCGGAGAGCATAACCGTTGTGGAGGCCGGGCCTTTGGCGAACCTGACCTTCACCCTCGCGGGTGGTTCGCTTGCTTACAACGCGACTAACGCGCGATTTACGGCATCCTTTGGCCGTCTTTCTGCATCGAACTCCGGCAACGTGGCTCAAACCTTATATAAAAGCCAATTCTATTGGAAGGCGCATGTCGAGTTGGCAAACGATTCCTCGACATATCACGACTCATCGTTGACGAGTCTTGGATTGACGGGTTCGGTAGTCATCCCTATTGGCGATGTTGACACCGAGATTTTTTCTTCGTTGTCGAGCAAGGTGATTACCGATAATGGCATGACCCAATTCTTGTCCGACAACAATGTGACATTCGCAGAGTGCCGCAAGTTCGGGTATCTCTATTATAGGTTCGACACAACCGTAGATGACTATCATCTCATAGCAACATTTGAACAATCATAATAATGACTGACTACAACAAAGAAACCCTCGCCCAAACAATCGTCTACATCGTAGTCGGTTTGGTGGCGTTTTTCTCCATCATCGCGTTCGTGTTTCTTGTCAACGCCGGAGCGTGGTGGTCTGTTCCAATCCCGCTTGCCGCGATTGGCTACGGAGTCTATTGCTTCATCAAGAAATACTACCCCAAAAAGGAGAACAAGTAATGAAACTCGCCCGTCATACCGCAATCGACCTCTCGGTAATCCTTGGAGGAATTAAAATCAACCGCATCGAGGACAAGGACGCGAAAGCCGCGCTCCTCAAGGACTACCTTGCTCTACGCAAGGTTGCAAAGGAGGCTGAAGCCGACCGTGAGGAAATCGTCCGTAAGTTCCAAGATGATTGGGCGGATGTTCTCCCCGCCGTGCAAGCCTTCCGGGACAGGAAAGAGATGGTTGTTGGGTATGACGATTACCTGGATGCCGAGAAAGACGCAAATAAGGCGATTGTAGGGGTTTTCTCCGCTCAAGTGGAGATTGACCTATGCCCGGTAGGAAATGATGCCATAATGGGCTTTTCCGAGGATATAACGCTTGAACAAATCGCATTCCTGCAAGAGTGCGGAATTATTGAATAGACATGGCCGACTACACTTCACAATTCACCGGAACACAGATAGATGCGAGGCTTGCGAAGGTTCCGCAACTTGAGAACGCTATTGCGGGTAAGCAAGACGCTCTTGTTTCCGGCACGAATATTAAGACCGTAAACAATCAAAGCATCCTTGGTTCTGGAAACATTGATGTCCAAGGGGGCGGTTCCATCACCGTGGATTCGTCTCTTTCCACGACATCTACCAACCCGGTTCAAAACAAGGTCATCACAACTGCATTGGGTGGGAAACAAGATACGATTTCCGACCTCGCCACGATTCGTTCTGGAGCCGCCGCTGGTGCAACCGCTGTACAACCGTCCGCGCTCTCCGCAAAGCAAGATGTCCTCGTTTCAGGGACCAACATCAAGACGATAAACAACGAGTCTATTCTCGGAAGTGGGAATATCACTATCCAAGGTGGTGGTGGTTCAGGCTCCGTCACATCGGTAGCGATGACGGTCCCAACCGGGTTGTCCGTGTCCGGTTCTCCCATTACAACGAGTGGTACACTTGCTGTGGCGCTTGCATCTGGTTACAAGATTCCAACCACTACGGAATTGTCTGCCCTGGCTCCGAAGGAAAACCCGGCCCTCACGGGTACGCCTACTGCTCCTACTGCGTCGGCGGGAACGAACACAACCCAAATCGCGACAACCGCTTTCGTTCAAAATGCGTTTTCAAACGCGGTGTTTCTTGGTGAAGTAATTGAAACGATATAAACTTTTAATAAAGAAGATTATGGCATACGCATCATGGGCTAACCCCAACAAAACAAGTGGAAACGGTAACGATACCGTATCTTGGAGCGCATCGGAGCATACTGGACGCTTACAGAGAGAGACCGATGCAACCTTCTCGGCTTCCAATGTGGAGAACAAGACCCTCCACATCATCCAATCGGGTAAGACCGAGTTTGTGAGTTTTTCCTCAGCGACCGCAGCCGTTGAAAAGACGGGCGGAACCCTCACAATCACTGGTACTTCCAACTCGTCCAAGTTGACCTTCGCCCTCACTGGGACGAACGGCATCGGCTTAACTCTCCCGTCCACTTACACGGCGGCGGGCGCAACTACGAGCAACGGAACCGCGATTACGGGCGACCCCGGAGCTTCCCAGCAGTATTCCTTCTCCATCACCTTCACGGGGATTGACGAGAATACGACCATCAGTTCCAAGACCTCGCAGTTGACCGTTACCCCGAATAGCGGTAGCGGCGATGCGGTTGTCTGCACCATCACCCAGGCCGCTGGCGACGCCTACCTCACCATCAGCCCGAACACCATCACCATCCCGGCTGCGGGTACTCCTGCACAGTCCGTCTCCGTTTCCTCCAACACTAACTGGAGCATCTCCTAACGATGATTACCCAGATTGGTTGGAACGACGGGACGGGAGACAAGATATACCTCTCGTATTCGGCATCGGAGGGAAACCAAACGGTTACTATAACCTCCGATGCCCATACGGGGTATGTTGAGCGGACGAAGGACATCACCTTCTCCGCTACCGCCGGGGGGACAACGATAAGTCGTACCCTTACAGTCGTACAACAAGGCAAGGACATCGTAATCATCACGCGCAACGATGTTGCGATGACCGAGAACGAAGTGGCCGTCGGCTACGAACAATGATAAAGAGACTATGGCAATAATTTATAAAGACATAGACCTTCTAACGCAGAAGTCGTCGGTGGCAGGGACGGAGAAGTTGCCCGTCTCCGATACACAATATATTACCCCGTCTCAAATTGCGGCGAGTGTCCCGGTTGATGCCTCGCTTTCATCGTCATCTACCAACGCCATACAGAACCAGGCGGTTGATGCGGAGTTTGACAAGGTGGTGTATCTTGGTACTACTGATGAAACCATTGAAGATATTCCGGACGCTCCAGACACTTCCGATTGCGTACATATCACTGGTGATGAATCCGTTGGTGGCGACAAGACCTTCACGGACAACATCGCGGTGGTAGATGCTTCTCATATCTTGTATTCCGGGGCGAGTCCGAGCCAAGGGTTTACGAAGGAGACAGCGACAAAAGTTGGGACTGGCACATCCTCTCTCTCCTTTACCGAGTTGTCGGGTGAGCCAAAGGCATTTGTTATCAACATTGAGGAGGTTGCCTCCGGCGTGTTGGTGGTCGTAGGTGATTCCGCCGGTTTGCACGGCATCTATAACACTGGTAGCCAACACAACTACTCTGCTGGCTTCACGAAGTCGTACTCTAACGGGACACTTACCATTACTGCGCCGACTGGCGCAACCTTCGCTTCTGGGAGGTACTACGGACTGACTTACTATTATGGTAGCGGGACGTTGGCCTTCAAAACATCGACCATCCAACCGGGGAGCGGCGTGACTGCCGTAACCTTTACGGGAACCAACTTGACCGAAGTCCCGGCGATGTATGCGTGTTTCCTTGAAACTGCGGTCAACAACGAATCCTACCGACGGGTTGCTGGATACACCAATTCTGCGGCCTTCGATACAATCTCCGAACCACTCGGAATTACCTTCCTCACGGGAGGCCCGACCAACACTACAACCTCTTTCTCCGTTTCCTTCAACAACGGCCTTTACATCAACTCCGGCGGTACGAACGCGGGCGGTTACTTCCACAACCCCGGCACTTATACCCTCTACTACTTGATGGCATCCGACATCGGGAGTGGCGGCGGTGGCGGCTCTTATTCCTCCCTCGCGGATGAACTCGCCGCAATCAACACGACCATCGGGGATATTGCAACCATTTTAGCATCCATTTAGCCATGAGCATAGCAGACGATTTAACCCGTATCCAAGGTGCGAAGGCAGACCTCCGCACGGCTATCCAAGCGAAGGGTGTGACCGTCCCGGCGAGTGCCATGATTGACGATTACCCAGACTATGTGGATGCCATCCAGCAGGGAGGCGGAACACCAACCTTGCAGAACAAGACGGTCTCGCCTACGACTTCCCAACAATCGGTAACGGCAGATTATGGTTACGATGGCCTCGGCACGGTTACGGTTGGAGCAATCCAGACGGAGACCAAGACCGCTACTCCTTCCACAAGCCAGCAGACTATCAATGCGACAAGCGGAAGGTATATGACGAGTGTAACCGTATCCGCAGTCACATCAGCGATTGATGCCGACATCGTGGCCGGAAACATAAAGTCCGGCGTGAATATCCTTGGTGTCACTGGAACATATACGGGAGGCGGAACAGCTACGGTAGCGACCACGACAAAAGCCGTCGGAACAAGTAATGTATCGTCACTTGCCTTTACGGTTTCCGGACAACCGAAGATGTTCGCTGTGCAGTTGTCATTGTCTTCATCGGGTTCCTATCTTACGAACTCGTCCACCTCGACCTATCTTGTGTCGGCGGTGATTAGCGACGGAACGAACGTATATACAACGGCCAACCGTTATAATTCCTCCGGCACCCGCGCCGCCCGTGAATATTATTACACCACCGGGAGTTTTTCGTATTCAAACGGAACCCTCACGGTCAACGCCGGAACAGGTTCTTTCGCCGCGAACCAGACATACAGGCTGATATACGTTTATTGATGAAATACTCGGACAAACTAATAAAATAATGAAATATGGCATCAATTAGAAACCTAAAAGACCCCAGCGGGAATGTTTTCTATCCGCTGACCCATGAGCGGGCTGTGAAGGACAGCAACGGTGTCAGCCTTGAGACCAAACTCGCCGGGCTTGAATCCAAGTCCTATGTCGAGGCATGGGATGGTGCATCAACTCCAGTGGTTGCGAACATCCCCGCAGGTGTGACCGTCACCTACAATACGACCACCTACACCGGAACTCTTGCCGCTTCCGAGTCCACGGTCGGGAAGGTCTATCTCGTCAAGAACGGGAACGATTACGACCGCTACATCACATCACAAAGCGGAAGTTCATACTCTTGGGTGCCGAATGGTTCAACCGCGATGGACCTGTCGGGCTATGCGACCGATGCCGAACTCGGTCAGTTGCAGCAGAAGGTGGAAGGAAATGTACTCTTGACATACACCGGAGCGCAAGGATTCGTCAATTTTACGGAAGTTACGCAAGATACCAATGTAATTATCTCGGTGAGCGGGGACACAACGGCACTACGACAGCTTGCATTCTTGCAAGGGTGGACTGCAAAACTAACAATCTCCGGCTTTAACAACTGGAAAAAGATAAAGACCACCATTCCGGCGGGTAGCAACAAGTTGGGAATTTACGAAGTTACCGGGCAAACCCTGGCGAATATCACTATCACGATAAAAACGGAGTCTATATCCGAAAGCCTTTTAGAAGCCGAAGAAAACATCGACGATTTATGGAAGGCCGTGGATTCCTCGGTGAAGGGGGCCTCGGCAGACGCGGAACTTTCGGGAGACGAAAAGGACTTGATTTCTGCTATCAAGGTGGTCGAGTATAACGACCCGGATAATCAAAGCCCTGTCTATATCCGCCTGTTTGGTTTCTATTCCGACCACATTCAGATGACCGTCACTCCCGACAAGACTACTATGTACGATTTTTCGGAAAGTGCTGGTTCAAGACCGACCGGGGTAAAGACATATAACCTAACCAATGGGAGCAAGACCCTATTCCTGGTTTTTGACTGGGATAAATTCGGAGCAAATTTCGGGAATACAGACTACCATCTTGTCATAGATAAGTCCGATGTCTCATATATAATCAACCCGATAGCGAATAGCCTTCAAACGCAAATTGACGAAATAAAAGAGGAACAAGGGAATGTGACCGAGGTTATTGGCTTTGACGGTGCGACAAATGAGCAATCAGTAGCAAACACGGTAATCTGCCCCGTAAAAAAGGTAACAAAGAACGGGGTGATTAAATCGATATACCTCAAGTCGCAGAACGCGGGAAAGGTTACATTATATGTTGGAGAGGTGGACCAACTCCTCCTGTTTATTGCGCGTCAATCCTACGAAATCAACGTATCCGCCGGGGAGCAGACGATAGATGTCAGCGATATGGACATCTATGTCTTTGCGGGTGAGCAGGTCGCCCTAAAAACTAACGGAAACCGTTACCTTATTATTACTGATGGTGCCCCGGAAAGCGACGAAAGTTTTTACTATGGGGACACATATACAGGTTTGCAACTCCAAGCATATACGGTTGGAACGAAGAAAATCCAATTCTCTTTCAAGGTTACGATAAGCGAGAATGATCTTATTTCATTAAAGGCGGAAGTTGATAAGAACACGGCGGCAATAAATAATTTAACCGAAGAAGTCGGTTATATCAAAAGTAATATGAACGTTGTCTCCGATATATCCGGGAATAAGTATAGGATGATGGTTGTGGACGGAGATTTGCATCTTTTCCCCTTGAACTTTTCGCACGTTCTCGCCGTCGGGAACTCATATACTATTCACCCCACGACGGATGACTCCGCGTTAGACCTCGCAAACTCCCTTTGGTGGGGCCATTGGGCGATGGCTGCAAGCCGGAAAGAGACCTCATGGACTACATTGTTGCAGACCGCCCTCCGGCAGAAGATCAATTCCGCAAAGGTTACTCCCGTTTTCGGAAGGCGGTACGAGACCGGAATACGAAACCTAACCGACAACGATGCTTTCATCTATTGGGAAGATGACCAGTGGAAGAACCTGAAACCGAACGTATCATCTTTCGCCGACGTGGATTGCGTCCTGTTCTTCCTGGGCGATAACTATACCGCCGGGAGTGGATGGTATGATATTTATAAACCGATGGTCTTGCAGTTTGCACAATGGTTCCCGAATGCTACAATCGTGTGCTGCAGTTGCAGGGTGCGTGAAGCAAATAACGATGCAATCGCACAAGTGGCGACCGAGGTTTCCGCAGTATATGTAAGTATGTACGCGCTTGGCGGCTCGTCAAAACTTGGGAATTATGTTTCTGGTGACGATGGGAACCTCCACCAGATTGATAATTCCGCAGTTGCCGGGCATTTCGGGGATTACGGAGAATGGCTTATTCTTGACCGTATCGTGAGAGCACTCGGCTATGAGAACAACGCAACCCTTTACAACATCGCAATAACCAATCCCACGGGTGTAACATTGTCCGTCAAGGATTCCAAGACGGTGGCGGGTGCAATCGTTTCGGTGTTTGCGGATATTGCCTCCGGCTCGTCCTTGTCCGGGATTTCCGTCACAAGCGGTGGCAACGCAGTAAGTGTGACAGACCACGGGGTGACGGATTACGGACGCATCTTCACTTTCACGATGCCTTCCGGGGATGTAACAATCACTGGTGCGTAACTAAATCACTTTAAACCCCTAATTGACTGACTTAACCGGGGGCTTCGGCCCCCACAAATACAATACGATTATGGAACAGTACAAGTTTAGGCGGAACTTTATGATTTGGACGGCGGTAGGTGTCGCTGTCGTGATGCTCGCCTGTGGTCTTATCTGGGGCCGAGTAATCGAGGAAACCCTTTTCCAAGAGATTGCCAAATGGGTGTTGATGTATTTCCCTATCTGCGTCATCTTCGAGGTGTTCGCGTACACCTTGAGCGGCTTCTTCTATCACGGTAGCAAGTACGACCCCGATAGTCCCAAATATAAAGATAAGAACAAGAAATGAAGTACAAGATTTACGCAGACAGGGTGAAACTCATCGACTCTTGCTTCGTTCACAAGGCGGATTTTGACCGCGAGTTGAACAAGATTCGCAACCTCCATCCGTCGTGCAGGCTCTGGAAGCGGAGCGAAGGCAATATCCGAAGGGAGTGGGCGGTTCATAATTGGGCATACTCCCTTGGAATCAAGCGCGACAAAACCGCTGACGCAGATTTAGATTATGAGCCGAAATGGTATCACAACCTCGCCTATTGGGTAGTGGGAAACATCGCCCTATGGGTGATTAAATAACAGAGATTATGAAAACGATGCCAGACATTGAGACTACTGCCAGCGCGGTTGTTGAGGGCGGTGTAGCCGCCGTGACCGTGGCCGTTTTGCAGAAAACCGTGCTAACTATGATTCCCTTCGCTCTCCCCGCGTTGGTCTTGGTGATGCTTGACTTGCATTTCGGCATCAAGGCCGCCCGCCATCGCTACAAAAAATACAAACGCCCTGACGATAGGGTCACTTTCTCAAAGTCCCTCCGTGGAACGGTTGGGAAAATCTTTGAGTTCTCTTGTTGGCTAATCATCGCGTCATCAATGACCGTTGCCTTCCAAAAGGAGTGGATTCAATGGGCGACCCTCGGCTTGGTGTACGTTAACGAGATTGGTTCAATCATCGGAAACTACCTTTGCACGAAAGACATTGAGTTCTCGTTGCTCGGTTTCTTGAAGGCCGTGCTTGTCTTTGTCGGGCGGTGGATTGGTAGCAAGTTGGGCATCGTTACGGACGATGTTACCTTCGACGATGTGTTGAAGCCCGCCAAGCAGGGACGGAACGCGAAGGGTCAGTTTACGAGCAAGAAAAAAGGAGGCAAGAAATGAAAATCCTCGTTGACCGCAAGTGGAAGAAGGCTACCTACACAATCAGCCGCATATACATAGACGATGTATTTTTCTGCAACGGCCTTGAAGATAGAGACCGTGGCTTGAAGCAAACGGACCATCCGGACTATATCAAGGCAAGGAAGGTTTATGCCGAAACCGCAATCCCTACCGGGACTTACGAGGTTGCGATGAATGTGACCTCGCCCAAGTACGCGGCTGTCGCTTGGTACTACAAGTTGTGCCAAGGCAAGATGCCGAGGCTCCGCAACGTTCCGGGATTTGAGGGTATCCTTATCCATCCAGGCTCAACAGCCCTTGATAGTGCCGGATGTTTACTTTGCGGAAAAAATACCAAGGTCGGTATGTTGACAGAAAGCAAGGCGACCTTTGAGAAGTTATACAAGAAGATGAAGGCGGCCTACGATAAGGGCGAGGAAATCACAATCGAAATAGTATGAGCGACGAGAAGAACTATTGGGTTATTACGGTTTCCGAAGACGCATACGGCCCGTATGAGACCGAGGCCGACGCAATCATGTTCGCAACAATCAATTTAGGACTTGACGGATGGACAATCACAACGACATAGCGTTGGCGGGAGGCTACCGCAAGGGCAACCGAATCGTGGGGAGGACGACACTATCATATACAGTAATACCCATTCTACTTCTTTTCATCACCTTCCTCCCCGGTTGCTCCCCTCGCATCATCGAGAAGGTGGTGTACCAACGCGACACCACGGTAGTTCATCACCGCGACTCCATAATCCATAGGGATTCCATCTATGTGAAGGAGTGGGTGAAAGGCGATACGGTCTATATTGAGAAATACAAGGACCGCTATATCTACCGTGACCGATGGAGAGACAGCATCCGCGTAGTGCGAGACTCCGTGGCCATAGAGAAGATTCAAGAGGTCAAGGTAGAGAAACCCTTGTCTTGGTGGCAAAAGGCCCGTATCGGGGCGTTTTGGTGGCTTCTTGTGGGCTTGGTCGCGGCTCTTGCTTGGATATTCCGGAAGCAACTATTTGGTTTGATTATAAAATTTTAACAATGATAAGATATGGTTTACGATAGCGCATTTTTCGGAAGCGAGGTCAAGTGCCTCGTCGAAGTTACTTCCCCCGGATTTGATATGGTCCGCGACGATTTTGAGATTGACCTCAAACGCGGAAACACGACAAAGCATTTCGCAAAGAGCGATTTGGTTACGGAGACTTACACCGAGGTTGAAGATGGGCAAGAGGTCGAGAAAACGAACTTCTTCCTTTGCTTTGACACCCGCGATTTCGGGAAGGGAATCCTAACGGCCATCATCACGGCACATGTCCCCGATACCGATTTCCAGGACAACATCCGTGACGAGGTTGACAAATTCGAGTTTTTCAACATTAAGTGGTAAGGAAGATGGGGTGCTTATCCAGTTCATTGAGCCGCATTGGTGGTATCTCATCTGCCATAACGGGTGAACCCGGGGGTATTTCGTCCGTATTTACAAGGTTCGGCGGGATTGCATCCTCATTGGAAAGGATTGGTGGCATCTCATCCTCACTTAAAAAGAGGAGCGGTATCTCCTGCCGGATGGGACTCGTTTGCCGCCCGAACATTGGAAAGTTGTACCTCGAAATCGAGCCGAAGATTATTTGGGTCTACCCGGATTGGTCAGCTTACAACGATGTTTATTCCAATACCTTCTGGAACGTGAATTAATCTCTTTAATTGTATTGAACTATGATTACCCCAAGTCAAATTTCTTACACACAACTCCCGACCACGAAACCAGTCAGGATTGTTCCGCCCAAGGCGATGCCAAGAACTTACACAAGTGGAAATGGACAAATCATAGTTAGATAGACCGCCAACTACGCCGTATAAAAAGCCCCGTGCCGACAATGTGCGACGCGGGGCGGTTTCTTTATTTTTTCAAGTAGTCGGATAGATACATCCACTGAAATCCGTGTCCAGTTCTATTCTTGTTCCGACAACAAATGCTTATTGATGTGCGAGAAATGCCAAGAGTATCCGCGCCCTCTTGTATGCTTTCGTAAATTGCAATCAGTCTCCCTTCAGGTGAAAGTTGTACGACTTGTCGCCTTTGATAAGCCGTTTCGTGTATGGTTTTTGCCATCCTTGCATTATGGGTTCCGTAGTTGTTGTTGTATTGTTGTGTACACCATTCGAGGTTTTCTGCGCGATTGTTCTTTGGGTTCTCGTCCTTATGGTTGATGAATGGAAGGTTCTCTGGGTTCGGAATAAAGGCCATCGCGACGAGCCTGTGAACAGAAAATGACTTTCGTTGTCCGTTGCCGTCCGATAGAACGACACGAAGATACCCAAGTTTGCTTTTGTCCGACCTCGGTTTAATAATTTGTGGGGCGCGTCGGCACATACGACCCTGGCATAGAAACGGTTCTCCCAATGACGCAACCCTGCCAAAATTAGACACGGCATAACGCTCCCATCCGGGAATATCTCGCCACACCTCACCCGGCTCGGTTGGGATTGCATATTCCGCCCTTTCGAGATTAGATACCCTACAATCGGAAATGTCTCCGTTCTTGTGCATGATACAACGATAGGAATTGGGATTGGGAATGAACGCATCCGCAACCAAATCCTCAAGATACATCGTTTTGCTCTTGCGGGCGACCGTAAGATGTACATACGGGCGACCGTATCCATTGATGTAAACGGCGACAAGGCGCTCCTTCACGAAATGCTCTCCCCTGCCACCTTTGGCGACGAGTTGAGCCAGCAACTTCACGCGGGCATAATTGCTCACGCAGTAAGACATCTCAAAGCCCACTACGGGCTTCCAGGCTTCCCCATCAAGATTGACGAGGGCAGTTTGCTCTTGTTTTGTCATAATGACCCAATTTTTAGTGACCCCAAACAAATGAAAGGGAGAAAGAGGTTTGGGAACTCCTTGTCGGCTGGTTAATTACTCCTGCCTATCTCCCATACAAAGATAAGCAATAAATCCGATATAAGCAACCACTTCTCCCGGAACGCCACTATACAAAAAATCCCCGCCATCCGTGAGGGTGGCAGGGACTCTTATGCTACACATTTAGTTGGCTAAAATCATCAGTCCAACCTTCTCCGTCCAAATCGTCAACATCTACATACCCCTTTGCCTTGTCTTGCTTCGGCATACCAGCCTTTAATGTGGCGTATGGCCGTTTGATATTCAGCGCATCGGTGTAACTGCCACCCTCAACAAAATACCCGATATAGTCAGGCCTATTGTCGCCCTTCTCCTTGTATTGGTTTTCAACGAACATTAAGCGGAAGAATTTCGGTGTTTTACTCCGCTTAATCCTTGTGGTTACAAGCCGTTTTTCGTTTCGGTATAAGCCGATTGTATAGGCGGTCGGCTCGTCCGGATTGTGATAATCTTCGGCGGCCTCTTTGACCTTTTTCCCGCCCTCTGCGAGAAGAAGTTCCCTTTCCTCGTCCGTTATCGGCAACCCTTTTTCCATCTTGTTTTTGGCTACAAAAAGCCTTGTTTTCTTGCTCATTTCAATAGTTCCTCAAATCTCTTGTATTGTTGCACCTCCGCCTTGTAAGCATAAGGTACGGATAGCATGTCTCGCATACGATGGGCGAGGTGCGTAATCGTAGAGTGGTCGCGTTTCATCACCTTGCCAATCTCGGAATAAGAATATCCGTTGTTATGTAGTTTATAGGCCACAAAACAACGGATTAGCGTGTTTTCTTTCTCGCGTGATTCTTCGAGTTTCCTGCCGCAAGCGTTCTCTGCACACGCAAGGATATGTGGGTAGGTTTCCTCTATTGGAGGCGGGACTCCGTTCTCGTTCCGTAGTCGGCGTAGGCACTCGGAATAGAATCCCTCCTCGCCCCTCATCCCGACCTCATCAAAGGGAATCATCATCAAAGAATCAATCATGTCACCGATTTCCTTGACATCCTCCCAAGACATCTGTTTCAGAAGAATCCGTCTCATTTCTTCGCGTCCTCCCATTGAATTAACTCTTGCTCCCACATAGCGAGTTTGTTTGCCCGCTCGTCAAGGTGTACCGAGTATTTGTCTAAGTCCTCCTGCCAATCGTCCAGTTCTTCCATCTTTAGGATTACCCAAGCGAGAAGCAGGAAGGTTGCGATGATGAATAGTGTAAGTAAGATTGTCATACCGTAAAATGCTTTTCCGAGAGAACGACCTGTTCCCCGTTGTCCAACTTTATGAGATAGTCCTTGTTGACTTTCGCCTCTATCATCCCGTCCCCGTGGTGCAAGGTATGCACCCGGTCACCCTTCCCCGGAACCCATTGGTGGTGCATGTTGAACCTGCTGATGTACCATTCCGGGAACAAACCGTTTTCAGGGAGGGAGCGGAGGAAGCGAAATATCTTGTAGTACCCGTCCTCTGTATGCGCCCGGTCAGTGTAGAGCATTACCAGCCGGATTAGTTCGTTGGCATCCGCGATGATGTTGGAGTATGCCCGACCGTCTTCTCCCACAGCCTCCCAACAGGAGGTATCAAGACCGAACTTCTCCATCCAGTAGATTGCCTGCTCCAGACACCTCGCATAGTTCTTGATGTACTGTTTCTTCTCCCGATGGAACTTATTGCCCTGCCCTCGGAGTTGCTGGTCTATGTCTTCCACCAAGACAGTGGTCGCTTGGAGCATCAGGTGAAGGACATTCACAAGCCAACCAAGCGGAGGGTGTTTCTCGTTATCCGCCATAGTATTCTTTCTGGACATAAAAAGTACATTCCCCGTCATAATCAGGGGTCATCTCTGGTGCTTCATCATCTTCATTGTTCAACCACCAGTTATACCGCCAACAGGTGAAACGAAGCGGACAGGCTTCCCCGGAGCAGAGTAGGTAGTTAGTTTTGGCCATCTTCCTTTTCATCAATTAGGTTTTGCATCTTCTCTTTGAGCCGTAGGTACTTGTTCTTCCAATATCCGGGGCCTTTCTCAAATTCAAGTTCAAGGGGAACGAGTTTCACAACGCCTTTGACCGTGAACTGTTCCATTCTTTCGTAATCGTACTCTGGCATTTCCGTAGAATACTCTGGGACGAAGGAGAAACAAATGTCCCAAATGGAGCAACCTTGCTTTTCGGCTAACTCGTAGACCTGCTTATTGACTTGACTCGTAGCGTCCTTGATAGACTCGCAAATTCTGTCATAAACAAGTTGTTCTATCCTATCGTTAACCTTGCTCTTCCGCTCAATCAATCGGCGGGTATTTTCAAATGATAGTGACTTATTCATCTTTCAACTCCTTCAAATCTTTCTCAAGTCGTTTAAGAAATTCTTCATCCCCATCGTCGCCGGAGAGCAACCAATCAATCCGTTGTGCGTACACATACGCCTTGCGGATAAGGTCGTAGCCTTCCTTGAATTTCTCAATGATTTCCGGCGAGAACGCATAGTAATACTTGCAATCGTCGTAGAGATTGCCGTTCTTGTCATAGTCCCACGGTTGGTGTTCGCCGTTAGGGACTTCCACATAGTTCTTGTCGATGACATCCTTGATGCCCTCGGCTATTTGTCCAAGATGGAATTGGGCGTAATCAAAATGTCCTCCGCTCATTTCTTATCCTCCCATTTCGTTTTGCCTTAACTGCTTCATCGCCTCCTCCTCCGAGATGCCATTCCAAGAGGCGTATTCGCGGACTCGTTTTATTTCCTTACTGATTGATTTGGCCCTCTCAAGTGCCCACTCATCCGCATCTGGTGCGTTCATGGCATCGTAGTAGTCTTTGTAAAGATTTTTGCTCATTTCTTTACCTCCAAATATCGTTTGAGTACTTCTGCATATTGCTCATCCGCGAGCCTTGTGAAAGTGAAGGCACCGTGCTTATTCGCCCTAATTCCACACAAGAAAATGTCTATGCGTTGAATGTCTTCGATAGTTAGTTTCGCCTTTTTGTCTTTCTTTGGTTTATACATCGGTGTTCTATGAACATAATAAGCGCAATAGAACAAATACCCGATGAAAAACAATTCGATAGCAAAAGCGATGTAAATCACGATGTCTTTCATTGCTGTTTCTCCTTGTATTGCTTAAATCTTGTAAGGACTTCCTCGTAGAACTCCTTGCTCCATAACTTGTCGTTGATTTCAAAGTCGTACCAATCGGTCGTCATTACGATTTGGATAATGGTAATGACATCCTCAATGGTCAGCGCAAGGTCTTGCTCGGCTTGTTCGTAGCCGAGTTGGAAGTAACTCCTCGGAAGAAGATTAAAATCAACCTCCGTCTTGCCTCCAAATGCGTCAATTACATCTTGATAGACGAGCGGTGTCATTTGTTCCGGGAATCTTTCCAATGCTCGTTCTTCTGCTCGCTTACTCATTTTTCGTAATGCAATTCAACAATTCCTAAACTTTTGTCTATTTTTACCTTTACCACTCTGTTTAATGCAGTAGAGGTGGTTTGCTGCCATACCTCCATCATCGGAGGCATCTGTAATAGTTCGTTGATGAGTTCTTGTACTGTCATTTCTCGCCCTCCTTTACGATGATGATGCGAACCTTGTCGCCATGGCTCATAGATTCTAATAACGTGTCAAGTTGTTTGAGGTCTGAACAAATCACTTTGTAGCCGAAGTATTCAAAATCAACCGTTCCTTC
>JAEIGA010000412.1_pt1 | contig 62564 bp, 81 predicted proteins | sample 9270691 | NCBI WGS metagenome assembly JAEIGA01 (sample SAMN17057246, study PRJNA624740) | gut metagenome | biome: biome; isolation source: fecal sample | host: Bos grunniens | place: China: Xizang | collected 2019 | reverse complement strand
CTCGCCACTAAACCTTAACCTCTCAATGATTAAATACTGTTATTACACGGGATTAAACAATACAGATGCCGTACCCTCCTGCTCAAATTCAATTTTGAACCTACTTTTAATTACGTAACTGTGAGAGAGCTGTATTTTACTCACAATCACAATTAAAACCAACTGCCTCATAACAATATTTTTGTAGCGCGTAGGGGAGTCGAACCCCTCTTCCCAGCGTGAAAAGCTGATGTACTAGCCGATATACGAACGCGCCGTGGTGATAATAGCATTTTTAAGGTTCCCAGCAATTATCATTCAACCTTTTTAAGATTGTAAGTGACTAGTTTACAATATACCTTATCAACTAATTCTTTACTCGTACTGTTTGTACCACTTCTACTTCTTTAAATTATCATACGATAGTCAGTCGTTACTTTCACTTAACGTGGAATAATCTACGTGATTAGTAAACGCGTATTATTTAATAGTGGCGGTGGGAGGACTCGAACCTCCGAGCCTTTCGGACTGGGTTATGAGCCCAGCAAGATACCAACTTCTTACACACCGCAATATAGAAGATTTGTTTGATTTTAACCAAGGATTAAATCTCCAAAACCTTGAACCATTTTCACGGAACAACTTTTAGCTATAAAGTATCAATAACCGGTAATAGGTAAACCTTATGACTTGATTTTTGAATTGCAATCGGATTCGAACCGATGTCTGTGGGGTTCGAATCCCCACTGCCATAACCGCTAGACCATACAACATTTTTCATATCCAACACTTTTAAAATATACTGCAATATATTTTATAGTTATTTAGAAACGCCATCTACTCACTTAGTTGCAGCCAAGCTTTCAAATTTTTGCGCGATTGATAGGATTCGAACCTACATCCAACAGATAATTAATCTATTACTCTGCCATTAAGCTACAAACGCATTTTTGCGGTACGTACGGGATTCGAACCCGTGACCTTCGCAGTGACAGTGCGGTATTCTAACCTGGCTGAACTAACGTACCAAAATTAAGAGAAATAAACTAAAATATACAACGATAATTTATTTTAATCTTTTTCTCTGTCACTTAGAAATCTTGTACACAATTTCTAAATCGCTGAAATTAAGCATTTATCACAGTCTCTTCACAGCTTGTCTATACTGGTGGATCACATTACGGATTATCCACTAAATCCTACCTCATACTTTAAATTCCAAGGTTGGAATACCAAGTTTTTGTGGTTTAAAACCTGACGAAAAACCTCGTTGAGTTGAAAATAGGTTGGGAATCGAACCCAACAGGTGAAGATGTTTTAGTCAGCACCACCTGTTACTAATGTGCATCTGATGCCCCCATGATAATCATCGAATTTGGTGTCTTCTATATCCCTATCTGGACATCCTTATCTGTTCTATTCTATAGTTTAAGTGTTAAGCACTATTCTTTAATATATTCAAAAATATTAAATTTATTTTTATTCATTTCATCAATTTCCTTTGGTCTTAAAACTAAAAGATTATCAACAACTTTATATTTTGCTTTATCTTTTTCTGTTTCTCGACCTTTAATTTCAATGTATAAATTGAAATCTTCTAGATAAAAATCTGGATAATAAGAATGTTCTTCATTTTCAAATATATACCTAAATGATTTTTTATTCTTTATCCATTTTATGTTGTGTTGATTTAGATAATTTGCAAAAATACTTTCCCAACTGCTATCCATTCTAAAACCATCAATTATTTCTTTTTTGAAATATTTATTTTTAGAAAATGAATAATTTGGATTATCTTTTGCAACATCTTTCATTATTTTTGAAAGTTTTTCTTTATGTTCTTCTGTATGAACTCTTCCCTTTGCAGCATCAGATATTTTCTTTCTAGTTTCATCAGATACCAAATAAATATCTCCTGTTTCTTTTGCTTTTATATATTGATTTGATGCTTTTTGTAAATGTTTTCCTGCTCGATATTCATTCCATTTAATAAAATTTGAAACTAATATTTGTCTATCAGGATTTTCTTTACATAATCTTTCATGATTTCGTAAAGAATTATCATTTTTACAAATTCGACCACAATATCTACAAATGTATTCCATAACAACTTTTTGTTATTTTTGTGGTCCCAGTAGGATTTGAACCTACGACCTTCGCCTTATGAGGGCGCTGCTTCTACACCACTGAGCTATGGGACCAAATCCAGAGACCATAGAACCATCAAGTCTCTTTGAAGGTTTTGTGTTACGACCCAACAATAATTTGCGTATTGCCACCACTCGAACTGTGCCGTACCTTCTCCTCTTTATTCGATAAAGCAAATGAATAAAGCTTTAATTGTGGGAGAGGAGGGATTCGAACCCCCTGAGTTTCTTATGTACTAGATTTACAGTCTAGCGCCCATCCACCATCTGAGCGGCTCCCCCGTTATATGATGTTGACGTTGAGTATAAACTCTCCTGAATATTTTTCATCACGAATATCCAAAGCATACTTAAAGCTTCAACTCGTCAAAAAATTTTTAACACTTTATTATCAATACGTCAAAGACCTTATTTTGTAGAATGCCGGGGATTCGAACCCCACTACCTTGCATCGGCGTGCACTCCTGACACTGAGCATCTTTTTTCGTAACCAGAGTTTGCAACCTCCTTAAATTGTTACGTACCAATGATTTTGAATATCTAACCTGCCTAGGATTTGGCCGCTGTTCAATACCATCAAAAACCACAGCGCATTATTTTTGTAAAATACTAAGGATTCGAACCCCACTTCTGTAATTATATTCACTATGAATATTTATAACAGCGTGCACCTATTAACACCAAGTATCTTTTTTCGTAACCAGAGTTTGCAACCTCCTTAAATTGTTACGTACCGATAATTTGAAATCTTGCCTAGGATCACCCTTGTTCAAACTATCAAAACCACAAGGTAATTATTTTGCCATCTCCCGAGGTAACGATCCTCGTTTCTCCCGATAAACTCGGGGCTTCACCCAATCAAAGCTTGAAGATGTACCGTTCACTTAAGAACTAGTTTAGTTTATTGCGGTAAACTGATTTATCATATTAAATTCGCGAATTGTAATAATTCAACCAATAAATATTATATAATAGGAACAATTTATGCGAATTTTATTTTTCAATTTATCAATGTTCTCTCGTGTTACACACACATGTTTAATATAGTAACTTTTTTGTTAAATTCAAAATTATATTCATTTTTTTGAATTTTTTTTTTGAACTTTTTTATTAGTACCTCCGGTGCGATTCGAACGCACGACTCACAGCTTAGAAGGCTGTTACTCTATCCAACTGAGTTACGGAGGCATGCACAATCAATATAATACATAATATTTAAATATTCAAAATTTGAATAAAAAATCCGAAACATTTTTTGTGTTCCGGATTCATTATATCGTATTATAATTAAGTTCAAATTACCTTATAATATAACATACTGAACCCGCACAACATTTTCTTTGTTCTAATGTTGTATTATCGTCATTTAAATATATGTTATATATATAATTTTGCATCGTTTGTTTATATTATTACATAATAATAAATAAAAATTTATTAAAAGTTTAATTATTTTTGTATTTTCTTAAAAAATAATCAGTAAAATGTAATTTTTTAAATACAGTATCAAATAATGCAGCAATATCCATAAAAATATTGTAGTTATAGTAATACCAATAATTTATGTTTAATTTATCTGATTTTATATCTGGTTCTAATTCTGGATTTTTATTTAATATATACTCTTCATTACGATATTTTACTGTTGATAAACATGTGATACCAGGTTTCATATTTAATGTAGTTTTAAATTTTTCATCTTCATAACTATAATCATCTAATAAACCTGGACGTGGCCCACAAAACCACATATCTCCCTTTAATATATTAAATAACTGTGGTAATTCATCAAGTTTATATTTTCTTAATACTTCACCAATTTTTGTTATTTCACCATTTGACATAGTTCTAAATTTGTATATAACAAATGGTTTACCATATTGTCCGGGGCGATATTGTTTAAATAATACTGATTTTGTTTTATCATTTAATTTTATTAAAATAGCAATAATAAGTAATACTGGCCAAAACCATAATAAACTTAATAGTGCTGCAAGTCTATCAAAAAAATCTTTAAGTATAAAATGATATTTTTTCATTTTATCCATTAATTTGAATTTGTGTAGAATTATCACCAGCAACTTGTGATTGACTTCTATCACGTTTAAATAAATAACCAGCAATAAAACCACCAATTGTACCACATACTGTCATTACTTCAGCAAATGCATATGTAATTTGTGGTTGTACTAAATGTAATACTATACATGTAATTATTAATGCAGCTACAATACCAAGAGCTGTCCATTGTTTCCAATTCCAATTTTTCATAATGTTTATATTATTTATTTATATTATAAAATAGTGTAAAAAATATTAAAATAATCATTAAGATTGTAATGATAATCATAATATATTTAATTATATTGATTAGTATTATCTTTTATATTTATTTCGTCTTCACAATATGTAATATCTTTATATATTAAAAATTCATCATCTCCATATTGTATTTTTTTATTTTCTTCCCCAGGGAAATATATATAACTAAAAATTATTGGGGATATTATTAATACAAATATTAGTAATGTTATTAGTATAACTTTAAACATAAAAAATTCTTTTTTATATAAAAATATATTTATATTTAATTAATTCACCATAATCCATTCGTTATCTTTAAATACATATAAAAATTCTTCATCAAGTTGTGGGGTTTTCAATGATGTTGGTGCAGTGCTTTCATAACTCTCAAATGGTGCATATGCATCTGTATAATTTTTACCAACAAATGATGTATTACCAGCAAGAATTAATGCTAATGCTTGTTCATATGAATTATAATAACGTTTCAATACGCTAAATAAATGATCTGGATAACCATCGTGGTGATTATATATTTCTAATACATAGTTATCAGTAGTTTCATTTTCATTACAATATACATCACTAAAATTTAATTGTAAGTTATTAGCATGTAATTTAGGACGAACATCATCAAAACGAATATCATTAAAATTTAAAGGTTTAAATCTATCTTCTTCGTTTAAGAAGATTGCAATATTTGCTCTCGTTGACATATAAATGATTTTTATTTTATATAATATAGTATATTTATAATTATTAATTCATAAAAAAATGACTTAGTAATTAAACTAAGTCATTTTTAAAATCGCGGAGAGAGAGGGGCTCGAACCCTCGCGCCAGTTACCCGACCTAACGGTTTAGCAAACCGTCCCCTTCACCAACTTGGGTATCTCTCCGTATTGATTATTCAATAGTATCTAAATCAATAAAAGTTAATTTAGGGGCTTTATTCATTCTTATTGATAATTTACAAATTTCATCAAATGTTAAATATGCTTCTCCAGATAAAATTTGATTTAGTTTATGTTCACTCAAATCTAAATCATTTTGTAATTGCCATTTATCTAAATCATTTATTAATTGGTATTCTTTAACAATTCTAAAAAAATCAATTTGAAACTGTGTTAACCAATATGTTGACGAATTTAATAAATCTTTACGTTTCATATTTAAAATATTTTATGTAGCGAGAGTTGGATTCGAACCAACGACCTAATGCGTATGAAGCACCCACTCTGCCAACTGAGCTATCTCGCCAGGTCCTGTATTTACTTCTTTATAAAACGTCTCGAGCTATTTTATAAATCGACGCCCCTAAAATACAGGTAACCATGGAGCGGTATCAAGTTTTTGTTGCGAGAGCTGGATTCGAACCAACGACTTCTGAGGCTATGCCCCCAGCGAACTAACCAACTGTCCTATCTCGCGCATTTATACATAGAGGTCGACATATTGTATAAATGTTTTGGCAGACCGGGCAGGAATCGAACCCACATCTATGGTTTTGGAGACCACTATTCTACCATTGAACTACCGACCTATTGTATTAGTCTACCATGTCAACTAATTTGGGGACTCGATGGACACTCCCTTTGTGTGTTTGTATCAACCAAAACACCAACGGAACTTTTATAGTTGTATCTCAACTTTAATTAAAAATACCTTACAGGAATCGGCACCTGTTTTTGTCGGTTATTGCAGATATATTATGCAATGGGTGGTGTAACTACTTCCACACCTGTCCCCTCCTATGATTTTTTAACTAACCATCCAAGGTATTTTTGGTTTTTTAAGTTGTTTTCCTTCAACTATCGGCGAACTGTGATCGGTTTTGCACCGCTAAAGTGGCTTGCTATTCACTTTCAGATAATTTCATGAAATACCTATTACGTAATTCAGTATTCCCCATTTTTATCCTTACTGCTTATTTGTATTTTGCAGACTTAGTCCAAACTTTTGTATTGGTATAAATAAAGGGTGGTAGGTGGGATTCGAACCCACGACCTTCGGAACCACAATCCGTCACTCTAACCAACTGAGCTACAACCACCATATAAACATGAAGTAATCAGCTTCTAACGGTAAGTTTGGTACCGACATCGTTTTTACAAGAACGATATACAACTTGTTTTCGTTTCGTGAAAATACGGTATTCCATTTTGATTAACGGTGGAACTTCTCTATGACCGTTGTTTCTCAAGAGTCAACCTACCTCCTCTTATGATACGATAAGTTTTTCAAGCATATGCGCATTTAAGACTTACTATACTCGTGGGTGTATTTTCAACTTAACCACTATCAGGTGTAGGTGTTTTTAAGTACTTTTCCTTGTACTTTAAAGTGACAAATAAACTAAAAAGAACTTTGATAAGTAATCTCCCTAAAGAAAAACTGTTATTTGCCCAAGCATTCAATTCTCACGAATCTTTAGTCTTGTTTTAGTTATTTCGTTCTGCGTACCCCAGGAAGGATTCGAACCCTCATCACATGATCCGTAGTCACGTATTCTAATCCGTTGAACTACCAGGGCTGGCAGGGAGGTGTACACATTTCCAAGATTGGACCCTTGGAAGTTTTTAAACTACTCCCTTAAAACTAGTTTATTTTGACCCCCTGGTAGGATTCGAACCTACACACGTTGTTATTTTCAATAAAATAACTTTTAATCTAGACATCGTGCACTCCAGATAGGTCGCATGACCTCAATGCTACCGTTACATCACAGGGACAAAATTAACAACCCAAAACCAAATCATGTTTGTAAAAAGTTGTTTGACTACCTCCTCTCAAAATGAGTATCTTAGAATAGTTTTTATTGTACCTCCGGTGGGATTCGAACCCACAACAACTAGATCCTTAGTCTAGTGCGTCTTCCAATTGCGCCACAGAGGTATTTTGTGCTCATGACGGGACTCGAACCCATATGTATATTTCAACGGTAGATTCTAAGTCTACTGTGTCTACCAAATTCCACCACACAAGCATTAACAAGCAAATTGACGAGCTACGGACTTTTGTAAGCGCTTATTAAAATAAATAGTCTTCACGATAGCACGTTGTTACACGCCCTAATGGTATTGAACCATCTAATTTACTTTTTACACGTTCACGCTTTGACATGCGATTAACCTTATACTTCTTTTGTTGCGTTGCTGCTTACTGCTCCTTACGGAAAAGATTTGTCAAATCTCCGGTTGAGTAACCTCAATCCACAGAAACTTTTACGTGGCTAACCTCCATTTGAGTTTCATAAGAAGATTTTACGCGCACTATTAAGCTTCCACCCCACGATATTATGTTGTTTTTACTTGTCTTGCGGAGACGGCCGGACTCGAACCGACACACCACGTCTTAGGTGATTACTAGTAGTTTTCAAGACTACTGCCTTACCAATTAGGCTTACGTCTCCATATTTAATTTATGTTGGCTGGGCCGGACTTGAACCGGCGACCCCCGCCTTATCAGAGCGGTGCTCTAACCTACTGAGCTACCAGCCAATATAAAAACAATTATTGTGGTATTATTTTCACATGCAGAATGAAGTTGAATTAACTCTTAAATACCATTAAACATTACTCTAATGTTTTTACCGCAGTATAAAATAATTGTTTCTTGTGGACCCTGTAGGATTCGAACCTACGACCTCCTCCTTGTAAGGGAGATGCGCTAAACCAGCTGCGCTAAGGATCCATTATATTTCAGTTAAAGTCTGGATTCCCGATTCTCCACCAGAAGTGTACTTTAAATAGCGGTATAATAGCTATTTCGTTAACCCTTGACTTACGTACACTATATTTTATTGATCGTACTAAATCTTTAACTTTTATTGGTGGAGACTACGGGATTCGAACCCGTGACCCCCTGCGTGCAAGGCAGGTGCTCTGGCCATCTGAGCTAAGTCCCCATTATAATTTTGAGCAATAAGCGAGATTCGAACTCGCGACCCTAACCTTGGCAAGGTTATGCTCTGCCAACTGAGCTATTATTGCATATTGTCTGGATAGCAGGATTCGAACCTGCGACCTCTGCATCCCAAATGCAGCGTTCTAACCGGACTGAACTACACCCAGATATTTAGTCACACTATCGCAGGACTATCAGCTCCCATGCGTCTGGTCTAAACCTTTCCAACTAGGAATTACCAGAGGGTGCTATGTACATCTTGAACCCATTTTTTGTGGTGCAGGACGGAGTCGAACCGCCGACACTCAGATCTTCAGTCTGATGCTCTACCAACTGAGCTACTGCACCATGTTAATATATGTACTTATTTAAAATTTCACTCAATCGTACAATATTAAATGCTAAATTATATCCAATATAACAAAACATAATAACGTTATTTTCTCTAACATATTGTCCATCTGTTGTGAGTTTCATTTCTGGACGTGTTTCATTACATGTTTTCACCAAATTTTCAAAGTACGCTTTTTGTTCGTTATCAGTCATCATAATCTTGATTATTTAATTACACTATAATATAGTGTTAATTTTAAATAATTCAAAATTTATTTTAATTTTTTTGTGACCATAGTAGGACTCGAACCTACGTGGGATTTCTCCATCAGTTTTGCAGACTGTAACCTTCGCCACTCGGAACATATGGTCATATATTAAAAATTTCAATGTACATTGTGCAGATAACCGGAATCGAACCGACATCTCGAGTTTGGAAGACTCATATACTAACCGTTGTACTATATCTGCATAAAAAAATCTTCGAGTTTCTTTATTATCAAATATTGATTTAGAAAACTCGAAGATTATATATTATTTCGTAATTATCTTATCTTAATATTTGATATTTATGTAAACATAAATGGCATAAACCATCCACGGAGAAAACTACCGGCACAGCAAGCAGGGACCATGGAAATAATCATGCCCGCTACAAAACTAATATGTCCGAATAGATTTTTCATATGTTTTATAAATATCTCTTGTTGTTTTTTATAATTTCTATTTAATAATAATATAATATAGACACAATGGTTAAAAATTTCAATAAAAAATTTAATTTTTTATATTTTTTTTATTTGGGGTTTAAAATGAATAGGTTTATAAATTATTTTTATATATATAATTATATAAATAAGATATGTTAAAACCTTTATTAAAAGTACTCCCTACATTATCTGGTAATGTTAAACTTGCTTGTGAAGTTAATAAATATGAACAAGTTAGTAATGATACATTTAATGGTTATGTACGAAGTGCGAAAATGTTACCATTATCAAGTCAATTAAGTACAAAACCTATTAATATATTTTTATCAACTTCATCATATGAAATTGATATTAAAAATTTCTTTGATAAGAATAATCAATATTTTTATCAACACTATTTTGATTACAGTAAAACAGATTATAAATTATTAGATAAATACAATAATAATAAAAACAGAAACACGGATTTTGAATTCGGGTTAAAACGTATATCTTATTTAAAAAATGGTTATCAATTTGCATTTTTTGCTCCAATATACATAGAATCAGAAAATGACATTCCTGATTATTTCAGAATCAAAATTGAAATAAAAAATGGTTTATATACTACAGCACGTTATATAAATATTAATATAAACCAAAATAATAATTCTGATAATTATTTATGTAAATATTTAACTCGTTATTCTAAAAAAATAAATTCTAATGTAATATTTTGTTTACCACATACACAACAAGCAACATATGATGGTATTGATTTAAGATATGGTTGTATTGATAAAATAACAGATAACATTTTTGGTAAATTATATAAAAACCAAATGACAATACATAATTTTGATGCGATTATTTCAAAGGGTTGGGAACGTAATAAAATGTGTATGAAACAAATTATACCATTATCTTTTTATTTTAATGTTAATGATATATTATCCCCATATGAAAAAGAATTATTTTCTGGATCAAAATTAAATATTTCTGGAGAATATTATAAGAATAATCAAGAATGTAAATTTTATTCAATTGATACAAATTATGTACAATTTAATCAAGAATTCATAAGTTTAAACCCAGATAATGGGGTTATACAATATAATATAAATGATAATAATATATTAGATATGCCATATCCAGCATTGAATGAAAGTAGATTCGTAGGATATGAATATTCTAATAAAATAAACCATTCATATAATAGATGGAAAATGAAGTACTCTGATGATAAACATCCATATATTATAAATATGAGTCCTGCATTTTCTTTAAATCAAAACTCAATAATAAAATATTGCGAATACCCAAATAAATATAATTCTGTTAATATTATTTCTGATATTGACAATAATTTAGTTATACCATTTGGTTCTACTAAATCAAATTTATTATATAATATAAATCAACAAAATAAATATGTTAGTATATTAAATGAACATGTTTCAAATTGGTTTGATGTTATAAAAGATTTTGAATGGTATAAATATATAAAAGTATATAATAGTAGTGAATTAAATTTAAATAAAGAATACTTTAAATATGATAAAAATACAAATAGCTATATTAAGTATTCTCAAAATGAAATATTAGAAATACAAGAAAGATTAAATTTACCAAACGGAAATCCAAATAATATTCAATCATTTGAATGCTATGAATACAATTCATTATTTACTACTGATTGGGTTGATGTTGTTGATGATAAAGCATATTGTAAAGGTATCTTATATGATTTATCAAATATATATATAGTACATCCAGATATCCCACACATTGATAAATTTAATGTTATTTTACGAGTAAATTTTGAACCAATAAATAGAAATGTATTAGATGATATAAAAGAAGCTAAATATAGTATATATAATAACGATATAAAATATATTACTAAGAAAAACTGTTTTATATCAGAAAGTATTGAATTAAACTTAAATACAAATTCATTTAATGAAAATGCGTTTAATTTCTTTAAAGGTGATACTGAATTAGTTAAAAATGAAGTTGAATTAAATAATATATTTGTTGAACATACTGATAAATCATCTGATGGTGATTTTATAAATTTATCACAATATAATTTTGATTATTATAACGCAAATACATATTATAAATTATCAAATATTAAAAAACAATTTAGTAACAAAAACACTAAATTTATTGGTAATATAAATAATATATTACAAAACTCTGGAGATATATTATCTAAATATATAGAAGGGTATGAATTTTTAAATATTTATACATTAAATAATTTATATGACGATAATAATAATTTCATTTTTGAACAAGAACAACATAATCATGCAGATTGGATTATAGAAAGTCAATATGATAAATTATATTTTTCTGATGATTTTAATTACTATAAAACAAGATATAGTAAAACTATATTTTTTAATTTAGATGAAAAATTAAAAAATGAAAAATATCGATTACCTTTATATATAAAAGATACATTTATTTCAAAACAAGTATTAAAAACTATAATTTTTGAACAAACACCAAATGCAACTATTGCTAATATATTATATAATGCATTTGATGAACTTGACGAATATGAATTTTTACCAATTTTAAAATTAGAAAATAAAAATGTTGGTAAGAATGTTTTTGTGCGTCGTAATACATTTAGTGGTCGTATGTATGGTGATAATATACCATCAAAATATTATAAATATGATAATAATATTTTATATGTTGACCAATATAATTTAAATAATGTTATCAATGCATATAATATAAAATATGGTACTAATTTTAAAACATATGGTGATGGCAGTAATAACACATTAGATATTAATTCAAATTATATTAGTACTGAATTATATGGTAAATTCTTAAATAAATTACATTTAAGATATTACTTTAATACATTATATACAGATGTTAATTTAGGTAACACATATAATAATTCTGAAAATCCGCATCCAATATTTAATATATATATTAAAGTAAAACATATATACAATGATTATATATCACAAAATCTATATGTTAAAGATAATTATATTAGATTAGCTGATTTATATAAAAATGAAATATCAAGTCATTTAAATACTGCAGATGAAGCTAATAAAAATGAATTAGATTTCATATGTGATGATATAATTGTTGATTTAATATATAAAAATGGATATTGGCAATTTAGTAATAAAATAATATCAAATAATAAAAATATATGGGAAAAACTTGGTATAACAATAACAGATAATGTTAAATATAATATTGAAGATTTTTATTTCGAATTATATTATAAAAAACGTTTTATCAAAGTTGATAAAAATATATATGACTTAATTAATTTAAGTAAAACAGATGATATTAAAAAACCATATAAAGATTTATATTTATACACATTACAACCAGATACAAATGTATTAAATAAATGTAAATATTATTATGATACAATTGATTCAGAAGAATATAAAAAATCTTTTGAAACAACATATTCATTAATTCCATTATTTGATAGTATATTTATGCAAGATAAACATGATACTGTTATTTATAAAGAATTTAATCAAAATAAAATAGCAACAGTAAAATATACACGCAATAATGATGGTAATTATTACTACCACTATAGATATAATATTCCTGATGTTAATGTAATGTATGATATTAGTAACTATGATGGTTATCCAATTATATCTACATCAGAATTAACAAATGAAAAAATATACTATTATCCAAACTCATATAGTTATACATATACATATAAATATGTTAATAATTTTGATGTTGCGTATGATCCTGCGTGGTTAACATATCTTATGATTGAAGATGAAAACAATACAACATATCAACGCTTAACTACATTTGATTTAATTAATAACAACAAAACAGAAATTTCACAAGCAACAACATATTCAGTTGAGACAACATATAATATAGTTGATACATTTGAGGATTTATCAGTAGCATACACTGGTTATAATGTTTCATATTCATACTATTCTGAAAATCGATTTAATAGATTATATCCAACAGAAAGTATGAGAAATAATATATCATATGATATAATTATTGATGAAAAAACAAATAACAAAATGTATGTTACATACAATTATACAACATATTCATATTATAATACTGTTAATACATATGCATATACATATACGTATAATTACGTTATATATGATGATTTAGGTATATATAATAATTTTAAAATAAATACCTATACAACACCATATACACACGCATATACATATATTGTTACTAAACAATATATAGATACAATATCATCTGAAACAAATGATTTTGTTTCATATAATGTTATAAAATATATTGATGAAGAACATGTTGGATATACATATGGAACATATACATATGGTTTTTATTTAATAGATACACATTTTGATAATACACGTGGTTCGTTTAACTTAATTGGAGTTGATAATTTAACTAAAAAAAGTTTTACTTATATAAATGAAAATTATATATACGATGAACAATATAATATAATTGATATGTATAAATTATTATTACCATCAATTAAATCAAATCCATTTAATGTGTTACAACAAAATAATAATATTATAAATAAACCGCAAATATATAAAATTAATAATATTTATAAGCAATCACCATTAAATGATATGAATAATGTTACATATGCTTATGATATATTATTAAACAATAAAAATAATAATTCAACAATCTCTTTAGAAAGATATTTTAATGCTATTGTACCATATGTTAAAGAAATAAATATATTAGAAAATACATATTGTTTAAAATATAAAGATAAAAACACTTCTGTACAATCAATTAATTATACAAATAATGTGTTATATTCAGCAGATTTACCAATATATAATTATACTCCTATGCGTATATATGATACAATACATAATACATATGAAAAATATACACCATTAGAATATAAATATTTTAATGATAACATCATTATAAACTTACCAGAAACGATAACTGTTAAAGTTGGTGATAATTTAACTATACATGAAGTGAATAATTATAAAATAGAAGATAATATATTTAAAACGTTTAAAGAATACATAAATAATGGTGAAAAATACAGTTATAATAACGATGATATGTTATTTTTATATAATAGATATGAGGTAAAATGTTACACCGAATGTACTGGTTTAAATTCTGAAAAAACTGAAAAAATATATACGTTAACTTATAAATTTATACTTTTATAAAAATGGCAATAAAAAACATAAATACTATTCAACATACAGCTGATTTAGATTTTATAAAATCACAATCAAATGAATATTTATTACAATCACTTGCAAACTCAGGCCAACGTTTGGGTATACAAGGTGATGGTGTAAAAATTAATAATTTTAATTTTTGTGATATATTGCCATATGGTGATAAATATAATCCTACACAACACATTGGGTATATAAAACGTAGTGATGATAAAAAATTATTTACCATTGGTATAAAAGATAAAGAAAATTTATTAGAAGTTGATACACCGGTAGAAATAAATAACCCTATTGGATATATTATATATACAGATGAATTTACAATTGATGAATATGATTTAATTAAATATTCTGGTAATGGTAAAATTTATTATGATGGTAATAATTATGCAGTTTTATTAAAAGGTATAACATCAACAGGTGAAATTAATGAAGTATTATGTGAAGAATATGATAAATCATTAAATACAATAAAATCTGCAATAAGATTAGTTAATTACAACGGTATTCCAACAATATTTTATATTGAACATATTGGAGATAACGATTATACATTATCTTTGTATAAAGCTGCTCCACAAATAAAAACATTAAATGAATACTATACAATATTATCATCAATTTGTAATGATTCTATTTCACCAAGTTATATTATAAATCGTCTTGTTAATAACACAAATATGTTTATTGTAACAACACCTGGTAGTATTAATTTAATATACAATCCAGAAACAAATGTTTTTACAACAGTTGGTTATGATGCTGCATTATACGGTGATTTTACAAGATATATACAATTCTTTATATATGATTTAACATATTTATATAGATATATAAAAACATATTTTTCTGAAATTGTATTTAAAGATAATAATTTAATGTTAAAACAACAAATGTTAGCACATGTTGTTAACATGATTTTAGGAGATTCATTAACTAATGAAGTTTATATACCATTAAATTATTCACTAAACTATGCATGTAATGATAATAATGAATGGCAAATATATTATAATACAACTGATATAATTGTAAGATATATGCCTGAAACATTTACACCAGAATATATTCAAAAAACTGTTAATGAATCAACTTGGTTATGTCATACTGATTTAGAAGAACGTGTATCTTTATATAATTTATCAGTAAATTATGATGAAGAAAATACAGAAAATGTATATGATATAAATGTATTTAAGCATTATACACTACCATATATTAACAATGATGGCTATTGGGTGTTAAATGATACAGTTTCTGATATTTATGCAAGAGGTAAAGACGCAGGACAACCTAATATTATTATAGTTAATTCATACCAACATACATATGATATTGTAAGCGGTGCTAATAGAAAATTATTAAATTCAATACCATGGACTAAAAGTGTTGCGTATGTTGAACCATTAGAAACAACTAATTTAAATGATTTAACATTAAAAAGTGAATTTGATTGGTTAAAAGTTGAATACTTTATACCTGACTTAGAAAATATTTCAACACAAAATATTGATGAATGTTTAACTGCATTAGAAGGTGCAATAATTATAAATGTTGCAAACATTAATTGTGTTGATTACTCTAATAATGTTAATTATACAAAAGAAGATGTAGTTGACAGATATGGTAAATATGGTGTAATAACAACAATATGGAACGTTGATATTGAACATAAACGTTGTGACTACTTGCGTCGTGATGATAATACTCGTTGTGCAGCTGATTTTAATTATATAACAAATATGAATAATATAATTAACTGGGCTATAAAAACACATGAACCTAAACACCCAGATAAATATAAATTTTCATATTTAACATTTGATTCTGTATTTACAATGTTTAAAAACAATGAAACAGAAACTAGAACATATATTTATCCTAATATATGCAATAAGAAAAGTACAGAATATAATTCAATAAACTATAACAACGATTTTAATATATCTATAAAATATAATGATACTGTATATGGTGCAGAAGAAAATAATATTACAAATATACAACAATCTGCATCAACAAGATATTTAACAAGTCAAAATACTACAACAACTAACTCAATATATAAAATAACATATACTGATAATGAATATTATAAAGAATATGTACCTAATTATAATGTACCAACATTAGATTTATCTGAAATAATTGTACGTGATGAAAATGTTTTAAATAAAGTAAATATTATTTCATTAGATAAACGTGGTAATAAATTTAATTCATATATTGGTACTTCATTTGAAAGCGATGATAAAAGTTCATTAATAATAGGAACATCTGAAACTAATATAAATATAGGAAATAGCACATTAGTTGAAACTAATACAGATTATAAATTATTTACTGAACAAAATAATATAAAAATAAACTTCCCAGTAACATATATATCTAATAATCAATATGTTGGTGAAAATTTATATATAAATAATAATATTATTCATACTGGATTAGATTGGACAAAATATAATAATGTATATGATAATTCAATTGTAACATATTGGACAACATCATTTATACCAACATCAAGATATATATATGAAAAAAATTCATATATTTATGAAAATTGGGGTATAGAAGAAAGTGAAGAAAGTTACATATATTCATATGTAGGTATAGTTCGATTAAATGTACCAACTGCACAAACATATTTATATAATTTAGTAAAAGTAAAAGTATACAATTATACTGTAGAAAATAATAAATTATATACTATATGTACTATTCCAGAATTATATTCTATGAATAATGTTATATATGGTGAACATAACATATATATTGGTGACGGTATTTATATTCCTACTTTATTAAATAAATTACAATTATCTGATTATATAAAAACAGATAGTGGTATATTAGATTTTACAAATATTCGTGTATATTCAAAAAATATGAATATTTATTCATATAATTCAACACCACTTATATTACAATCTGTTAATACATTATTATACCCTGATAAATATGAATATGTTATAAACACACCAGAAGATGAAAGTAAACCACGTTATGAAACAATAGTACATGATTATACATATTCAATATTTAAAGGTAATACATTAAATATTACATATTGGGTTACTGATTCAAATAAAACTTTACATATAAACGTAGACGAATGTCAATCACAACAATTATTATCATATGTAAACAATATCACACTTAATTACTAAATTTATATATTTAATCTAAATGAACAAAATTATTTTTATTGGGCCAAACTGTGTTAATAAATTTGATTATGCACATACATTATTAAAATATAATGATAGTTTATCATTATCTGCAACATTTACAACAAATCCAGAATATAAAGATAAATTAACAGATAATAACATTTATTATATGAACGCAGAAGAAGTTAATTTAGCGTTTAAGAATAATGTTATATTTTATATATCAACTAATGATTATATTTCACATGGTATAATGATGGATTCTTTTTATTCTGATGATATTTTTGTTATAAATAATGAAGATTTTAATAATATCCCAGATCATTTATTAAATAACAATGATTTATTAATTATTTGGCTTGATACAAAAAAATATGATTCAAAATCTGACAAAAAACGTGAAATTTCTGAATGTAAATATTTATTAGATAGATTAACAAAATTTAAATATATGTATTTTTTAGATGAAAGTACAGACACTGTATCTACTATAATTAATGAGTATTTACAAAGCGATGAAACACGACAAAATGAAATTATTGAAGAAAATATGTAATTTTTTTCGAAATTTATTGAATTTTAAATTGCATTATAACTATATTAAAAACATAAATAAAAAAAATAATGTTATGATGCAACAAATTGGTGGATTTGATACAGGACCGGGTGGTAGTATGGTTTCCGGACGATGGATTCATAAAACAAATGGAACTGTTATCAATGTCAGAGATTCCTTAATCGATGGTGATAATATGATTATTATATCAGATAAGGGGCATATTTATATGGATGAATTTTCAAAAAATTATATACAAGTATCTGATGAAGTATATAATGAAAGTGGTGGTGTAGTTTCAACAGAACGTTTTGATACAAATGCGTTTTCTTTAGATAAACCAGCTCAAGCAGTACAACCAACACAAGTAACACAACCACCACAAACAGAATATAATCAAACAATAACAAATAACACAAATATACAAACATCAACAGTACATGTTGAAACTGTTGAAGCTAATAAAAATTATGATTTAATTAATAAGATTTTTGTAAAAAACAATTCTAAACCTAACATTAAACTTGATATTGATTGGGCTGATTTCCCCGCAAATGAACTTAAAATGCTTGTTGATTTTTTAGATGTACCAAAAGAAGATATTTCTGATTATATTAGCAAGAAATTTGATATGCAACAATTATTTGTTGAATCTCTGTGTGATTTTTTAAAAGAAAAAAATCTTTAAAAAATCAAATAACGTAAAAATATGTTTAACTAATTAAAATGGAAATCTCAAAAAATGAAGTTAATTATTTTAAATCAATCGTAGAACATTTGTATTACGTAGGTAAAGCCCAAAAATATATTAGAGAACAATTCGGTTTTGAAAGTGAATATGACGATGAAAATTCAGTATTTACTATAAAAAGTAACGGTGTTGTTAATGAAAGCTTAGACCTTGCTACAGCAAAACAATACGTAATGGAAAATGTCGATTGTGTAACTGTAGTACTTGATTAAAAAATTATATTCATTACTACATATAAAAAGTCACCAACATTGGTGACTTTTATTTTTTATTTATGTTTTGTTTATTAAAAATCTTTCATAAATATTTCATCATAAATATCAACTGGTACCATAAAATCATCTTCACCTTCTACCAAAAGATAACATTCGTTGAATCGTTTATGACCATATAATTCTTGACTCTCTGGCCATTTTACTAATACATAATGTGTCATAATTATAATATTTTATGCTATTTGTAAAACTTCTGCATTTTGTTCTGATTTTGCAAATAATTCTGCAACATCAAAAGATTTCCAATGTTTTGCATCTGATATTGAATCTGACCAATTTAAATTTGGTTTTAAATACCATTTACCAGTGTTTGTATTTTTTACTACGATATATTTCATATGTTTATCGTTTTTCTTTAAACGTTACTTCACTTTCCAGAATTCCATAAGCTGAACTTTCTACAAACTTCTTCTCCTTTGGAACATAACCTTCTTCCATTGGTTCCAAGAAATAAAACAACTCAGCTTCTTTCCATGTTGCTGATGTTACCTTATAACCAGCTGGAACTTTAATTTCCATTTTACCGCCAAACTCACGAACACGGAATTGCTCGGTACAGCTTGAAAAACTTAGAATAGTCAAAAGACTTAAGAATAGATAAATTTTCTTCATATTTTTATATTTTTTATTCAATGTTTAAAACAACTTTACCAGTTCTATTATCTAACCACCAGTTATCAACATCGGTGGTATAAAAGTCTAACGTATTAAAATTACCGTTATCGTGTACATTTATATCGAAATCTGCATCATCCCAATATATATTTAATGCATCAATAAGATTTTGCAATTTCACTTTAGCGTCTTTTACTTTCATATTGTTTAAATTAAAATTTAGTTGAATCTTTACAAATTAATTTGTCATCAAAATAAACTTCAACTGTTACATTTTTGGTATCTTCTTCCATCCATGTACTATAAAAACCTGTGTTATGTTGTGGGTGAAAAACCTTAATCTTTAGGTTTTCCTTTAGTAAGTTCAATAATTCTTGTTGATCCATAATTTTTTATTGGTTAAATTTTGTTTTTATATTACACATAAGAACGAATAATACTTTCGAGTTGATAACATGGTATTCCATTATCACCATTTTTTTCTTCGTCAATAATAACGTATATTGTTTCTTCAAATCCCATACGAACCTTTACAGATTTTTTTTCTATTGCTTCTATTTTTTCCTCTACAATACCAACTGCAATATTGTCGTAATAATCCGAGACTTTTACTATACTACCAGCACATACATCTGCAAATGATACTTTGCCGTAATGAATAACATTTTTACTCATAATATTTAATTTTTGATATAAGTTAATGTTTAATTATTGTATTTATATTTTTATTCAATATTCAAATGTACTCTTTCTTTATTAATATCAACATCCCAATTTCCAAAATCACTTGTATAATAACAACCATAGTTATCATACACATTTATATCGAATGTTGTATTTTCATCACACTCATTTAATTTATTTATAAGTTTTTGCAACTCTAATTTTGCGTCTTTTACTGTCATAATTTTAACCTTTAATAAAATACTCGTTAACTACTGGGATGTTGTTACGCTCGCTAATTTCTTCACAAGTGATAACCCAATCCTTAAATTCTTCTATACTTAGTGAATGTTTCAAATATCCAATTGGCACACCTATATCGGTGCATTCAAAACTATGGTGAATGATTTTGTCGCCAATTAGTTGCATCCACTCGGATGTATCTGTTGGACTAACAATAGCATTTCCAGACATTACCCAATCAATCATTTCTTCTGCAGTTTTGAAATACTCGTCAGAAAAGACTTTCTTGTTAGAACGTCTTTTACGAATTTGTGCTATCTTTTCTTGTTTAATGTTTTCAGAAAGTTGCTCAAGTGTTAACGAATTTTTTGCATATTTGAAATCCATATCTTATGTATTTTTAATTACATTATAATATAGTATAAAAATTTAAAAATTCAAAATATTTTTAATTAAAAAAGAGACTTAACGTCTCTTATTTTTTATTATATATTTTATCAACCATACCGTAATCAAGTGCTTCTTGTGCTGTCATCCAATAATCACGGTCAGCATCTTGCCGAATTTTTTCTGTTGTCTGACCGGAATGGTCTGAAATTATTTGATATAATTCATCTTTAATTTTAAGTATTTCTCGTGCGGTAATTTCAATATCAGAAGCTTGTCCTTGAATACCACCAAGTGGTTGGTGAATCATAACGCGACTATGTGGTAATGCTGCACGCATATCTTTTTCACCAGCAACTAAAAGTACCGCACCCATAGAAGCAGCCATACCGGTACAAATTGTACCAACCTTTGAATTGATAAATTGCATTGTATCATAAATACCAAGACCTGCATAAACAGAACCACCTGGAGTATTTAGATAAATATTAATATCACCGTCTGGATTAACAGAATCAAGATATAATAATTGTGCTTGAATTACGTTTGCTGTATAATCATTTACTTCTGTTCCAAGAAAAATAATTCTATCCATCATCAACCGAGAGAAAACGTCCATTTGACTAACATTAAGTTGACGTTCTTCAAGAATTGTTGGGTTAATATATCCTGCAGAAGCTTTCATGGTATTTTCAACGTGCATTGAATTCATACCATTACTAATAGCATATTTAATAAAATCGTTTTTCATTTTTTAACTTAAAATATCGTAATGTTTTATATTAGTATTATTCGTATCATCAAAATGTCTTATATTAGATATAAAATAACGTATTCTACGTTTTTTATCTTGTAAAGTATTTGTATCTGATACCCTTACTATACATGAACCATATGTATCAAAAATATCAATATTAAATGATGTTGTTAATATTGAAGAATATAATTCTGTTAAATATTCTTTATATTTATTTAATGCACACAAATGTAGTTGTTCCGGTGAATCACAGTTAAATATAAATGTATCATACGGACAAATAACCGGATAATCGTCTACAAATGTTAATCTTGATATATCGCAAATAAATCTCATAAATTAATTTTCTTCATCAATTAAATCATCTGTAAACCTCCGCATACCCTTAACTACATTATCTGGGTCCCATGATATACCAATGCATGCAGTATAAAAAGCTTGACACAATTCTTCCATACCAGCATCCCATGGTAATTCAATATTGATAACTTGATTATCCGTTTTTAACGACAAAATCACTGGTAAAGTATCATGATTGCCTAAATAATATTCACTATTTTTATTTTCCATATTTATTTTTTGAAAGTTGTATTTAAAATCTGTTTAAACATAGTTTTTTCTCAATCTGGGACCATAAAATACAAAAATAGTATAAATGTATTATTTTAACATTTGATAGTCTTAAAATGAGAATATTTAGTTTAAATATAAATACCGTTTAATGAAGATTCTATAGTTTGCCAATTAACAAATCCTCTTGAACTAATTTCGTCATTAAATAGTAATGGACAACCAAATGCAGCATCATCTATATACATATGTGCATATGGTTTTGGTGATTCTGTCCAAGTATGTTGCTCAGGATTTTCATTTATTCCAAATAATGGAATATTATTTTCTTTAAACCAATTAACTGCATCTTGTAGTTCTTTACCACTACGCATTGTAAACAAAATAATTTTATGTCCTGCATCAGTAATTCTTTTTAATACTTGTGCTGCACCAATTTCTTTACCAACATTTGGGTATTCATGCGTAACACATGTCCCATCAAAATCAACTGCAATAATTAAATTTTTCATTTATATTTTTCTTTTTATTTATATTATAATATAGTATAAAAAAATAATAATTCAAAATAAGCTTTTCAATATAAATTATTTTATAAAGAAAAGCCTATATTTTATACTACTGTTTTTAATTTATTTTTATTCTTTTGATATACAATTATCCAACCAATATCATCAATAATACAACACAACCCCCATAAAAATAATGCTAGTTTTAATGATGGCATTGCAAATAACGCAAAAGCATATCCTAATATTGAAGTAATACTTGCTACAATTGATGCATTGTTATCATAATTTTCACGTCCTTTCTCATTATATAATTGTGACTTAAACACCATTATACATTTACCAACAAAAATTGATACAAACGATGAATATATTAATGATACTATTGCAAATACCCATACATTATACTGTATAAAACATAAATACATACATAATAAAAATCCTATCACAGATTCAGCAACTGCTAAATAAGAAAAAAACTTAATGGCATATTCTCGAGTACATCCTTTCCATATCATTCCTATAAATAATACGCATGCTGATGAAAATAATGCTTCAAATGCCAACCATTGTGCAGGTAATTCACTAATAATTGCTTTTGTTACAGCAGGGCTTACATATGTTATAAGTAAGCCACTGAGGAACATTGATGTTAATATATATTGTTGGTTTTTATCCGGGTGTAAATTTAAAAAATTTAATATTTTTTTAAGTATATTTTTAATCATTTTAAATAAAATCTAAAATATTATTCATTTTATTCATATCAGCAAGTAAAATATTTTCTACATTTGTAATATTTTTATTACAATTATATGTATTATATTTATTCATTATATCAAGAATATCTTGTGGATATGATTCTTCTTCAAGAACTACAAGTTTTTTGTTATATTCAAAATGTTTACAAATCATATCTAATGATTTATCAACTCTATCTTTATATGATTTTGAATTTAATAAATTCTCAAAATACTCTTTAACTTGTGTATTATCATGAATGTTTAATGATAAATTTAAATCTTTTTGAGATACCCTATATTGTTTTTCACTACCTGATTTTGATTTTCTAAAAATCACAGGTAAAATATTATCACCTAAATCACCACGAATTATTTTATCTACGATAATATCATTGGGATTTATTTCCTTTTGATTTTTTGCTTTATCAATAATATGGTTAAATATTTCTTCATTTGTGTTAAATTTCATATTAAACAGAAAATCCATATCATTATCATCACGTACTGTTGTAATTACACCGGTATCTTTATTCCAACATACAGTAAAACAACCATCTCGATTAGTTTTTACAAGTTGAGTTAAATCTTTATCACGTGACCAAATCATTACATTTGTATCTTCGTTATTTAACTTATTTGACCAGTACCAGCACCAATCATCACCTTCAATACCACTTTCTTTACAAACTGTAATACCTTCTTGTGATAATTTTGTTAAAAAATCTTCGTATGATTCAAATATCATATCCCAATTTATACTTGGATCTTGTATACGTGTACCTTTATAATCATCAGTTAAAAAATCTGGTTTTTCAAGGTAATTACGCCACGATCCACCATCGGCAACAAAAATGATATTATCAATCATTGGAAATTGTTTTAAAACAATATTCATTGATTTTATCATCATTACTTTTAAATCTCGACATAACTGATTATCATCTGCATATCGAGAATGAATAACTGCCATTCTACTTATCAATAGCCAGTTTCCATCTACAATTAATGTTAATTTACTTTTCTTCGACATTTTATCTACTTATTAATTTATACATAATAATATGGTTTATATTTGATATAAAATTCAAAAAAATGAGACATTATTTTTGTAATAATGTCCCATTCATATATAATATATAATTTTATTTTAATCTGGTATTAGTCCACTTTTTTTACATACATTATATAATACCATTGCACGCATTATTGAACGTTGTGCAATTTCGGTTGGATTATTTTTCTTTGTAATTTTTTTAGTAATATTACCATTCTCATCATATTCAACATCTGATACAATTTCAGTTTCATAATCCACACCAGTGAATAACTTAATTATAACATCAAGTAAGAATGCATCTTTTGTTGGTTCTGTGTCTTTAGTAGCTAATCTATATAATACATCAACTAAACCAGTATAAGAATAATTTGTAACAATATTTTCATTACCAGTATCTGAATCAGTATATGAGTATACATTTACTGATGATTTAATAAATGCTTTTTCAATAATACCAGCAAGTGTATTTATTTTTGTATAATCTGCTATTGTTGGTTGACCAACTAATTTACCATTTCTTTTATCTATTTCCATTACAGAATATGATGCGAAAAATAAACCGTCACCAATAATATCTTTATGTAATGTATCATTTAAATTACCGATACCTGAATAAACATTATTTGATATATTTGTTAATTGGTTAGATAAATTATTTGTTTGATTATTTATATTACTTGATAATGTTGTTTTTAATTCACTAACTGTTTTTACAGTATTAGATGATAAATCACTAAGCTTACTACTTAATACATTATTTAATGAACTAATATTTTGATTCAATGTTTTTGCATTGTTATCAATATGTGTTAATATTTTATTAGTATTATCATCTATACATTGTTTAATTAAATTATATGAATTTTTAAAATTAATATTTTGTATATTTGATTGATTTAAATAGTTATTTGTTTGTGTTGTTATCCTATTATTTAAATCTGATAAATTATTTGATATTTTATATGAACTATTTTCTATATAGGTTCCTAAAATATCAAAATTATCTATTGTGTTATATGAAGCTTGGAAATTATATGATGCTACAATCAACGGGATTGTATTATACATATATTTATATGAGTAATATGCTTCAGAATATGTGAATGTTGTATTTACATATGTATTATTTTCTGCATCCCATATAACATAATCACGAGTTTGTGCTGGTATTAATTCTGTATTATATAATACTGGTACAGTTTCATTTGTTAATGCTATGGAAGTTTTATATGATATAAAATTATTTTCAACATTACGTTGTTGTGCAACATTTTCAATAATTTTATTTGTTTTAACAACAGTTGAATATTGGGATAATTTAACTTTTTGACCAGAAACTAAACCATAATAAGTATTATCAGTATATTCAACAGGATCTGATGAATTATATAACCTAGTTATATTATCAATATTATATGTGTAATATATTATTTGTTCATCACCAATGGTAATTGTATTATATGCAATTCTTGGATATTCAACTACTGATTTAACAACATATGAATTTGGTATAAATGAATATGTTTTTGTAACATTAACGGTTTCTGAATCAGGATAAAAGTTATATGATGCTATATGTAATGGTAAAACTTCTTTATCATAATTTCTATTCCAATACCCAGCATTTTTTTGTATATATTTTGATTCATATATACCATTATTATTATAAATTATATAACCATATTCTGGTTGATGCCATGTATATGTATATGTGTCTGTATATGTATATTCATTACCAATAACCAATGGAATTGGTTTGGCTACATTTTTAACATCTATTGTTTCGGGTGTTAACTCAAAATTATTTATAGATGACGTTATCGTTGTTGTTTTATAACATTGAATAATATTTATAATATCACCACTATATGTATACTCAGATGGGTATTCTGTATTTATAACACCATATAATTCATTATTAATTGTTTTTACATAATAGTTATATTCATTGTTATTATTTATTCCAGTTGTATATTGATGTGTTACATCACTATTTACTAATTTATAATATTTACCTATAGGATCTAATATTGTATCTTGTGTTAATTGTTCATATACACCATTAACACCAGTATAAAATTGTGTTTTATCATAAAAACCGTTAACAACAGAATATGCTACTTCAACGTATGAAGTAACGTTTAATGTGTACGTATATGTATTACTTACTTTAGTACATTTTATTAATTTTTTGTTTTGACCAGAATATTTTTCTGATGGATTAAAACAATAAATGTTTGTATAATATGTTAAACCATTTGGTGTTGTTTGCACACCATTAGAATCTGTTAAATTTTCATATAAATATTTTGATTTTATATAATGTGCTTTTTTCCATGGTTCTTTTTCTTCTTCAGGAGGTATAAGTTTTAACTCATAATTAGTTTTTTGTTTTACAATTTTACCAATATAACCATTTGATAATATACTTTCTATTTCTTCTTTTGTAATACTATTTTCACCAGCAATAGGCATATAATCACCAACGTGATATAAATAGCTATTTTCACAAGTTTCTTTAATATATTTTATATTATCAGATATTGAATCATTATCACTATATAATGGAATTCTATAGTATTTATTAATATTACTAATATAACTATATGTAAATGTTATTCGTTGTGTAGAAATATCATAATTATATGATGTTGCTGAATAATCACCTTGGTTATTTGGTAATATAATATATTTTGGTTTTTGAATATCACTATCTACAATATGTTTACTATATTCATATAAATCATATTTATAATATGTTGGGAATGTGTTTTCATTAATTTTTATATAGTTTTCTTCTTCTATGAAAAAAATATCATCTTGTGAATATTGATGTGTTTTAATATTAAATGAATAATCTATTACTGGTTTATATTGTAATGTATATAAAACACCTACAGATTCACAATTATTACTATAATCTCTATTATATTCTTCTAATTTAGAATTATAATTTTTTGTTCTAATTCTTTCATTATATATATTTTCAATATCTTTAAAACTAATTACTTTTTTATCTTTATCACAATATATTGTATTACCAGATAAATCTATATCTCCGAAGAAATTATTACCAATATTAATATATGAAAAATAATTCTCACCACTTAGTTTATATACATATCCATATTTATTTGCTATTTTTTTTATATTCGCTTCTAAATTTTGGTCATTATCATGAGTAAAAAATTTATAATTATATTTTATATATATATCAAATTTATCATTTTGTGGATATTCAGATATTCTAATTTTAGAATATGTATCATCACAATATATTAAATTATCGTTATATACACAATTTGTGCTTAACAATACAAATGTACTAGAATTATCTGGATTATTAATTGCAATATATTCATTGGTTTTATAAATATCATCAACATTATTCGAATCCGGATCAGTTATTTTAACATAATTAAATATTTGTTGATATATGTATGTTAAATCATTATTATTTTTACTGTATGTATGTTTTACTAATTTATTAATATAATATGTATATAAATCGGTATTATAAGAATTATATTGATAAGTATTTTCTAATTGGTCAAAATATTTATGATATGTACCATTTGGATTTTGTTTATATACATATGAATTTGATGAAATATTTTCATAGTATGCAAAGAAATAATCTTTATAATTATTTAAATTAGTATTATCATTATATATTGATTGCCATGATTGATTAACGTTTACATATGATATTATTTCATTATATGTATAATACTCAACATCATTATCATCAATACCATCATATATAGTTGAATATGACGATACTGGAGAATATGTTGTATCTGAATTTTTAAATTTAAAATAACAACTCTCTTCAAATTTAAACGCAACTGTTTGTAATTCTTGAATATTTAACTTAACTACTTTAAAATTAGTATTTTGGTGTTTACTATATGAAACATAAAAATAATTACCATCAATATTAGTTATATAAGTACTATCTATAGTATTACCATCTATTTGTCCATAAATATTAGAAGTATACACATCTTCTGTATTTTTAGTATATTTAGGATGAACAATATAAAATGAATCAATAATATCCTTTTGTTGTTCCATTGAATTTAACAACGTTGAATAAGATATTACATTTGGTAAACTATTAATATTTGTATATGCATTTGTAGTTATAGTTCCTGAAGGTTTTATTACAACTGGATTTTCAATTTTGCTAATAACAGCAGTACCAATAGATCCTGAGCTTTCTATTAATTTTACACCTAAAGTTGCACTAAGATTTACACTATCAATATATGTATATGTTAACAAAGGTTTATTTTCAACATATGTATATGTTACTAAATGTTTATTTTCAATATATGTATATGTATATGATGTTTCAGCCATAATTATAAATTATATTTTATATATCTAAAAATAAAAAATGAAACTGATTATTCAGTTTCATTTTTATTAAATAATTCATTTAAGTATGAAATAATTATATTTTTGTTTTCTATTGATAGAAATTCATTTTTATCTAATTTACTTTTTATATAATTTATTATTGTTTTTGATGTTATTTTAGTTGTAAATTTATCTTTTAATTTATTATATATATCAACAATTCCATCTTCTTCATTTAATTGTAATAATGTTTCAGTATATTCAGATTTATATGCTTGAGAATATAAATATGTAAATATTGGGTATACTAATTCTAAATGTATATTACAGCTAAATTTATCTATTGTATAAATATCTGATAAATAAACAAAATCTTCTTTATATAAAGTATTATCATTGTAATAACCACAAAAGTATATTTTTGTAGTTATATAGTCATTAAAGTTAATAATATGTTTATCTATAATTTTTAATAATGAATCAGTTTCAAAAATTATATCTTTTATATTATTTTTACCATTCCAATAAAATAAAATTGGTTGATTGTTTGGATTTATTAAAATATCGCCAACTAATATGTTTATTGCTATAATACTTTCCATTTTTTAAAAAATTTATATATTTTAATATAGTAAAATATAAATGTTATTTCAACATAAAAATGATTGAATTATTAGTGTTATTTCAACATAAAAATGATTGAATTATTAGTTTAATTTTTACTATATTATTATGATAAAAATATTTAGATATTAAAAATGAGAGAACTTGTAATTGGTGACCTTCATTTTGGAGTTAAAACAAATAGTACAACATGGTTAGAACAACAAATAGACTTTTTTACAAATCAAATAATACCAGCAGCTAAAAATAATAATATTGATAGGGTTATATTTTTAGGTGATGTTTTTGATATACGTTATGCAATAAACCAACAAGTTGGTATAGAAGTTAAAAAACTTGTCCGTAAGCTTGCAACAGAATTTAATAAAGAAATTATATTTATTGCTGGTAATCATGATTTTTATTCACCATTGGAAGAATTTATTGATTATAATGCATATCAATTAATATTTGGTGATGAATTTTTAAAATGTTATCCTAATGTTAAATTTATATATAAAGAACCATATTTAGTAGACGGTTCTTTGTGTTTGCCATGGTATTATACAGAAAACCCAGACCATTTTGATAATATATTATATAATTTTGATTTTGGTCGCGAAGTTCATGCAGTATATTGTCATGCTGATTTATCTATATGGCCTGGTGGTCGTATCGCATCATTAAAGGGTGTACCTGTATATTCTGGACATATTCATAATGTTACAGAATATGAATATGGTAATTTACATAATATTGGTTCAGCGTTAGCAATGACATTTAGTGATGTTAATGAGGAAAGATTTTTATATATTATAGAAGACCACAAAATTGTTGATACAATAAAAAATGTAACAACACCAATGTTTAAACGTGTTTATAATGATGATATTTTTATTCTAACAGAAGAAGATGTTACTAATTCATATATGCAAATATGTATTGCAAACTCTAATTTTAATAAAGCACGATACATTGACCAATTAAAATATCTTAAATCAACATATACAGATGCTAATTTTAGAATACATATAGTTGATGATGAAGAATCTAACGAAGTACAATATAATGGTGAAGGTTTTGCAACTAATATAAATGAATATATTGAAAATAATATACCTGAACATTTAACAGAAAAATACGAAATTATTAAAGAAAGAATTAAAACATTATAATATTATGTATATAGAAAATATTAAAATAACTAATTTTAAATCTATTTATGGTACACAAGAATTTGATTTTACAAATCTTGATGGACTTATTAAATTATCTGGACCAATTGGGTCAGGTAAAACAACATTAGCAGAAGCAATGTTGTGGGGATTATTTGGTACTGTAAAAGGTCAAAACAATACACACTTAGTTTCATGGAATGAAAAAAGTTGTACTGTTGAAATGAATATTATTTCAAAAAATAAAAAAATACACATAGTACGTAATTCAATTGATCCGTTATTTATCGAGGTAAATGGTAAAGTATTATCAGCATCAAACAAACGTAATACCCAAGCAATATTAGAGGAAGAACTTTTTGATGTTCCTAAACTTGCTATTACAAAAATGTGTATTATTTCATTTAATGCGTTTAATTCACTTGCTGATATGAATCCAGCTGAAACAAAAACGTTCTTAGATGAAATTTTTGGATTTAAATTATTTTCAGATTATAATGATGAAATTGTATTAGAAAGAAAAACCCAACAAAATGAAGCTACTAAATTAGCTGCAATATATAGTGAAACATTAAATCAAATAGAACGTTTAAAAGCAAAGAAAGCAGAACAAGAACGTGAAATTGAAAATTCTGTTGATTTAAATGCACAAAAACAAAAACGTGATGAATTAGTTAATCAAGGTAAAGAATTAAAACAACAATATACAGATATTGATAATGAATATATCAAAAAAGAAAATGAAATAAATACAACCAAGTTAGATGTATATACAAAGAAAATGGAATATGCAACACTTGGTAAACAAGAAAAAACAAAATATAATTCATTTAAATCTGGTAAATGTCCAACATGTGGACATGATATAGAAGCAACTGTAATTGATGGTTATAAAGATAAAATGTATGAATATGCAGATTTGTATAAACGCATGGAATCTGAAGAGCAAGAAATAGAACGTCAACTTCAATTAGTACGTAATAAACACAATGAAGAGTTAAGTGAATTACGTAATAAAATGAATGATTTAAAAGTACAAATTAATAATATTGATACAGAAATTGCTAAATATAATAATGCTGTAAAACTAATTGCAGAAAACTATGATTCGCTTATTCGAGAATCAGAAGAAAAATCAGTAGAATTAAAAAATGCAATTGATAAAACAGATATTGAAATTGGTCAATGGAATGATATGAATGAATTGTTTACAAAAACACTACGTTATAATTTATTAGATACGCTTATTCCACATATCAACAAATCAATACAATATTATATAAATAAATTAGATCAATCATTTAAAATTACATTTGACCAAGAGTTTAAATCGCATATATTTGTTGATTCATTTGAAAAAGAAATTGCATATAATAATCTATCAACAGGTCAGCGTAAATCATTGGACCTTGCGATTATTTTCGGTATATTACAAAATATCATCGCATCTGTTAATTTTAATGTAATATTACTTGATGAGCTATTTTCAAATATGGATGCTGATACACGTAATACAATGTTAACATTATTAAAAGAAGCTATGGGTGAAGAAAAATCAATATTTGTAATTAACCATGCTGAAATGAATGATGATTATTTTAAACACAAAATTCGAGTAAAATTACAACATAAAAAAATAATAACAAAGAAACGTGGAGAAATTGTTGTTAATTCAAGTAAATACGAACAAATATTTTAATATTATATTATGATAGGAAATAAATACGAAGTAAGTGACATTAACAGATTTTATAATGATAAATTTTTATATTTTATAATTGGTAATTATATATCTGCAGAATTTTTAGTGAAAGAAGATGATTATTTCATCGCATATGAAAAATTATCAAGTATGTTAGATTGTTTACCAGAATCTATCATACCCGATGATGAAAAACAACGCAATATTAAACGACTTTCAGATTGTTTAGATTTAATTAAAACGGAATATAATTCTAAATTTAATAAAGAATTATGTATATAAAAATTGGAACCAATTTGGTTCCAATTTTTTAATTAACACATTCAATATTTACAGGTCCAACAAAATCACCTGCGTCAAGAACAATTTCACAATCGTTATACATATTATGTACTTTGTTAATTGCATCTTCTTCATTTGAAGCTTCGACAGTTACTACACGTTGAAGAACTTCTGTAATTTTAACGTTATATTGTTTCATAATATATTATTGATTAGTCATAAATTTGAATTATACCACCAACTAAATTAGCATATTCTGTAGCTAAATCTTTATTATCAAACACATCCAAACACCGATCGTCTTTTATTACATAAAATTTTTGATTACTCATATTACGTTTCACCACTAATGTTATTAAAACTTGTTAATAAATTCTTTCTGTATGCCTATATGTTTTTCTAACATATTAGAATAACTTTCTAATTTTTTTCCTGTATCCAATAAATCTTTTGTTTTATTGATATATTCATTTAATAGATTTTTAAAATCATTTTTATTATCTATGATAATATTTAACCCATGTATTAAGCTTGTAAAATTTGAATCTACTAAATTCATTTGTTTAAAACCGTCTGAGAAAGAAATTTGAATATCAATATCATCATCATTTTTTTGAAAACAAAAGTTTATAGTTAAATTTTCATCAAGTTTATTATATAATGATAAATTATCTGAATTTAAGTATTCTACTTCCCAAATAGGTGTAAATACACTATTAATAATTGCTTGAAATTTATTAATATATTCATCTGAAATATTACGCAATTTTATATAAACTATATCAATTTTATTGATAGTTGAATAATAATCGTTTTCAAAATTATTCAATTGTGTTTTTACATTATCCAAATAATCCATTATATTAAAATTTTAGTTTTAAGACGTTTAAATGTCAAAGTAATACATTTATACTATTTTTGTATTTCGCGGTCCCAGATTGAGAATAAACTATGTTTAAACGAGTTTAAATAATCACATGACATATTTAACATTTTTCTTCAACATATGAAGTGGAATATGTTTGTATGATTTATAAAAACTGCGATTATTTAATTTATTAACAACAGATAGTGCTGATGAATAGCTGTGTACTTCAGAATCTATCCAAATAACCTCTTTATTACGATATGTAAACGGTGATGGTTTGTCATTAGAATTATTACGAACAATTATATAAACATCACCATTACCATTATATTCATTGATAATATTCAATTGTTCATTTAATAGTTTCTCATCTTCAATACATTTATTATGTGCGTCAAGTTCATTAACTACTTCACGATAACGTTCAAATAGATTTGTATGTTCAATATTAACTGGTAATACCTCAGCAATATACTCGTCAAGTGTTTGTTTTAATTTAGATTGCAATTCAGTTGAACCCATGATTTTCCCAACACCAACATAATATTCTTTACTTTCAGAGGTACTGAAAATATCAATACTACCACGAGCTGATACGTTTATTTCAATTGTAATATCGAACGTATCACTATTGTATTTATCTACAATATCATACAGATGATTGTAATACATATCAATCGTACAATATCGTGGTGTACCCATTTCGTTTGTATCAACAGGGAAACTAATACCAAAATAACCATCATTTAATGTTGAACACAACCATTGATCACCAATATGTTGTTTAACAACATTTGTAACCTTGTCTTTATAACGCTCAGTTATTTCTTTAATAACATTATATTTATCACAAACAAGTTGTTTAGCGTCATTTACTTTGTTTTCTAACATTTGAGTGATTTGTTCGGTAGTTTGCATAATATTGTTAATTTTTAATTACACTATTTTAATTTTTGTTAAGCAAATACTTGTTTAATCCAATTTTTTGCAGCTTCAATATTTGCTGCGTTTTTATCAATTCGTTTATTATCCGAGATATAATAATCTACATACTTATATCCTGGAATATCTTCATCGCTTGCAAGCAAGTGCAACCCACTATCGATATTAACTATATACACTTTTAAATGCGAATAGCTGTTTCCATTCTCCGCAACGATTTTCATTCTGTGGTCACGACCATCTATTGTTACGTTTACAAACTCCGTTGCGTAACTAGGTGTCATTGTATTTGATAAAACTTTAATAACCATATTTTTTATTTGTTTATTTTAAAATATTTTTTCAAAATGATTACACTATAATATAGTAATAAAATTTAAAAATTCAATAAATTTTCTTTATTGTACTTAATTTTATTTACTTGAATAACTTTATACTCGTTTTTGAATCTACCATATTTTATATTGCGTTCATTCGCATAAATTCTAGCAATATCACTATTATGTGAGAATGAATCAATAAGAACTTCTACCATTTTATTTCGATATGTAAATGCAGAAATATCATCGTCATCAATTGCACGAACAACAACATAACCATCACTAAAATCATTTAACAAACCAATTGTTGTATCATAATTTTCTAGTTTAATCAATGATTTTTCATACAATGCAATTAGTTTATTACAGGTATGTAATTTGGTACGCAATTTATTACGGTCTAGGTGTAAACGTGTTTCTTCACTAGAAAACTCACTAAGCAACTCAATTGCTTTTGTTTGGAAAATTTCAGATTCAAGTAATTTCCCAACAAAAATATAATATTTCTTTTGATCACTATATGGTACCATTCGGAAAGAACCAAAACAACATGGGTTAATCATTAGATGTTTTCCAGTTTGTGAAATACTAAATATTCTTGAATATGACATATTAATTTCTGTATACCTTGGTTCACCATTACCCCACACACCAGTACAAAAACCAACTTTAAAATAATCACCACATAGCTCGGTACAAACTAAATCTTTCGAAATATATTGTTTAAGCAACTCAGTAAGATTATTTTTTGTAGTCTCATTTAAAAATACTTCATTATCATTTGAAATTTCAATTTGGGTTTCAAACGCTGATTGCATCTTTTTTAGCTCATTAATATTATTCATAAGTCATATTATTTTGGTTACATTATAATATAGTATAAAAATACTAAAATTCAAAAAATAAAAAAGAAAAAGACTTGTAAAACTACAAGTCTTTTTAAATAATTATTTATATTAGTTAATCTTTTTCTGTTGGTTTCCAATCATCTCTAAATTCACCACCATCATGTAATGGACAATTATCAAACATATCACGAGTATCTGTATCACTTGATATAACCCAAGAAGATATATCTTGATTAAAATCAGAATACATAAACATACTATTCATTGATTTTACACTTGAAACATCCCAATTAGATATATCACTATTAAAACTTGAGTGTGCAAACATTGAACTCATATCAGTTACACTACTAACATTCCATTTTGATAAATCAAATTTTTCTGGTTCAAAACCATCAGCTTCATTACCTATACCCCAGAACATACAATCCATATTTTCAACACTTGATACATCCCAATCAGAAATATCACCATTATAACGTGAATTATTAAATAATCCACTCATATCTTCAACTTTTGATACATCCCAATCAGAAATATCACCATATTTACCAGAAAACTTTGAACACCAAAATAAGTTTTTCATACTAGTAATATTACTAACATTCCATTTACTTATATCACCATCAAAATTTTCTAAATCATATGTTTCTTCATCATACAATTCAGAAGCAAAAAGATTATCTAATTCATCTAATTTTGAAATATCAATATGATTTAAACTACAGTTATTACCATTTTCATCAATTGCTGCTTTTATTGCATCAACTAATTCTTTTTTTGATGTCGGTGTAACAGTGTATACTTGTTTTTTTATTTTTAATTTTTCTGTTATATATGTTTTAAAATTTTTCATTTTGTTTTTATCTTATGGTAATATATTTAATGAATTTTAATATGTTCCTTTTTCAATATCAGCTTTTAGGTCAGCAATTCTTTGTTCAATTTCTTTCATTCTATCGTCAATACCTTTACGGATTTGTGCAAGATATTCTTTCTTTTCATTTTCAAATTTTTCAATTTCTTCTTCAGGATTTAACGCCAAAGGTATAAGTGTATAAACAACTCTATCAGAATAAGTATATCCGTGGTCTGGATCATCTTCTTTTGTTAATCCACCTTCCCAATTTGAATAATTTCCATGTAATGGACGAGTACCATCTTCACGTTTAGAAGATAAGAACCAAATTGATTCATAATCTAAAACATATTTAGAAGGATTTTTCTTATTGTAAATAACTACAAATGGTTGTTCTTTATCGTCTAATGGTAAGTTTGACGCTAATCTACCTTTTTCAAAACATTCTCTAATTGTTTCACCTTTGTAACCCATTAACGGCATATCTATATTTATACAATCATCTAATGTTTTTAAAATTTGTCTTGTTCGTTTAATAGCGATACTACATTTACCATCTGAATATTTTTCAACGAATTTTTTATATTCTTTAACAGATTTTTCTGTTGTTGATGCATCGCCAAATAACTTTGCGATTATATATTCTAATCTATCTTTGGCGTTTAATTTTTCTGTGATGTATGTTTTAAAACTTTTCATAGTATTATTCCTCACAAAACATATCATTAATATCTTTTAAAAAACGATCTAATGCATGTTTTGATAATTTATTTATATTTGTATTTATGAATTCTTTTGCTTTTTTATTCCATTCAGCTGGTTTTTTAATACTTCTAAAATTAACTGCTTCTAATTTAATTCCATCGTATTCTTCAGCATATTCTCTTAAAGTCCTACATATATCTTGAACTTCACCTGTTGCATCACGCCAACTTGTAGCATCATCTGGAAATTGTTCTAAAAATTTATTTAAATCATCAATCGATTTAATACAGTTTTTTCCTTCTAATAAATATTGTTGTAATGTTTTCATTATCAATTAGTTATATATTTTATATATTAAATGCACAAATTGTTGCAGACAATGGTGTTTGTTTTCCTCTTATATTTTCGATATATGATATTCCAAGGTCCATATAATATCCATGAAATGACTTATTATAGTAGAAGTTAAATTTTTTATTAGGTATAAGATAATCACTAAATACATTTTTAAATATTCTATCTACAACTTCATTTCTTTTTTGTGGATTTTCCTCATCTTTTAATTTTTTTATTGCATCATAATCTGCTTTATTTAAAGGAGTATTAGTAATTTGAATTACCATTGCTTCAGATTCTGTTTGTGGAGTTTTACCATATTTTGTTTCTATATCATTATATAGTTTTTTCATATCAATAACATCATTAAATGTTGATGAGCTTCTGATATTAGTGATGTTATTATCATTTATTTTTTCCATTTCAGAACCATTGCTTTTTGATATTGTTTCTGATATATATTCTTGTAAGTTTTTCATATTTTATATATTTTATTTATTTTCAAAAAAATTATTTATGAAAGTATCTTCAAAATAGTCTTTTATATTTTTATCATTATTTACTAAGACTATTTGAATAACTCTTTCTGTCATCCAATCTGTAATAAATATACCAGACTCTTTATTTTTATCATCTTTTAATAATACATCTAATGGAATATAAACATCCATTTTAAACATTACTACTCGTTTATACTCAATATTTGATGCATATATTTTATCAAAAATTTTCTTAGTGTTGTCTACATTATCTTTATTATTTATAAATCTATATAATGTTTTATTATTTTGTTTTATTACTTCTGTTTTAAAATCACCATTTTTAAAAACTTCCTCAAATATTTCTTTTAGTAAATTAATAGTATTTATATAATTATTTGGTTGTTTTTTATTGGTATTTAGGAATTCATATAATGTTTTCATATTTTATATGTTTTATTTAATTTCTGTATAATAATATTCATTTCCATTTTCTATTGTTTTTTCTGCATTAAAACCATCAATAAATGCATTTTTTATTTTTTGCCAATCTGAATAACTATCCATTTGATACATTTGTATTAAACTTTCTAATGAATGTCCAGTATTTGATATTATATTTTTTTCATCGCTATCCATGAAAATTATTTTAAGTTTATTAGTTTTAATTTCCACATATAATAACGGAAATATACCGTCTAACCAATAAAATAGTGTAGTTGGATCATCTTCTTCACATACCCATAGGTATGCTTGCGCAAATTTTTTATCATAAAATGGAAATGCTTCTTTGTTATCATTTAATACATTAGCACATTCTATAAAATCATTGTTGTTTTTTGCATGATTAATAATTGTATCACATATATCAATAACATCATGCATTTTTGTGCGATTTAATTTATTTTTTGTTATTTTTAACTTTTCAGTTATAAAATTATTTATTGTTTTCATTATAATTTTAATATATATTAATATCTATGTATAACACCCATTATTTGCATACCATATTCATTACCTTCATATAATCCAGTATTAGCTGAATCATAAAATCCTGCATGTGGTTCTTCATCAGTATCAATAAAAAATGCCACTGCATATTTTGAACTACGTTTAGACAAATCACGTGTCCAAAACGCCCCTATTCTATCAGCCCACTCTTCATCAGCTGAAAAATGATCACCTGCATTACAATATACCATATTTGTTCTAAAAATCAATTCCTTACCATTTGGTCCAGTAAATATAACACATTCATCACCTGGTTCAATTTTACAATTATCCATGAGTTCTTGGAAATCTTCAACAGATGGAACTTCCCAATCACCATTCATAACTGCACGACATGTATCGAAATTAAATTTTGGTGGCATTTTTAAATTTAATGCACTTTTATCATCATTCCAACGTTTTGATGATACATCAATATCAGTTGCCCATAGATAATATTTAAACCCACCACATGGTTCTGTTGCCCATATATTTCCAGAAGGTAAACCCAAATCCACATAATTATGTGTATGTGCATTAAACGGTTGTTTTTTAAATCTGTCCTTTGTTAATTTTAATTTCTCAACTATATATTTATTAATTTTTTCCATAGTGATTTATTACTTGATTTTATATGTTTGTATTGTATTCTTGTAATATTTTTATATTAAAATTCAAAATTTTTATCAAACCATACTATAGTTGTGTCATATGTATATTCACCAATTAGTTCTTTTGGTCTTACTCCGGGTTCAGTACTAATAAGTATTTGTTCTTCGTCTACCAAAAATGTATAGTCGTTTACAGTTTTTTCTTTTATAAATTGTTTTAATTTATTTTTTAGTAATAAATCAACATCTTCTGGGTTAGGAGCATTTTTTAATATTTCCCATTCTTTTATTGTAAACTCTATGGTGCATAGAAATTTATAAAATACCTTCGCATCATTATCCTTACTAAAAACAACAATATCACTATTACTAGCAATATAGTCTTTCATTTTCTTGATATTTAAAATTTTATTAAGCTTAATAGTTGGATTTGCTGCATATATATCTTTTATACCAAACGATTTAAACGTTGATTTTTTATCTGAGTTTATACTGTTTTGTATTGATTCATATAATGTTTTCATACTTTATCTTTTATTTATTGTTGTATAATATCTCTAACTTGAAATTCTATTTCTTCCATTAAATCTGGATTTTCATTTAATAAATTTTTAACTGATTCCATACCTTGTCCAATTTTTTCACCATTATATGAAAACCATGAACCAGCTTTATGTATAATGTCATATTCAACAGCTAAGTCAATTATTTCAGTTGCTTTATTAACACCCTTTCCATATTCAATAACAAATTCAGCACGTTTAAATGGTGGAGCAACTTTATTTTTTATTACTTTAACAACTGTTTCATTACCTGTTACTTCATCACCATTTTTTAATTGACCTTTACGACGAACATCTAATCGTACAGAAGAATAAAATTTTAATGCATTACCACCGGTAGTTGTTTCTGGATTACCAAACATAACACCGATTTTTTCACGTAATTGATTTATAAATATTACACATGTATTTGTTTTTGAAACAATAGATGTTATTTTTCGTAATGCTTGTGACATTAAACGAGCTTGTAATCCCATACGTGAATCACCCATATCACCTTCAATTTCTGCTTTTGGTGTTAATGCTGCAACAGAGTCAATAACAACAACTGCCATAGAACCAGATGAAATAAGTTTTTCTGCAATTTCTAATGCTTGTTCACCATTATCAGGTTGTGCAACATATAACTTTGACATGTCAACACCAAGATTAGCAGCATAATTTCTATCAAATGCATGTTCAGCATCAATCATCGCACACATTTCACCCATTTTATTTGCCTCGGCAATTGCATGAATGGCAAGAGTTGTTTTACCAGATGATTCTGGACCATATATTTCAATAATTCGTCCACGTGGATAACCGCCAACACCCAATGCAATATCAAGTGTAAGTGAACCAGACGGAATCACATCTATATCTAAAACTGGTGCTTCATCTAATCGCATAACCGCACCCGAACCATATTCTTTTTCTATTTTTTTAATGGTCTCTTGTAATGCTTCAAGTTTAGATATATTATTTATTTCTTCTTTTTTTGCCATTATGTAATTAATATTTATCTACCTTGACCGCGATATGCTTTTTTATAGTGTTTAGAAGTTTTTAATCTTGATGTTCTTTTTTTAGAATGAACACCAGGTCTAGACACTTTATGAGATAAAACTACTGATGCAGCTTTAGTTATTACTTTTGCCATTTTTTAATAAAATATAATTTTTATTAAAAATAATTAAAAAATGTAGATAAAATCTACATTTTCAATTCACAATGCATAAATTTTGTAACATTTGGAGTTGCATCAATATTAATTTCTTCAAATTGTTTTAAATATTCAAGAATATGTTTGCAATCATTATTTGTTAATTTAATAAATTTCAAATATGTTCGACCTCTACCATGTAAATTTATTACTGCCCAACTTGGAGATTGCATGTGATAATCAAGAGAACATGATGCATGTTTATCACCAACAACTTCTTTAATATAATCTAAATTATTTTGTAGTTCTTCAAATTCTTGTTTGAATAACCACATAAAAAATTTCCGAAGTAATCTTTTCATTATTGTATAATTTTATTAATTTATATTTCTATACATTTATAAGTTCATCAACTTCACTTGATTTAATTGGTTGTTTTTGATTATAAATTTTTTTCATAACATCAGGAGATATTTGTCCTTTACGTCTTTCAATACATACATCCAATGGAGTATTTATATTTATACCAATTATATATGCATTATTATCACGTAATAATTTAATTAAATTACTACGATAACGACCTGTATTAATATCATCAACTACAAATGTTTTATTTTGTTTACAAAGTTCTACAATACGTTTATTTTCATATTGTGTTACTTTATCTTCTTGTTCTCTTGTCCCAACAAATTTTTCATCAACACTTTTAGTATAACCTAATTCAACACGAATTATATCACGAGAAACAATTTCATCAACCTTTAAATTATTTTCAATATATGTTGATTTACCAGAACCAGGTATACCACACATAATATACGCGGTTGGACGTTTCAATGCATATTCTTTTAAACTTTTCATATATTTTATACAGTATATTTATTACAATCTACAAAACCAACACCGATTTCAAAATAACGTGAATAATCATTTTTAACCAATGGTTTTTGTTCAAATGAATTATGATGTTCACATTGTGAACATTCATAACTACCAATCATTATATCCGGATAATATTTACATTGTGTTAAATAATCACACCAGGTAAATTCATATTCAACATGTTTTTTCATATATTATTTATTAACATTTATATAATATAGTAATACACATTATATATTTCATAAACAAAAATGAACGTAATCTTTTAAATTACGTTCATTTAAATTATATTATATTTTTTAAAGTTCTGCATCTACTACTGTCCATCCTTCTGGGATACCACTTGTTCCAGTAGACCAATCACTCTTATTTGGGTGTTTAACAAACATACCAGTACTTGATACTCCATCAACCCAACCACTTGTACAATTCTTAGCTGTTGTATAAATTGCTAAGCATTTAATATAGTTGAGTGACGTACAACCTGTAAACATACTTTGATAACAACCCCAACCTGCCCCACCTGATAATGCAGTAGCTGGTAACTCTGGTGCTGTAGTTAAGGATGTACAATTTTCGAACATGCATGCATAACAAGTATCGTTTACCTTCGTTGCCGGTAATATTTTAGGAGCTGTTGTTAATGAAGTACAAGAGTCAAACATACGGTAATAACATTTTATATACATTGTAGTCGCAGGTAATTCTGGTGCAATCGTTAGTGATATACAATTTTGAAACATGTATGCATAACAACGTTCAGCTAACTTAGTAGCTGGTAAAACTGGTGCTGTAGTTAACGCAGTACAATTTTGGAACATATTACTGTAACACCATTCACTTAACACTGTAGCAGGTAACTCAGGTGCTATTACTAATGAAGTACATCCATTGAACATACTATTATAACAATCATCAGCTAACGTGGTAGCATGTAACACTGGGGCGTTTGTTAGTGACGTACAATTATGAAACATACTGTAATAACAATAATCGGACAACGTAGTAGCAGGTAACTCTGGTGCTGTGGTTAAAGATGTACAACTATAGAACATTTTATATCCACAACGAACTTTTAAAGAGGTATTTAAATCTTCATAATTCCAAATAGCATTACAATTGCCAGAAGCTGTTATTTTACCGTCCATTGTGAATTGAGTGTAATTAGAAGATGTATTATCTGCAATTAAAATACCTCTAACGTATACGTTATCACCATTATTAAGAGATATATTAGTTGTTGTATCAAACGTATTCCAAGTGGTAGTATTCGTAGAATACTCCAATGTTTGATTAGTACTTAACTTACTCAAACCAATCGAACTATTATCTTCTTGTGCTGTAAATGTCACCCAAGTTTCGGGAACTAAAGTATAAACTATTTCACTGCTTACTGTATCATGTCCAACATAAGGATAATTCTCTGGTTGGATTTTTTCTTGTACCGTTGAATCAAAACCATCTTTAAATAATTCTATGTGTTTCATATATATATTATAATATTTATTTAAATTATATATTAAAGTTGCTATCAGCTAATATATAAACTAATTTTGTACGATATTTTGTTTCATCTGCAATGTTTTTAACATTTGGATTATCATGGTTTGTTATAAATATAACTATACCAGCAGTTTCATCAAGGAACTTTTTAATTTCAGATTTGTTAACTTCAAATTCTGCATCTGTAATGATGATATTAATTAGAGTATGTTCTTTGTGTGAATTGATATATTTTAATAATTTATGAAATGGCATCGTACCACCATCTACATTACAACGTTTACCAAATGTAATTTCTTTTGCGTTATCATTAAATACGTGAGATGAAAACATTAAACTTTCAATTAGTTTTTCACCTTTAAAACGTTTTTTAATACCTTCGGCAATACTAAAACATGCGCTAAATACATTATTAATACATCCAGACATAGATGAAGATATATCAAGATAAAATGATGTATTTATTGGAATACCGTTTTGTTTAACTCGTCTACCTGGTTTTAATGGTTTACCAAATTCTACAAAACCAGAACCACGTTTAACACGTGAATATGTTTCTTCGTATTCTTGTCTTTTTTTATTAACGGTTTTTTTAATAAAAACTTGTATAGATGTATTTAACTGTGCATTCCATGCTGGTTTATTACTAATACCTCTAATACTTAAACCACCAGATTTTAGTTGTTTTGATACTTTACATTTTTTAACAAAATCACCAAATGCTCCAGATATTTTATCTTTATACTTTTCTATTATATCGTTTGCTTTTAACTCACGGTTCTTAAGTTCTTCTGGTGTTAAATCAAGTAATTCAGCTTCAGGATTTGATGAATTTTTATCTCCATTTTTATCTTCTTCACCACCATTAGATTTATCATCTTCTTTAGAATCCCCATCAGCAGTACTTTTAGAAGAATCACTATTATCCTCTTGATCGTCAGATTTTCCTCCTTGATTATCTGAATTACCACCTTGATTATTTGAATTATCGTTTGGTTGTTCCCATGGTATTTGTGGTAAATCACCACTATTACCTTTACCACCACCTTTAGATAAAGTTACACCTTCTTCTAAACCTTTTTTAATTTTACTCATACAGTCATTATAACCGTTATCGTATTCACTATTATCAGTTTGTTTAGGTTTATAATCACTATCTGTTGGATCAGCTTTTTTATCTAAAACATCTTGAATTGCATCAGTCCAACCTTTGATATAATCAGGTGAATGTTTTTCTGTTTCACCACCATCTCCACCACCGTTGGCACTTGGACCTTGTTTAATACTTTTTGGTTTTATATGTCCTTCAAAATTTTTTTGACATATTGGGTCATTTTCAATTTCTTTAGTTTTTTCTAATAATTTTAAATACAGTGAATATTGTGTATCTGATTTTCTATCGTATTCAACATTAAATTTTTCTTTTAAGTATTCAGGTGAAATACCATCTTCAAACATTGTTTTTTTACGATAATATGATAAATAATCATTAATAACACAGTCAGACGCAATATTTAAAATATTATGGTTATATTCAACACCATTTTTTTCAATTTCTGCACCAACAGCAAAAGTATCCCATAATTGGTGTAAACATTCATGACAATAAATAAAATCCCAAACACGAGGGTTTTCACCTACGCGTCCGGGAGAGTTTAAAAATATTGTTTTATTTGGTGTTGTATATGCAATTGCGTTATCATTTGGATTTAAAAATGCAACAAATGGTAACATATCAAAGAAAAACACATCATCGTTATTATCTGCGGTATCATTTATATATTCAATTAGTTGAACACGAAAGTCTTCTTTACCGTCAATTTTTGATATGTTTTCAATGCTATATTTTAGTGATTTAAAATCATCATCATTTAAAAGCGAACTATTAATCATTGCTATACATTCCTATAAATTTTTCACCATAATATGGTAATAAGTTTTCAATTTCCTTTGTAATTGTTCTGTATGATATTGCATTACGTTTATATATTTGTGAATTTTCATCTTTAATCACAAAAAATACAGAATTATTTAATGCATTATAATAATCATCTGATAATTTAAAATCAGTAGATAAAACATCTGCATCAGTTACTAATTCTGGAATAACACAAAAACGATAAAATTCATCATCAGAATTAAAAAACATATAATTTGGTTTTTTTATATGTAACATAAAATTAAAATTTAATTTGTTTATATTATATAATTATTTATTCTTCACCACATGGGTCTAATAAACCATCTTTTTTCCAGTCAGCATTTGTTTCATATTTAAAATCAACACCGTCTGCTTTTAATTTACGTAAATATCTATCTAACATTTCTTTATTAACTGGTTCTTCTGTATATTCAGGATCACAGAATATTAAATTAATATTTTCTTTAGAAATACCATATTTAACTATTTTACCACCGTCATTATCTGAAATGTAACCACGTTCAACTGCACGTTTAATTAATTGTTTAGCTTCTTCGCTCATCATTTCATTATCTTTTGATCCTCTACCACGACGTGATGATGTTCCATCATTTTTATCATCATCTTTATCAGCTTTACCCAAATTACCTTTTACAAAATCATTAATCATTTCAGCAATTTGTTTTAAGTTATCTTGTTGAGTACGTGTTAAATCATCACGAGTAACACCTTCTAATCTTTCTAAATAATCTTCAGTTTCATAGAAATCAACATGTTTACTACCTTTTATTCTCATCGCAAATCTAAGAACTTTGTGGTCAATTTCACGAGGATTTTTAAATAAAGAAACATTTTTCTTAATTGTATCTAATAATTCAACTGGAATTTCATCTTTATATTGTTTATATAAATATTTCATTGCTGAATTCCATGTTTCTTCTGTATTTGTTTCCCAAACAATAATTGGTTTAAAACGAGATTCCAATGGACCAGATAATGCATTAACATCATTTTCATAATCAAAGTTACCTGCAGCACCAACCATAAAGTTATCAAATTTATAACCACAAATTTCAGTTTCAAGTACGATTGGCATAAGTGCGTTCATAACACCAGGATCAGCTTGGTTCATTTCATCAAAGAATAACAAGAATTTTTCATCTGGGTGATTTTTCATATATGATGCCCATCCTGGCATAGCAGTTTCAACAACAGCATCATCGCCTCTTTTCATTGGAATAGGTTGACCACCTAAGTCTTCTTTCAACGCTTTATCAAGATATACTGTAATAACACGTCTTTTAAAACGTTTTGCCATGTTTTTAATAATTGATGTTTTTGCCCAACCAGCTTCACCAATTATAAAAAATGGTTCTTCAGCATCAAATTTCATAAGAAGACGTTTAATATTTCTATTCATATCTTCTTTTGTTAATTCTTCCATTGGTTCGTTATCCATTGGTTCATCAATTGCCCAACGACCACCAGTTTTATTTTTTTCAGCGTCTTTACCGATAACATCTTCTGGTTTAGGATCGTTTTCAATATTATGACGTTCATTAACAGTAGTATTTTTACTTTCGTTAATAAGTTCAAATAAATTTTTCATGTATTTTATTGTAATATAATATTTTTTATATGTTATATAAAAATAGTATAAAAAATACAAAATTTTATTTTTTTGAATTTTTTTTAATAAAATTACTATATTATATAAAATATAAAATTTATTATTACGTAAGAAATACAAAAACGTCATAATATTGAGAATATAATGTTCTTTGATACTTGTAACAGAGTAAAAAATGTTATGACAAATTAATAAATATATTTAAATTAATTTTATGTACAACGAAAAAACATTAGCGAAAATCGCAAAGAACAAATCTCTTTTAAAAGAGTACAAAGTAAACAACAATCGTACCGTATATTTATCTGACGGCGATGAATTTCAAATTCAATTTTTTAATCCCTACAATTACACATTTTGCTGTCAAATAAAAATTGATGGTGATGTTTTGTCAAATCGTTTAGTTATTAAACCAGGTGAACGAGTATGGTTAGAACGATTTATGGATAAAAACAATAAATTTTTATTTAAAACATATCATGTAAATGGTAATAATCAAGAAGTATTAGAAGCTATTTCAGAAAATGGTAATGTAGAAGTTTCTTTTTATAAAGAAAAAAAATATAAAACTAATTTTTTACAGTTTTGTGATCTTTTGAATTGTGATAAACAACCAAAAGTTGAAATAAATTCAAATGTATATAAAGGTGTATATACATATGATAATAATACAACTGTTACAACAAATGTAAATGATTATTATAAATATAATAATATTAATCTAAATTCAACTGCTGCTACTTTAGATAGTTTTAGTACATTTACATCAACTGTAGATACTGGTTATAAGATTAATTGTAGCACTGATAACAACTCAAATGCTCGTTCATTTGGAAATTTAAATAAAAAAGTAATTGATAAATCAATAGAAACTGGACGAGTTGAAAGTGGTTCTTATTCAAATCAAAAGTTTGAGTATTGTAATTATGAATTTGAATGGGCACCATTTAAAACAGAAACAATTAAAATATTACCGCAATCACAAAAATATATAGGTAATAATGATTTACAAAAAAAGTATTGTGTTAATTGTGGTAGAAAATTAAAACAAGAATTTACATATTGTCCACATTGTGGAACAAAACAATAATAAATAAAAAAATAGTACTATAAATTTTATGAAAGAAATTGATGAAAACGCTTTGGAGAATGCATTAGCTGGACAAATACCTGAAGCACCACAACCTCAGGTAGAAGCACAAGTTAGTCAAGACCCACCAAAAATTTCACATGTTCCTGGTCAAAAAAATAAATTTACTGATGAGGAACGTAATGATTTTTATGAGAAAAGTGGTGCAACACGTGTTGGCCGTAATCTTTTTGAAACTGCAGAAATCCGTGAAGGTTGGGTTAGTGTAGATAAATCATTACTTGGTGAACGTGCTCAATTTTATCCTGAAAGTTGGGAGTTTAAAATTAAACCAGCAACTGTAGAAGCAATTCGTAACTGGTCAATGATTAATGATGAAAATCCTAATTCAATTGACGATGTGTTTAACGAAATTTTAAAAACATGTTTAGCTATTACAACACCACAAGGCCCAATGCCATGGAGTTTAATTCGTTCATGGGACCGTTTCTGGTTTATTCTTCTTATTCGTGAATATACATTTATTCATGGTGAACGTGAAGTAAGATTCACAGAAGAATGTCCTGAATGTGGTGATGATGTTGAATTTAGACTAACATCGCAATCACTCATGTATGATATGCCTGATGAAAGTGTTATGAAACACTATTTACAAGAAGATCAAACATGGTTAATTGACCCACAAGAATATGATGTTAATTGGAATGAAACTGTTACATTGTATTTACCTACACTCGATAAAGATGCAAATCTTAAAGCATGGTTAATTGATAGAATTCAAAATAAGAAAAAAGTTGACCAAGTTTATTTGAAATTTATAACATGGTTAGCACCTAAGATTTCTAAAGATTTAACTATTGCTCAACGTCAAATTCGTGAATATGAAAATATCATAAAATCATGGAACACAGACATGTTTAGCTTTATGGATGAAGTTATTACAAATATTATGGTAACACCTGCATCTAGTCTTATTGCAACATGTCCAAAATGTGGTGAGGAGGTAACTGCACAAGTACGATTTCCCAACGGAGTCCGTGATCTATTCAACGTTTCGAGTGGACGTAAGAAGTTTGGTAACAAATAAGTTATATATTTGTAAAGATTGGCATATTCAACCTTCTGAAATTGACAAACTTCCGTATTTTGAATATGAGTTGTATAAAGAAGATATACACAAACATAATAAAGAAGAAGAAAAACGTCAAAAAGAACAAGAAAAAGCAAATGGCAACAATAAGGTACCAAATGCAAACTCAATGATGAGAGCAGCACAACAAAATATGCCTAAAATGCCAAATATGTCAAGTAGTATGCCAAAAATGCCAAGCATGCCAAAATTTTAAAAGTAGTGAAAATTTTTCACTACTTTTTTATAATAATATATAACATTGGTATAAAAAATGAAGAACAACTAAATTAGTTGTTCTTCTCATTTATACTTCAGAAATTTTTTTAATAAATTTGTTGTATTTTGGAAATTTATGTACGTTTGCTTTTAATTCATCTATTTCAATAATTTCAGCCACTATATTTGGAACTAAAAATTTTGCATGTTCTTGTAACCAAGATTTTTCAACTGTTATATAGTAATTATATAAATCTTTACCATTTTCATGTCCAACATATTCATAGTTAAAACTAAATGGTGGTGGTTCAGCTTTTGATTCCCAATTTATATATTTATTCAATAGTTTTCTAAAATTAGTTACTCCTTCGGGATCAGTATTTTTAAAGGTATTATTATATCTTAATATAATATGACATATTTTATTATAATTCGTATCACTATAATAAATATGAAAACCTAAAAAATAAATATTAATATCAATATATTTACTAATATATTTATATGCCGGTGTTTTAACAATTGCAAACGGTTTAAATATATCTTTAAAAGAAAAACTTTCAATTGTTAAATATTTATATTTTCCAATACGCATGCGAGATTATATTTTATTATGTTTATTCTTCAAAAATACGTTTAATTTCTTCAAAATCAACATGAAAGTCTGATAGTTGTGGACAATTATACCAGTTTACAACATATCCTTTACGACTAATTGTCATATCAATATAATCACCATAACAATCATGTTCTGGAATTAGATTATTAGGTACATAATCAGTATAAAGAACGTCTAATATTTCACCATCTTCATCACGAAGAATATATGTACCAGCGTCAACAATTTTCACAAAGAAAACATATTCACCATATTCTGGTAACCAATTAATAATTTTACCTGTTTTAATATCAATAGTTAATGTGATTGCATCTGCGTTAATATCTTTATTAAAAGATACTGGCAACGGACAATCATTTAAATATGTTTCAAATCTATTATGTGCTAAATTTGTTGGCACAATAATATCTAATGTTTTAGCTTCCAGTTTTTTCATATTTTTTATTTTAAAAGTTAATCCATATCAATATTTTCTTTAACCAATGGGAATGCATTATAATACAACCCAGTTGAATTTTCACGAACATTTAAAACATCTGAAAAATTCAAACCATGTTTTCGTATCAAATCAACGGTAATTTTATTAAATCGTTTTTGACAACCAGTAAGTGTATCATAACTTGCAACCGCTTTACCGTTTAGAATAATCGTAAAATTTTTCATAATGTATGCATTTAACTACATTATAATATAGTATAAAATTTTATAAATTCATACTATTATTTTAATTATTTAACATATTTTTTACATCACTTGATGGATTTAAAATAATATCAGAATGGTGTTTTAAAAAATATTTACTAATTAAAATATATTTTGATTTTTGGTGTCCATTATAAATAGTTATATGACTAATAAAATCTTGTATTTTATGATAATGTATAATATATATATTTTTATTTACATCATCAATAAATGCAAAATAACTGTCATTATCTAATGGATATTTTTCCCCAGTATCATTTACAATAGTTAAAGAAAAATTATTACTATTTCGATTTTGTGGACTATTTCTTTTTACATCAATATTTTTACCCAGTAAATCTTTTACATTATAATGGCATTTACTATTATTTGATACAATTAAATCAATATGTTTAAAATCATCAGATTTTGATGACTGGGAAACATCTAAATGACATTCTTTTAATGCAGCAATTACAAATTGTTCATCACAATTTCTTGCACGTAAATATAAGTTATGATCGTACATATTAAACAGCTTCGTTAAAGTTAATTTCTTTCATTGGGTTAATATTAAAAGATGATGGTGTAATAACAACATTGTCTTTTTTAAGTAATACATTCTTAGAAAAACTCTCTGGTTCGTATAACCAAGTTTTAATTGATGAATTCTTAAGATACTTAACAAAGTGAGCACCGAATGCAACATTCTTCATATCATATTCTTCAATCTTTTGTTCAAGATATTCAAATACACCATCTTCAATACCTGTCTTAGAACGACCAGCTGGCATAAGTGGAAGTAAAACATGATACTTAATATTATCACCATATTCTTTCCAAACTTCTACAAATTGGTCAACTGACTCTTTTGTTGAAATAATATGGTGAAGATTAATGTGACAATCACCATATTGCATAAGTTTATTAACAGCTTTTCGTGCATTCTCTCGAAGATTCTCATTTCCAAATGATACTGCTACACCACCTACATACTTAGCAGTATATTCAAGAATCATTTTAGATAAATCAGAATCCTCAGAAAGAATAACTCCGTTTGTTGTATAGTTTGGAACTACACCAGTTTCATAAACAGTTTGGAGGAATTGACAAAACTCTGGATGCTCTGTAGGTTCACCTTCTGAACCAATAGCGATTTGAAATGGTTTTTCAGTATATGTAATATTTGTTTTATCTGACTTACCCTCCATAAATGTTGCCATCCATTTCTTCCAAGTCTCACAAATATCTTGATAGAATGCGCCATTAGGATTAGACGCTACATAACAGAATTTACAACGTCCTGTTCGGCAAACTGGACCAAGTGACACATCATAAAACTCACTCTTATCACAAGGTAATTCTGCTGCTGCACCTTCACCCAATCGAATCGTTTTCAAATTCATCCAAATAGCGTCATAATTATGACCTTTAAATACACGTCTTTTTACTCCAAAATGTTTAAAATTTTTCATATTTCTGTCAAATTGTTATTACAAATCTAATATAGTACAAATATCACGAAATTCAAAATTTCTTAATCTACTCTTATTGCGTTTAAGTTTGTTTCAATCCACTTATTCGTTGCATAGTGACATTGATCTGTATCAACTAATAGATATTTGTCTTTATCTTCAACATCAACAAAATACTCAGTATTTGACCATCCCCATTCACTGGGTTCATTTAGTGCATCTTCGTATGTTTGAAGTTCAAATATTCCACCCATACCACTACAAACATCAAAATTTATTCGTTCGCTATATGGCATTCTATCCCATTTATCCCAATCACCTTTAAATAAATGTCCTTCATGTAAATCTATTAAGAATTTTTTTAACTCGTCAAATGTTATGTCTTCATTTTTCTTTACAAGAAATACTTCGCTTGAACTATTTGTAATAATATCACTAAATGATTGAATTTTAATTAAATATTTCATATACACTAAATTAAAATGTTATTTTATCTCGTAAACCCTTTGTATTCTCATCCCAGAATTGTGTACCATAAAATTCCTTTGGGATGTATTTAATAAATCTATCAATACGTGTACTATTAAACTTTTTAGTAAACTCACCATCATTTGTTTCATATGTAACAGTGTAAGAACCATCTTGTAAAAAATCAAATGACTTTATTTTAGCAATTGAATATATACTTGCGTATTTGTTTTTACTTTTTATATTTAAATCAGTTGTAGTCATTACAAAGTCACCAACATTCACAGTATTACCAAACCAATCGGTAAACCTATCTTCAAATGAAAACGTTGCAGGGTTTTCTTTATAATGCTTATAGATAATGTTTAGAATTGTATCATTTGGATCTTCAACGAATATTCTATAGTACTCGTCTCTATCACCATAACATACTGCATTACCTAAAAGATAACAAATAAGTCTTCCCTTTGCAATTTCCCATTGTTCCTCTTTGGACAATATTTTATCAAACTCACCTGTTTCTGCATTAAATTTCTCTTCGCAAATATCCCCGTAAACACCAGCTTCTTCAAGAATTTCGTAAATTTCCCCATCCCAGAAAATGTCCTCATCTTTTATAGACATGAACCATTTTTCAATATCCTCCTCAGTACGGAAATATGTAAAATCTTTTTTTACACCAACTGCTTCAAGAATCTCATCTAAAATTCCAAATTCATCTATTTTTTTAACAAAAACTTCAGATGAACTATTTGTAATAATGTCACTTACTGACTGAATTTTAATTTGTTTCATAATCTTAACAATATGCTGCTTCGTAATCAAAAATATTTTTAATATAGTTAATAGCTTCTTTAGCTTTTTTAACTGTTTCTGTTTCAACAACTCCTTGTTTTACACTAACTGTATAACCATCATACAATGTCATAGGTGTATCTGTGTAACAAACTGTCATTTTTTTCTCATATTCTTTAAGTTGCTCGTCATCAAGTGTTTTTAGGAATTCGAAAAAGTCATCATCACTTTTATATTTTGTGGATATATCTTCGTCGTTATCATAGATATGATAAACAGCATTCCAGTTAATATCCATTTTGATTTCAAATAAATCATCAAATGTTACCGCACTATCACTAAGAGCTAAAATTGCATTAACAAGTTTCTTAATCTCTTCTTTATCACGTTGACTATACATACAGAATACTTCTGTAGAACTATTTGTGATAATATCGCTAATACTTTGAATTTTAATAGGTTTCATATTATATTGTTATTTATTTTTATCTATTACTCCAACAAGAGAGACCATTTTCTATTGCAAAATCAACTGCACCATCATAGTCAAAATCTCCCCAATTTTCATCACTAATACTAACAATCATGTATTCATTGTTTTGCATTAGTTCTTTAATTTTCTTTCTATATTTTTTATGAATTAGATTATAACAGTACTTTTCTGCTTCGTCCCAATCACGAATATTTTTTAGAGTTTCCCATTCTTCTTTGGTACAAATATTTGTTTTAAACAAAAATTCACCAAGTAAGAAATACTCATAAGCATTATTCATAATATAATTGAATGTCAGCTTATGACATGAGATACTTTTACTTTTAAACTGTTCAGTTATTTTGTTAGTTGCATTACTATCGAGAATAAAAACCTCCGAAGAGCTGTTTGTAATAATGTCACTAACACTTTGGATTTTTACAATAGTTTTCATTATATCGTTAAATTATAAATTAATGACGACTTTCATATGTTATACAATAAGAATGTGCATCATCAGATGCATCTTCCCACTCTGTAAAATGGTCTTCAATATCTACAAGTGCATATTCATTTTCTGTTAATGCTTTCTTAATTTCTGCCTCATGAGATACAATAATATTATGAAATTTCTCTTTGTCTTCAGTATATGTTTGCCATCTGTTACCGTAATTACACTCGTCCCAACTAACAATTCCGAGCTTAACTAACAACGTTGTATAAATTTCATAATCATGCGTATTTTGTAATAGTGTATCATAAGTAATTTCATCGACACTAATACATTCATTATTATAATCATTCTCAAGACTTCTAGCTAAAGAATTTTCCATTATAAACACTTCTGACGAACTGTTTGTGATAATATCACTAACACTTTGAATTTTTATAATTTTTTTCATATTACCACCAAAATCTTTCAATATTTAAAATAAATTTTTTAAAGTCTAAATTTTTAATATCTTCTGCTGTTATTTTAACATAATCAAGCCATTCATCATGTTTTGTTATATTATTCCAACCACATGGATAACCATTTGTAATATCAGCAAAACGTAACAGTCTGGGGTATATAAAATTTGAAATATCAGTTTTATCAATATCAGATAAATTATTTATATCTTTCAATAATTTATTTAATATATTATCGTAGTGTGTATTAAATGTATCACGATTACTTAATGGACAAAGTGCATATAGGTTGCCTACCATATCAGATAAGCCAACAGTTGACAAAGCATATAATATGCTTTTATCAACATTATAATTTTTACTTAGCATATAACGTGCAAACGTTGCATCTAAGTTCCATGTTTCTGAATCATCAAATCCAACACCGTAGCGTTCTTTATTACGTTTACATTGTCGTAGTGCTTTTCTATGGTATTTACTACCACGTTCAATAAAACCGTAATTAAAATAATTCTTTCTAATCATACTATAAATTGTTAATTGTATCAACAATTAGTTGATGTTGAGTTATTTCAACTATTTTATTTTTAAGTTCATTAATTTGTTCATCCAACTGTTTTGTATACTCTGTTTCCCAAGCATCATATTCACCCCACAAATCTACTGGCTCTTCATCATTTAATGTACCATTTGAACCTACAAATTCATTTAACAAAACATTGTTATAATCATATACCTCTATACTCCAATCACCACCTCCAACAGCATATGTTTCAGTTCTATTTGGATATTTCATTTCCAATTCCTCAATTTCATATTGTAAATCAGTTATTGTTTTCATATTATATAATTTTTACTCTATAATGTTCCAACTATTATTGTCCACAAATATCATTGATTATATCGTCAGCTGCCATTTCATTAGCCATATCTACTGCTTCAACAGGATCTTCCCAACGAAGCTCATCGGATATTTCTTTTAACACATGCAAAGCACCACTAATCCAACTATTTAGTTTTCTAAATTTTTCAAGACGTTCTTTAGCTTGTTCCTCAGTCAAATGAGATGCCCAAGGTTCATGACAAAGATACTTCTGTGCTGGATACAAATCTCTTTGAAGTTCAACTATTTTATTAAACAAATCACCTGATGTAATTATCTTTGAATAATCCTCATATGCATGCAATTCGTCATAATGACGTTTCCATATTGCTCTACACATATTTAAAAAGTCAATAACTAACTTTCTTTCAATATATACATCAAATTGGTCATAAAACCATTCCTCTGCATCGTAAATCCATGAATCTGAACACTTATCGATAAATTTTGGATCTTTCTCAATCATTGTATCGAAATACTCATTTGCGTATTTCTCTAACTCTATTAAACTTAACTCTATCATATATATGCTTTTAACAGTTTATTACAATTTGGACATTTAATTGAATTACCTGTAGAAAATCCTATATAAGAATCTTCTGGTTCATGCGAAAACACACAACCACACTTATCACACCAAATTACATCTTTTTTATTTTCCTTGGTTGATAAACAATATCCTAAAATATTTTTCATTTTTTATTAAAATACTTTATTGATAATCAATTCTGTTTTACCATGTAGACCAAACTCTTTTGAATAAATTTTACCAGTATTATCTGGACCGTACCAATTACTGCAACTTTTAAGTGCTTCTTTTGCTTCGTCTAATGTTTCGAAATATCCTTTAATTGCAGAACTAAATTCACTAGTTGTACACTCAATATAATAAATTTTCTTCATATTCTTAACATTCTTGGATAAGTTCACCACATACTGGACATTCAACTGCGAATTCAAATGTACCGGTTTTTATAAAATCTTCTTCAGTAAACGTAAATAATGTGTTGCAGCTTGGACAAAGCTCAACCATTTCCTTTTCGTTTTCTAATTTTCCTATTACTCGTTTCATAATTTTATTGTTTATTACTACCAACATATGCCATTAATAAACCAGCAAAAGCCATTACAAGACTAGATGCTCTCATAATAAACTGATACGTTGGTAAAGTTGAAAAGTTTGCAACACCATCAATAAAGATAATAGCACAAATAAGAGTACAAAACGAACAAATTAAAAGTACTGGATTTTTCATATTTTTTAATTTTTAATTACATTATAATATAGTAATAAAAAACTAAAATTCAAATTTACATTAAATTAATTATATATTGTTCAAAATCAGAAATACAACAATCATTTTGTTTTATTTCATCGTAATTATATTCATCATTCATATTATTATACCAAATTTTTGTTTTAATTCATTATTTATTATATCATATTCAGAATAAATTAAGTTAAATACATTTTTATTATTTATACCAATTTCAATAATTTCCCAAATACTACAATCATGTTTTTGATTATTTAAAATGTATTCCCATTTACTTTTTAATTGATTAAACCATTTAGAACATGAAATATATTGTTCAGCAGTTTCACATGATGAAAATATTCGTTTAAAATGTGAAAAATCATTATAAACCTTTAAATTTTTATTATCAGAATTATTATATTTCATTTTATTAAATTTATTAAATTTATATATAAAATATATAGTAATATAGCAAATTAAATTCAATATAAATTTTTATTTTTAATAAAAAATTAAATAAGTTATGTTACCTGTTGGTGCTATAATAGATCTATATTGTCATAAAAATAATATAATTATACCGTTTGGTTTTTTACCTTGTAATGGTCAATCGATTAATGAAGATAACTTTACTGAGTTATATTATCATTTAAATGGAACAGATGATGAAATACAATTACCCAATTTACCATCAATAGAACTTGGTGATTACGTAATAGTAAAAATTATTAAAATATCTGATGATTCTGATGATTTAGATAATATAGAGGTTGGTAATGCTGAATTTATTGTAAAATAATTTATGGATATATATATTTGTAATATACAATCGAATACAGATTTAAATATAGATGATATTAGAAAAAATGACATTGATAATGGTTATACCGATATAATGTGTCATTTTTTAATTACTTTATATGGCGAAATAATAGAAGTTAATAAACTTGGTACAGATATTTTAAATTTGGGTAGAACAAACTATATAATTATAAGATATGTATATAATAATCCATGTTTTACTACAATAATACCTAGATCAATTTATTTCGCAATGTATAGTATTATATATAAAATATATGAATTAAATAATTATAAAAACAAATTTATAAATATTTTAGACGGTAATTTATTATCAGATTATTTTAAATCTAATTTACCAATGTATTTTTATTTCAATAGAATTGATATGTTGTTAAATATGAATAAAAATGCATTTGATAAATACACATTTTTAAAAAATCAAATAAAGCAAGCCGAGATAACTGCCAATGATTTAATTGAAAATAATGTTTATACATCTAAGACTGATATAGAAAATTCAAAATATAATAAATTGTATAAATTAGGTATAAAACGATATAAAACCATAATGTCTAAACACTTTAATAATGATAATGAGTTAATTGAATGTGTACCTGTACTTATACCTGAATATACTAAACAGTTATATAAATTTATTCATAACAGTTCAATTAATAAAACATTGTATGATAGTGTAATTGAAAAATGTAATGAAAAACAAATATACAAACCAGTTATTTTTGAAACTTTATACAGAGAATGTGGTTTTGTAATTAAAAAAAATAGAGATAATGTAATATGTAAAGATAATAAATATTATATACATATGATTATTTTATTTAGAGCTTGGTCAATAATTAAAGAAACTATTCCAATATCAAAAACACAATGTGTTATTAAAAAATATAAAAACCAAAATGATTTAAATAAAACAGAATTGAAAGAATTATTAGCAGCATATATTTTATTAAGTGAAGAAGCAAAAACAATAAAAGACTATGATGGTAATAATTTATTAAAAGAAATTTATGATAAAATAATGTCCGGTACATATATATCTGGTTTAAATTATGTGAACAAAAACGAAACATACCAAATAAACAGAAGAGTGTTATATATATTCTTATTTAGAAATTTAAAACTAAATTTAAAAAATGATTGATACAATATACGTATGTAATATAAATAGTAGCGTTGATAAAAGTATCGACGAGATAAAACAAAATGACATAGATAATGGGTATGATAATATTATGTGTCATTTTTTAATTACGTTAAATGGTGATATTGTACAAGTAAATAAAATTGGTACAGATATATTTAATTTTGGTAGGACTAGTTATATTGTTATTAGATTTGTTTGTCCGATTGATCATGATATTGTTTTATATAAAACACAATTATATCCAATATATAGTATTATATATAAAATCCATAAATTAAATAATTATAAAAACAATGTTATTCGTGTTTTAGATGGTTTAATAATATCAAAGTATTTTAGATCTAATATAAAAATGAATTTACATTTTGGTCATATTGATATACTTTTAAATATGAACAAAAATGCAATTGATAAATATAAAGAAATAAAACACAAAATAAAAAATATTGAAACAATTGCAGATGATTTAATTGAAAATAATGTTTATACATCTAAGACTGATATAGAAAATTCAAAATATAATAAATTATATAAATTAGGTATAAAACGATATAAAACTATCATTTCAAAACATATGAATAATGATAATGAGTTAGTAGAGGTATCGTTAACTAATAATTTTTTAGAATATAAACAATTACCTAAATTTATACATAATTCTAATATATGTATGACATTATATGATTATTTAAATAATTTAATTATAAAAAACAATTTAAATAAATCATATATATTTGAAACAATATATAGAGAAAATAGTTTTTATTTTAATACAAGACGAGAAAATTTAATTAATAAAAACGATAAATATTATATATATATTATTAATTTGTTTAGATGTTGGAGTATTATAAAAGAAATATACCCACAAAGTAAAACAACAAATGTTATTAAAAAATTTGAAAACCAAAATGATTTAAATAAAACAGAATTGAAAGAATTATTAACAGCATATATTTTATTAAGTGAAGAAGCAAAAACAATAAAAGACTATGATGGTGATAATGTAATAAATGAAATTTATGATATAATAACATCAGGAACATATATACCTTCAGAAAATTTCGCATATGATGATTTTCAAATAAATATTAGAAATTCGTTATTATATTTATTTAGAGATTATCCAATAATTATATAAACCATAATACGATGACAATAAAAAGAATATTGGAAGTAACAAAAAGTTACGCAATTAGACATTTTTTTAAAGATAAAAATTTTATAAAACCATTTATAAAAGATTTATCTAATGATAATATATGTAGAATAACATGTGACACAAATGATAACGATATAGAAAGTATATTATTTTGTGATTTTCATGAAAAAAATAATATTGCATATAATACTGTTAAATTTTTTAAAGAAAATAAAGATACATTAATTACAGATAAAAACATTCCTGTAAAGAATTTTAAATGGTGGTATGGTTTATATAATGGTAAACTTATTGTTAATACACTTAATAATTTACCTGATGATATGATTGTAATACCAGTAAGAAATTTACAACATAACGTAAATAAACCATGTGATACGTTAATTATACATAATAACTTAGTATACTTTAATAATGGTGAAGTAAATCTTTTACTACCATATAAACAATCTGGTGGGAATATTGGTAAATCTGTATTAATATCACCAGATGGACATTCAATGCTTGTATATGGTGTTAATTATACAACAGAAAATGAATTAAATAAAATTAAAGAATTTATCAAAGAACACCCATGTTTTCCAATACTAATAGATAATGGTAGATATTTATTTTATTATGTTGGTGAAGGTGCAACGAAAGAAGCATTTTGTTGTGGGGGATTTGCTGAAATAGATGAAATGTTTACATTTGGTACAAAAAAATAATGTCATAGAAAATTTCTATGACATTTTTATTTTAACATTTTTAAATCTTCATATTAAATATTAGATTAAAAATGCGTTATATTCTGCTTTCATTATTAGAGGAATTTCACTATTATTTATCTTAAAAATATCAGCTTCCTTTTGATACATCTTTAACAAAGACTGATTAAAAAGATATGACATTTTCATGTTAGCTAATCTATCTGCCATCTTAACAAATGAAGCTCCCCAAACTGAACGAATTTTTTCATAATAAGCTGGACTGTGACGTTCCTTTCGTGTAGTTCCATGAGTTGTTAATGCATCTACAATTTCACAAACCACATTTGTTACATTTTCACCAAATTGTTTGTCTGTCAAATATGTTCGCAATTCTTCAAGAGAATAAGGTGTATCTTCTATAACATCATGAAAACATGCAGCTACACAAAGCGCTACAAGTTGTTCTTCATTTTCAACTATAAATGAACCATATTTTGTAGTTATATCTAAAACACTAACAAGGTGAACAATATAATTAAATTCACCGTATTTTTTGTTTGACAAATCATGCAATGTTGAGGCATCTTTTAATGCTTCATAAATCTTATCTTCGTTCTTTTGATATAAAAATGAAAATTGTTCTTGTATCATAATTATTCTGTTATTTGGATGAGTTCTCCTGTTTCTAAATCTAATTCAAAACATTTCTTGCAATCTAACATTGCGAAATATTCATCTTTGTAATATTCTTCTGTTGATGGATGAGAATATGTGTGTGAAAAAATTTGATATCTATCTTCATAGAATTTTTTATCATACCACTTCTCATCAATATGGTCAAAAAAGTCTGCCCACATACATGAACCAGTTTGATCATATCCACCTCTTGAACGACCAACTAAATTTAATAAATATTGACCTTCCTCAATCTCAATAAGTTGGTTCAATGATTTTGCATCAAGAGTCATTGATTTCAATATTGTCTTAATGTCTTCTGAAAATTTAGACCTATCTAACCAAACTGGAACGTTTTTAGATAATTGTTTACCTGTGATTTTGTCCCACCATTCTGGTGTAACACCGGCGTGGGTAAATAGATATTGCTTACCTTGAATTTCGACATCATAAGCTACTCTAAATAGTTTAAGATTTT
>JAEIGA010000411.1_pt1 | contig 62710 bp, 62 predicted proteins | sample 9270691 | NCBI WGS metagenome assembly JAEIGA01 (sample SAMN17057246, study PRJNA624740) | gut metagenome | biome: biome; isolation source: fecal sample | host: Bos grunniens | place: China: Xizang | collected 2019 | reverse complement strand
CCCTAATTTTTTATTTGAAACAAATCCATTTCAGGCTTATTGTGATTATAATAACACCCACCACCACGAATTTTATACACAGGTAAACCAAATTCCATCATATATTCTAAATTTCTACTCACAGTTTTTCTATCACATGGCACACCCAAGGCATTTATTACATTTGTTATTTGCTTTATTGTAATAGGTTTTTCTTTTGATGAACCATTATATATAATTTTTAGAACATATAAAATTATAGTTTTCTTAGCAATGTTTTTATTTAACTCTTTTTCTTGCATTTTTTCCCTCCTATTTTTATTATATCACACAAATATGGACAAAACTAGGACATATGTAAAATTTTTTATATAATTAAAAATTAAATTTGTGTATTGAGCATATGCTTGACTTAACAAAAAGAAAAAGCCCTTAAACAAGGACTTAAAAACAAAAGAGCCTAACCCAAACTATGAGGTTCGGATTAGGTCTCTAATGGCGGAGAAAGAGGGATTTGCTTCTCTCGAGCCTCCCGCAAAATAGTCCACTGGACTATTTTTTCGCCAAAGGCGAACACGCAACCTTTGGTTGCTGGCTCCTAATTCAAATCCCCTTTCTTTTTACGCAACAAAAAAGACCATCAAAAGATGGTCTCATTTTGTTGGCGGAGAAAGAGGGATTTGAACCCTCGCTGCGCTTAACACACACTACTCCCTTAGCAGGGGAGCCCCTTCGGCCTCTTGGGTATTTCTCCGAATAAAAATTTCTTATTTTGTTGTTATTGGCTACCCTGCGAAGGTTCCGAAGCAGGGGGACGGAGCGTTAAACAAAAAGTCCTGTGGACTGTTTGTAGCCAGAGTCCACGAGTGCTCGCACGAGGGCGGGGTCGCCTTCGGCCTCTTGGGTATTTCTCCATTGCCAAATTTTGTTTCTTTGTTTTGTTGCTATGTTATGTTATCACAAAAATTAAGTTTTGTCAAAGTTTTTTTTATAATTTAAAAATATTTTTGCTTAATATGCTATGGTTGGGCGGATAAACTTTCATCAGCCTCGATTTTTTTAGCCTTGCCCCAAACGATAAGCCCACTTGTTGGGCTATATTTATCCGAGCGAATTTTGGTTTTAACCTTTTTTCCGCCCACGAGTTTTATTAAATAGCCCTCGCTTAAATATCCGCTTTTACCCCACCTAACCTGCTTAAATTCCCCCTCGTAAAGTTCTGGATAGTTGCCCTCGTCATCAAAAATGACCTTTTCTTCAAGCGGTGGCAACGTTTTGGTGATTACGCTTTCTCTAACAATTTTTTCTTGCATTTTTTGCCCCCAAACTTCAATCGAAAGCCTTTCGCCATCGGCAAACGCCTTAATTATAATAGGGTTATGCGTATTGTTGACAAACTTTAAGTCTGCCCACGAAGAATTTACCATAGCGTCAAAAGATGGAGCGACGTAAGAAACGGGCAAACTGTGCGGGTGATATTCGATAACCTTTAAGCCAGCGAGCAAAACGGCATTATACAACGTTGTTGAAACTTGGCAAACGCCCCCGCCTATACCATCAACGAACTCGCCCCCGACAATAATTTTTGCTTCTTTGTATCCCCTTTTTTTAGTTCTTTCGCCCACTGTGTAATTAAAAGAAAACTCGCCGTTTACATCCACAAAAGTGTTGTTGATAGACTTTGATGCCAAAGCGATATTATGCTTTCGTTCTTCGGTTGAAGTTGAATAAGACGTGAAAAAACTTGCCCTTAAAACCAAGTTTTCAGGCCTTAAATCGTAAAACGGCATAGCAAACGTCTTTGCCACCATAAAAGAAGAGCAAGACAACAAGATTGACGCAACAAGCACGCCAATTAATAAAGAGCGTTTTAAGGTTGTCAAAGTTTTTTTGGCAAATTTCATATAAAATAGTATGGCGAAAGTTAGAGCAAATAATACTTAAAAATTTTGCTTGCAATTCCAAAATTTTATGTTAAAATATAAGTATAGAATTTTTAGAGGACAAAAATGTATAAATACGACAGTTTGCCAAAAGAAATAGTTTCTCAAATTGAATATGACAGAAAAAGTGGCAAAGAAAACCCGTTTGCTTTTAAGGACGAAAAGGCGACAAGGCGAAAGGCTGGCACAAACGACACGCCCACCCTTTTTCGCTCTAATTTTATAAGGGACGTGGACAAGATTTTGAACTGCCCTTTTTATAACCGTTATTCTGACAAAACACAAGTGTTTTCATTTTATAAAAACGATGACATAACAAGGCGAAGTTTGCACGTTCAGTTGGTTTCACGCATTGCACGAACTATCGGCAAAGCCTTAAACTTAAACCTTGAACTTATCGAGGCGATTGCACTTGGGCACGACCTTGGCCACACGCCTTTTGGGCATGCTGGCGAAAAAATGCTTGATAACATTTACTTTTCGCACACAAATAGGCACTTTGCCCACAATATTCAATCAATAAGAGTGCTAGATAAGATTTTCCCTTATAACTTGTGCTTGCAGACTTTGGACGGGATTGCTGGGCATAACGGCGAGATAGAAAAGGAAGTTTACACACCGTCAAACGTGTGCGATTTTACCGAGTTTGACAGGCTTATCGAAGATTGCTATATTGACCAAAACAAGATTTTGTCGCTTAACCCGTCCACGTTAGAGGGTTGTGTGGTTAGAATTTCGGACATTATCGCTTACCTTGGCAAAGACCGTCAAGACGGAACAAGAACAAAGGTTTATAACGAAAACGACTTTGAAAAAACGGTTATAGGCAACCTTAATGCTGAAATCATCAACAATTTATCGGTTAATATCATTAAAAACAGTTATGGCAAAAACTACATTAAACTTGATGCCGACTATTTTGCCGACCTTGTTAAAGCCAAAAAGCAAAACTATAAAACGCTTTATCTTAATAAGTCGGCTGACGTTGAAGACACGGTTAATGAAATGATGAACTTAACCTTTGAAAAATTGCTTAACGATTTAACAAGCGGAAAGGAAAACTCGCCTATCTTCACCCACCACGTTGCTTACGTTAATAAAAGCCATTACAACAAGGGCAACGACTACTTAAAAGAAGAAAAGTGCCAAATTGTTGTTGACTATATTGCAAGCATGACCGACGATTATTTTATTGACTTATATAACCACCTTTTCCCAAACAGCAAGTTAAAAATTGAGTACAAAGGCTACTTTGACTAAACAATAAAACTAAAAAGAAAAACCAAACAAAAAACCGAGAGAAAATTCTCTCGGTTTGTTTTTTAATTTTTGTCGCCCTAAAAATTACTTTAAGTTTTCTGGGTTTAAGCACCACAAATCTTCTGGCACGAATAAGCCGTCCTTTCTAATGAGTTCGCCATCAAGATAGATTTCGCCACCGCCATACTCTTTGGTGTGAATTTGCACTAAATCCCAGTGAAGAGCCGAAACGTTGCCGTTATAGCAATCATCATAACAGCACCCTGGGGTAAAGTGGATAGAGCCAGAGATTTTTTCATCAAACAAGATGTCGCCCATAGGCTTTTCGATATAAGGGTTGACGCCAAAAGCGAATTCGCCAACGTATCTTGCACCCTCGTCAGTATCGAAAAGTGCGTTTACCTTTTCGTTATCGTTAGCCGTTGCTTTGGTAATCTTTCCGTCCTTAAAGGTAAGAGAAACGTTTTCAAACTTAAAGCCGTTTTCAACTGATGGTGCATTGTAAGTGATAACCCCGTTTACGCTGTCCTTAACAGGTGCGGTGTAAATTTCGCCATCAGGGATATTGTGGGTGCCAGAGCATTTTTTACTGCCTATCCCTTTTATTGAAAAGCAAATGTCTGTGTCCTTTGCTATAATTCTAACCTTGTCTGCATTGTCAAGGCGTTTTTTTAGTGCATCCATAGCCTTATCCATTTTAGAATAGTCAAGATTGCAAACGTTAAAGTAAAACTCTTCAAAAGCGTCCGTACTCATACCTGCCATTTCTGCCATGCCTTGATTTGGGTATCTTAAAACAACCCACTTTGTCTTTTTAACCCTTATTTCGTGGTGAACAGGGTGCGAATAGAACTCGCTTTCAACACGCATTTTATCAGACGGAACGTCAGCAAACTCGTTGCAGTTTTCCCCGCCACGAATTCCAATATAGGCATCCATTTCTTGCATTCTTGCCCCGTCAAACTTGGCACGAAGTTTAGCCTGCTCTTCACTTTGACCTAAAAGAAGTTCACGGGTAATTCTATTATCGTAATACTCAACGAAAGGGATACCACCCACCTTATAAACTTCTCTAATCAAAGCGTTGACGAGCATATAGTCAATGCCCTTTGCTTCAATCAAAATCTTTTCGCCTTTTTGTAAGCGACACGAATAGTTGATAAGACCTTTTGCGAGTTGGTTTACTCTGATATCTTGCATAATTTCACCTGCCAAACGGATATTTACAATACAATTATACAACTAATAAACATTTTTATAAAGTATTTTTGATTAAAATTGAAATTTATTTGCGTAATTACTAAAAAAATGCTATTATATTAAAGGTTAATGGTTAAAAAGACCATTTTTCGATTAAAATAAAAAAATTAATTATATTATTTGGAGGCTATTATTATGGCATTAGTAAACTCAAAGAAAATGTTTGAAATGGCTTACAAGAACGGATATGCTATCGGCGCTTTCAACGTTAACAACATGGAAATCGTGCAAGGTATTACCGAGGCTTGTAAAGAAGAAAACGCACCTGTAATTTTGCAAGTGTCAAAGGGTGCAAGAGCATACGCTAACCACACTTACCTTGTTAAATTAGTTGAAGCAGCAGTTAAGGAATGCCCAGAAATTCCTATCGTATTGCATTTAGACCACGGCCCAGACTTCGAAACTTGTAAGTCTTGTATCGATGGTGGCTTTACATCTGTTATGATTGACGGCTCACACCTTCCTTTTGAAGAAAACGTTGAACTCACAAAGAAAGTTGTTGAATATGCACACGCTCGTGGTGTCACAGTTGAAGGTGAATTAGGTACTCTTGCTGGTATTGAAGACGACGTTAAAGTTGAACACGGTGCTGAAAGTTATACAAAACCAGAAGAAGTTATCGAATTCGTTGAAAGAACAGGCGTTGACTCACTTGCTATCGCTATCGGCACAAGCCACGGTGCATATAAGTTTAAGCCAGAACAATGTACCAGAAACGAAGAAGGTATTTTAGTTCCACCTGCACTTCGTTTTGATATCCTTGATGAAGTTTCAAAGAAACTCCCTGGTTTCCCTATCGTATTGCACGGTTCTTCTTCTGTTCCACAAAATTACGTTAAGATGGTTAACGATAACGGTGGTAAAATGCCAGATGCTATTGGTGTTCCAGAAGAACAATTAAGAAAGGCTGCAACACTTTCAGTTTGCAAAATCAATATCGACTCTGACCTTCGTTTAGCAATGACCGGAACTATCCGTGAATTCTTCAACGCTAAACCAGACAAGTTCGACCCAAGAGAATACCTTAAACCAGCACGTGCTAACATTAAAGAAATCGTTAGACACAAACTTAAAAACGTTCTTGGTTGTGCAGGCAAAGCAGACGAATGCAAATAATAGCATAATTATAAAAAACAAAACTCTCGGTGATTTCACCGAGAGTTTTTTGTTTTTAGTCTTATTTAGTTTTTATGGTTTTGGCGTAAAACAATTAATGCAATTTTTTGCACCGCCATTATTCTTTTCGCCACATTTTGGACAAATCCACGTTGAATTATTATTTACAACAGGCTTAACTTGTTGTAATTTCTTGTTGATTTGGATTAATTCTTGAACAACCTTCTCTTTTTTGCTTAATTTTTTTGTTTGAATTGCTGGTTGATTATCAGTTTTTACTTCTACTATGCCAACTCCTTGTAATAACTTTTTTAAGTATAATATCTTTAATATCATTGGTGATAAAATAATTTTATAAGTAAAATAATTCATAACCGTTGCCACAATTCCAATAATCCACCATACAATCATCGCACCAAAGAAAGTATCCATTTCCATAACACCATATACATAGTCATATTTACTAAAATAAGAACCCCAATCCCTATGCTGAAAAACAATTGGGTCAACAATCCCCCATATTAAAAATGATGCTGCTGTTATAAGAGCAATTATCAATGGCAAATAAACATAAAATTTAAAAAACTTTTCATTTTCATTGACAACTTCTTCGTTTGTTAGTTTAAACAATTTCATATCATCTCTCCTTCGTGATAGCAGTTTGCTATATTTTGAATATATTATATAGCCTTTTGCTATAATTGTCAATAGGAATAATGTGGATATGAAAATTTTTTGTGAAAGACTTATCGAACAAAGAAAACTAAATAATATGACACAACGGCAAGTTGCTGAAAAATTAAATATCAAGCAACCATCTTATATAAGATATGAGAAAGGCGATGCTGAACCAACATTGGAAAGTCTTGTTATTCTAGCCGACCTTTTTGACGTTTCAGTTGATTATTTATTAGGTAGAGTAGAATATTAAAAACTCTCGGTGAAATCACCGAGAGTTTTTTGTTGTGCATAACAAAAACCGTTCTTTTGAACGGTTTTACTTATTTTTTCTTATGCTTTTACTACAAAACAATTTGTGCATTTCTTTTTATCTTTGCTATTTACTTCTCCACAATGTGGGCAAACCCATTCATCAACACCAACAATTCTCACCTTTTCTTTATCTTGCTCACCAAAAACAATTTTATCTAAATCTTGTTTTATTTTTCTTAAGTATAAAACGCTTAATATTTTTGGCGAAACAAGTATTTTAAGAATAAAATAATTGCTAACTGATAAAACTACACCCATTGCCCACCAAATAAGTTCTGCACCGATTCTTGATTCAGCCTTTAAGAAACCATAACGCACGATTTTTACATCTTTACCATTTATCTCTCGAATAATAATATCCTGAAAGTTTGTTGCATCAACAAAGCCCCAGATAAAAAAGAATAAGCCTATTATTATAGAAATTATTAAAGGGGTTTTAACATAAAACTTAAACCATTTTTCGTTTGTTTTAAGCATTAATTTGTCTAAATATTCTGAATATTCCATACTTTTCTCCACCTGTTTACCTATTTATTATAAAATATTGAAAAGAAAAAGTCAACAATATAAAAAAGCCCCCTTAAAGAGTAAGGGGTTGGGAAATTAAAGGAGTTTTACAGTTAGGGATTAAAAAAGGAAAACTTGAAAAAAGTTTTCCTTTTGTTCTTTGTAAAATGGATTAGAAACAAGTTGCAGTAGGCTCGCTTATCAAAACGGATGAAATAGACCGTCTGGTCATTGAAGTCGTTTTGATAAAGCAGTAAACGACCTGCAACGCCGTTTATAAGACATTTTTAGTACATACCACCCATTCCGCCTGCTGGCATTTGAGGCACGCCTTCTTCTTTAATATCAGCAACAACTGATTCGGTTGTTAAGAACACCCCTGCAACTGATGCAGCGTTTTCTAATGCTGAACGTGTCACCTTTGTTGGGTCGATAATACCGCTTTCAACCATATCGGTATATTGGTTTGTCAAAGCATCGAACCCATAGTTTGGCTTATCTGCTTTTAACACTTCGTTAAGGATAACTGAACCGTCAAGACCTGCGTTTAATGCAATTTGTCTTAAAGGTGCTTGAACTGCTTTATAAACGATTTGAGCACCCGTCTTTTCATCGCCTGAAAGAGCGTCGATATGTTTTTGCAATGCCTTCATTGTTGAAATAAGAGCAATTCCACCACCAGGAACGATACCTTCTTGAACGGCAGCCTTTGTTGCGTTAAGTGCGTCTTCAATACGAAGTTTCTTTTCTTTCATTTCAACTTCGGTTGCTGCACCAACGTTGATAACTGCAACGCCACCAGCAAGTTTTGCAAGGCGTTCTTGCAATTTTTCTCTATCATAATCAGAAGTGGTTTCAGCGATTTGTGCTTTGATTGCTTGTTTTCTTGCTTCGATTTGTGCTGGGTCGCCTGCACCGTTGATAATGGTTGTGTTATCCTTATCAACTTTAACAGCACCTGCTCTACCTAACATATCCAAACTTACGTCCTTAAATTCATAGCCGAGTTCAGAAGAGATAACAGTGCCACCCGTTAAAATAGCAATATCTTCAAGCATAGCCTTTCTTCTATCGCCAAAGCCTGGTGCTTTAACTGCAACGCAGTTGAACACGCCTTTAAGTTTGTTTACAACGAGTGCTGCAAGAGCATCGCCTTCAACTTCTTCTGCGATAATAAGAAGTCTCATACCTTGTTGAGCGATTGGCTCGATAATAGGTAAAATTTCTTGGATTGCTGAAATCTTTTTATCAGTGATTAAAATTACTGGGGACTCTAAAACCGCTTCCATCTTATCGGTGTTGGTCACCATATAAGCAGATGCATAGCCCCTATCAAATTGCATGCCTTCAACAGTTGAAAGTTCGGTCTTCATAGTTTTTGATTCTTCAATAGTGATAACGCCGTCCTTGCCAACCTTTTCCATAGCCTCGGAAATAAGTTCACCAACAGTGTTGTCGCCAGCAGAGATTGATGCAACTTGGTTAATAGCGTTCTTATCCTTAACAGGCTTTGAAATTGCTTTTAATTCTTCGGTTGCAACAGCAACAGCACCTTGGATACCTTTTTTAAGGATAACAGGGTTTGCACCAGCGGCAACGTTCTTTAAACCTTCGTTAATCATTGCTTGTGCTAAAATAACAGCGGTCGTTGTACCGTCACCAGCAACGTCGTTAGTTTTTGTTGAAACTTCTTTAACGATTGAAGCACCCATGTTTTCAAAAGCATCTTCAAGTTCAATTTCCTTTGCGATAGACACACCGTCGTTAGTGATAAGTGGTGCACCAAACTTTCTGTCCAAAACAACGTTTCTGCCCTTTGGACCTAATGTAATTTTAACAGTATCGGCAAGAATATCCACGCCTTTTTGTAAAGCCTTTCTTGCTTCTTCCCCGTGTTTTAATTGTTTAGCCATAATTTATCTCCTTATTCTACAATCGCCAAAATGTCGCTTTGACGAATAATTGTCAATTCCTTACCGTCAACCTTAAATTCACTGCCGGCATACTTTGAATATAAAATAGTGTCACCTTCTTTTACTTGCATAACAACTTCTTTTCCATCAACAAGTCCACCAGGCCCAACGGCAACGATTTTTGCCATTTGTTGTTTTTCTTGTGATGCTGTTGGCAAATAAAAGCCACTTTGTGTTTTTTCTTGCATTTCCACGCTTTCGACAACAACTTTGTCGAATAAAGGTCTTACCTTCATATTTATTCTCCTTTAATTGTTTTACTTATTTAGGTTTTAGCACTCTAACACTTTAAGTGCTAAATCTTATTATACACGATAGGTTTTTTTTGTCAATAGTTTATGGCTTTAAAAACGAAATTTATTGCAAATTATTTTGCGAGTTTTATTTTTAACGCCAAAAAAACAAACTTTACCTTAAAATTTTTATCTGCCGAATTTTTTAAGCAAAATTTCTTTTAACTCGTCGTTAGAAAGTTGCTTTTTTTCTTGGCGTTTTTTATTTGCGTCAAGTTTACCTTGCTTTCTTTCTCTATCGGTTTTTTGGTTAGCGACGGCAATTCCGTTAGGAAGTTCGCTTGTTTTCATTGTTAACGAAATCTTTTTCTTAACAGGGTCAACACCCAAGACTTTAACTTTAACAAGGTCGCCCACTTTTAACACGTCAGATGGGTGCTTAATGTATCCATCGCTTATTTGAGAGATATGCACAAGCCCGTCCTGATGCACGCCAATATCCACAAACACGCCAAAGTCGATAACGTTTCTAACCGTGCCGTTAATTTCCATACCTTCTTTTAAGTCGTTAAGGTCCATAAGGTCACTTCTTAAAATAGGCTTTGGCAAACTGTCACGGATATCTCTGCCCGGCTTTAAGAGTTCGGCGACAATGTCTATTAAGGTTGGCACGCCAACGCCACAAAACTCTGCCGTTTTTTCATAACTCTTTTGCTCGATTTTTTGCTTAATATCGCCAATTTTTCCGTTTGCAACGTCATCAAGCGTGTAGCCAACAAACTCTAAAAGTTTTTGAACGGCTGAATAACTTTCTGGGTGAACGCCCGTGTTATCCAAAACGCTTCCGCCCACAATTCTTAAAAACCCAGCACATTGAAGGAAGGCTTTTTCGCCCAACTTTTTAACTTTTAAAAGTTCTTCTCGTGTGCTAAATGGTTTTTCCGCCCTATATTTAATGATTTCTTTTGCAATGCCCTTGTTTAACCCTGCAACGTAAGATAATAAACTTTGCGATGCAGTGTTTAGGTCAACGCCAACGCTGTTAACGCAGTCTTCAACAACGCCACCCAAAACTTCTTCAAGCCTTGCTTCTGGCATATCGTGTTGATACTGACCAACGCCGATTGATTTAACGTCAATTTTAATAAGTTCTGCAAGTGGGTCTTGAAGTCTTCTTGCAATAGACACGGCACTTCTTTGTGCTGGCTCAAAGTCAGGGAATTCTTCCGCACCGAGTTTACTTGCACTGTAAACTGATGCACCCGCTTCGTTTACCACGGCATAAGATAAAGCCAAGCCACTTTCTTTAATCATATTTGCAACGAAAATTTCCGATTCTTTGCTTGCCGTTCCGTTGCCGATTGAAATTATTGAAACGTTGTGTTTCTTTATAAGTGCAAGCAAGGTTTTGCTTGCTTCTTCTATTCTGTTTTGTGGTGGGGTTGGGAAAACGACAGCCGTATCCAAAACGTTGCCTTCCGAATCGATAACGGCAATCTTGCAACCCGTTCTATACGCTGGGTCAAGCCCCAAAATAGTTTTGCCTTTTAGTGGTGGTTGAAGTAAAAGTGGGCGAAGGTTGACTTCAAACATTTTAATTGCTTGCTCACTTGCCTTTTCGGTTAACTCACTTCTAACTTCTCTTTCAAGCGACGGGAAAATCAAGCGTGAAAATGCGTCGGCACAAGCGTTTTTAACAATTTTTGCACACTCGCCATCGTTTTTAAGGTAAGAAGATAAAATAACGTCCACGAAAGCGTCCGTTTCGATGGCAACGCTAACCTTTAAGCACTCTTCCTTTTCGCCACGGTTAATAGCCAAAATTCTGTGCGAAGGGATTTTTTCTATCTTTTCGTTATACTCTGCATACATATCATATGTTTTTGCATTTTCGTTTTCTAAAAGTTTGCAAGTCAAAAGCCCTTGGTCAAAGATTTTCTTTCTTAAAACCTTACGCATTTCAGCATCATCAGAAACCTTTTCGGCAATAACGTCTGATGCACCTGCAATGGCACTTTCTATGCTGTCCACACCCTTATCCACGTTGATAAATTCTTGGGCTTTTTTGTTAATATCGATAGATGTGTCTTGCTCTAAAATAAATTCGGCAAGTGGCAAAAGCCCCTTTTCGATAGCAACCGATGCCCTTGTCTTTCTCTTTTGCTTAAAAGGTCTATAAACGTCCTCTGCCTCGGTTAAAGTTTCGCACGAAGCAAGTGCAACCATAATCTCATCGGTCATTTTGCCTTGCTCGGTTATAGAAGATGCGATTTCTTCCTTTCTCTTGTCCAAATTCCTTAAATATTTAAGTCTATCGGCAAACTCTCTTAACACTTGGTCGTCACAAGACCCCGTTTGCTCTTTTCTATACCTTGCAATAAACGGAATAGTATTTCCGTCATCAATCAAGTTGATGATGTTTTTTGCGTAGTCTTGCCTTAAAGTAAATTCTTTTGAAAGTTTAACTGAATAATCCATTTTTAGTCCTTTTATTTTTTACCTTTTCTTTTTCTAATTTCTTTAACAACCTGTTCATAGCCGTTGTTTTTTGGCTGATAATAAACCTTTCCAACCAAACTGTCTGGCAAGTATTGTTGTTCAACGTATCCACCGTAATTATGTGGATATTTATATAAACCTTTATTTTGCTTATCTTCTTTAGACGCAAACTCGTAATTTTTTAAGTGTGCCGGTATATTGTCATCTTTAACGCTTACAGCATCTTCTTTAGCCAAAGCCATTGCCTCGACAACGCTGTTTGACTTTTCAGCCTCGCAAACGTAAATAACTGCCTCTGAAAGTGGAATAAGCCCTTCTGGAAGCCCCAACTTTTCATAAGCGATTAAGGCGTTTGTTGCAACCACAAGTGCGTTAGGGTCAGCAAGCCCCACGTCCTCTGCAGAATGAACAACAAGTCTTCTTGCTAAAAGCAGTGGGTCGCACCCACCTTGGATAAGCCTTTGCATATAATATAACGCCCCGTCTGCATCACTGCCCCTTAAACTCTTGCAAAATGCGGATAGAATATCGTAATACAAATTTTCATCAAAAGAAAGTGCTTTTTGTTGGATAGATTCTTCTGCATCTTTTAAGCCGACCACAATTTTGCCGTCCTTGTTAGGATTTGTGGTAAGACAGGCAAGTTCTAATGCGTTGTATGCAACTCTTAAATCCCCCGCACTTGCCCTTGCGATATGTGTTAAAGCCTCGTCCAAAACTTCCAAGTCGTAATTACCAAGCCCACGCTCTTTATCGACAAGTGCTTTTTTAAGAGCCGTGATAATGTCTTGCTCTTTGAGTTTTTTAAGTTCAAAAACTCTGCACCTTGAAACGATTGCAGGCGTCATAGACGCATAAGGGTTTTCAGTTGTTGAGCCGATAAAGATAATATCGCCTTGCTCGATTGCTGGCAACAAACTGTCGCTTTGCGTTTTGTTAAACCTGTGGCACTCGTCTAAAAGTAGGTAAGTCTTTTTGCCATAAAGTTTGGCGTTTTGGCGGGCTTGTTCTATAACCGCCTTAACGTCACTAACGCCAGAATTGACGGCGTTAAGTTTGACAAAATAGTTGTCCGTGCTACAAGCGATAACGTTTGCAAGCGTGGTTTTGCCACAACCCGGTGGCCCCCAAAAAATGCAACTGCCAAGCCTATCGAGTTTGATTGCCCTTTTAAGCAGGCCTGTTTCAGACACGATATGTTCTTGCCCCAAAAAGTCGTTTAGGGTTTTAGCACGCATTCGTTCAGCGAGTGGTGCCATTCCTTTTTTTTCGTTTGCTAAATCAAATAAATCCATAAAAATATTTTAACATATTCCATATTTTTTTTCAAGCCATAATACAATAATAATATGATTAAAATTTTTAGGCGTTGCCTTTCGATAATATGTTTTTGCTCTTTAATTTATTTTTCGCTAATTTTAGCCATTAATAAAGATTTTTCCGCCTTTACCATAGACGGAATTAAACTTTGGCTTGCCTTTGTTGTGCCATCGCTTTTCCCTTACTTTTTTATAACTTCAATTTTAAGTTCGCTGTCCATTACAAGCAAAATTTCCAAACTGTTTTCGCCACTGACACGAAAGGTTTTTAACGTGAACGGGGCGGTTGGCTATGCTTTTTTTATGAGCCTTTTATCTGGATATCCCGTGGGTGCAAAAATTGTTTGCGACCTTAAAGAAAACGGCGTTATTAGTGAAAGCGAAAGCATAAGGGCAAGTGCGTTTTGCTCAACTTCTTCACCAATGTTTTTAATCGGAAGCGTTGGCAGTTTTATGTTTAACAATATCCGCCTTGGACTGATTTTGTTTTTCTCGCACCTTTTGTCAGCAATTTGTATTGGCATAATTTTTTCCTTTTATAAAAGAAACGATAAGCCGAAAACAGAGTTTTCTTTGCAAAGCCAAAAGGTTGATAACGTTTTATACGAAAGTGCTTATTCTTCGGTAATATCCATATTGCTTGTCGGGGCGATTATTACTGCTTTTTACATACTTTCTAACCTTTTGTTTTCACTTAATTTGCTTAACCCGATTATTTACCTTTTATCAATGCTATTTAAAGACTTTAACGTTGCAAAAGGCTTGGTTTTTGGGCTGTTTGAATGTACGCAAGGCTTAAAAGTTTTGTCAGGTTTAGGTCTTTCTTGTCTGCCACATTGTGCTTTTATATGTGGGTTTAGCGGAATTTCCATTATAATGCAATCGCTTGCTTACTTAAAAAAGGCAAAAATAAAAACTGCACCGTTTTTACTTTCAAAAGTTTTAAGTGCAGTCTTAAATTTAGTTTTCTGTTTAATTATTTGTCTTTTTGTATAGTTTTAATATAATCGCAAACGGCTTGTGGCAAATATCCACTTGCATCAGCACCCATAGTCAAAATATTTCTTATGGCAGTTGAACTGACGTAAACCAAATCGTTTGGTGTTGGGATATAAAGGGTTATCATATCGCTATACATATCCCTATTAAACCTTTCCATAGTCGTTTCATATTTATAATCGTCTTGATTTCTTATGCCACGCACGTTGATTTTTATGCCGTTTTCTCTCATAAAATCGGTTAGCATACCGCTAAACTCTTTTACTTCCACCCTTTTTTCGCCCGAAAAGGCAAGCGAAATCATTTGCTTTCTTTGTTCTAGCGAAAACATCGGCGTTTTGTCTTGATTAACACCCAAAGCGACAACAACTTTATCAAACATTTCTAAACATTTTTCAATCACGAACTCGTGACCCTTGGTTATCGGGTCAAAAGTTCCTGCAAAAACACAAACTTTCACTCTTTTATCTCCTTAAAGAAGGTCAAATGTGCCCTTCCATACTTGCGTTTATCCACAACGGCAAGCCCTTCAATTTCACCTTGCCACTCGTTTTCATCTTCAAAAATTATAAGCCCATCTGGGTTTAAAACCAACTTGCAAAACGCCAACGCATCAAACTTGTTTGGGCTTTTATAAGGTGGGTCAATAAAAATTATATCAAACTTTTTTTCGGTATTTTTCAAGAATTGGACGGCGTCTTGATTAAAAATCTCATAATCGTCATCTGCTTTAATCTTGGCAAGGTTTTTCTTTAGCAAATTGACGCTGTCTTTTGAACTATCGTTAAAAACCACTTTTGACGCATACCTTGAAAGTGCTTCTATCCCAACAGCACCCGTTCCACAATAAAGGTCTAAAAAACTGCTGTTTGAAATTCGGCTTTGAATTATGTTAAAAAGGCTTTCACGCACTTTGTCAAGGGTTGGGCGGATTCTATCCCCCTCAAACTCCAACAAGGTCCTGCCCCTATACTTTCCCGCAACTATTCGCAAAATTACTCTCCGTAAATTGTTCTGTGAACGTTTTTAACAGTTTGGTGTTGTTTTTCAATCTTTTTTGCACCCAACATAAAGAAAATGCCGTGTGTAAGCATTATTGGTGGCAACGCCAAAAGTGACCAATATGGCGATGCGTAAATAGCAGGCTCATAAATGCCACTTGGGTCTAAATTGGCAAAAGCACTTGCAAAAAAGTATAAAATATTCGATGCTTCTTCTGCACCCGTTTTGGTTGGGTCAATCGAAGTTGAAATATAGCCAACGATTAAAAGCACAATCATAGGCAAGCACGAAAAAAAGCCAATTAAAAAGCCTTTATACGCCTTATATTCTTCTTGTGCATTTATCTTTCTATCTTCGCCCGTTTTAATAATATATTCACGCTCTTTATCGTTTGCAATACGCACTTTAAGTGCTTTCTGCCCGTCTTGATATGCCATAACGCTGATAATATAAAGGAAAAGCCCCAAGTTTGCAACCAAAAGTGCAACTTTAAGCAAGGTTTGTCCTTCAATAAGAATAATTGCCATAGCAATAAACGAAGTCAAAACAAGATAAACGAAAATAAAGAATGCTTTTTTTAGATAAAATTTCATTTTTCACCTACTGTAAGTAAATTTTTTCTGCCCTTTTGGTGCAAAGCACAAGCACTTCATAACTAATCGTGCCATATTCTTTAGCCAAAAGGTCGGCGTTGTCCATAATCAAAACGCCTTTATTAGTAATTTTCGCATTTTTTAATGCGGTTATATCCATACAACGATTGTTGAACTGAAAAAAGGTTTGCTTTCGGTTAAACCCATCGGCATAGCCACACCTAACAAGGCAAAGGTTTTGCTCTTTTTCCGCCATTAAGTTGCCGTATAAACAATGCTCGCCCGACAAAACGCAACGGTTTTTTATAATCGGAGCGTAAATTTTCATAATTGGTTTAACGCTGACCAAGTCGCTTTCAAACGGCATATACCCGTAAAGCAAAATACCAAGCCTTACCATATCCCCACCGATTTTTTGAAGATACCCACCGCTTGCCGATATATGACATATTGCTTTATTATTATAACCTTTTATTAAATTATTTGCAAGCAAAAATTTATTTTGGGCAGTTTTTGTGTCTTTTTTATTTTCAGGATTGCCTAAATGCGAAAACATCCCGTCCAAAATCAAATATTTCGATTTAGTTATGTGTTGGGCAAGGCTATCTAACTCTTTTAAATTATCAATGCCAAGCCTATTCATACCCGTGTTAAACTTTAAGTGTATGCGACAAGGTCTGTTTTGCTTAACACACTCACTTTCTATCACTTTCAGCGTGTTAAAGTTATCAACCGTTAAAATAAAGTTATAAAACACGGCTTGGCTTACGTCTTTAAAATGAGGCGGGGTTAAAATAAGAATATCTTTATCAATACCAGAAAGCCTTAACTCTTTGGCTTCTTCATTAAGAGCAACGGCAAAACAATCAACATCTTTATAGATTGCCGAAGAAATTTTGCTTGCACCGTGCCCATAAGCATCTGCCTTAACAACGGCACAAAATCGTGTGGTTTTATCAAGGTTTTTCTTTAAGTTCTTAACGTTGCTTCTTAAAATGTTCAAATCTATATAAGCCGAATTAAGCATAGTTTATAGTATGCGATTTAGGTTTATAAAGTGTTTTAACAAAAAAACGCTTAAAGCAATTTTGCTTTAAGCGTTCATTTTTTATTCTTTTCTGATTAACGCAACAGGTTTTTCCTTAACAATTCTTATAATCGGCAAGATTGAAGAAATTGTGCCAGCCACAATACTTGCAAGCATAATCAGCAACATTTGGCGACTGCCAAACATAGCAAAACTTACCGTCAAACTCATAACGTCTAAAAGATAAGCGTTTACGAAAATACTTGCCACGTATCCAACCACGCACGCCAACAAGCCGTTGATAAGTGCTATAATCGCACTTTCGATTAAGAACATTAACAGCACGCTTGTTCCGTTTGTGCCAAGTGCCCTTAAAATACCAATGGTTTGGCGTTTTGAGGCTATACTTGCCGTTATATAGTTCATAAGCATAAACACCGAGAACAATATTATAACGATTGACGCATATAAGAACAAATCTATAAACTGACCGATAAACACAGAGTTATCGTCTAAAATTTCTAGTATGCCGTTTTTATACCATTTTAGCATAAATCCGCCGTCGGCAGAGAGCATTTCGCTTAAAGCATTGGCTCTTCCGTTTACGCCAACAAGCGAGGTTATCGCCCTTGAGTAAATGCCTTGGTTTGTGTTGACGCCCAAGTTTTTAAGCCCCTCTTCGCTCATTACCAATGGATAATACTTAACTGAAGCTTCTTTGTTATAAACGTCGGTGTCAACACCGAAATAAAAGCCCACAACCTTATAAGTCTTTGTATAGGTTTGGCGGTTATCCCTACCTACGTATTGAGTAATGTTTATCTCTTTGTTTAAAATGTGATTAAAAATTTGCTCGTCGCTTAAGCCTGGGTAAACTTCTTTAAATAGTTCTGAAAGGCTTTTAATCGTTGTTTTTTTAGCCTCTAATGTATCACTGTAAATAAGCGAAGTTTTCTTATTGTCAAACTTGTTAACAACCGAAGTTAAGCCTTGGTTTCTTGCCGCCTCTTTTTCAGCATAGAACAATGCGTCAAAGTTATAAATACTTACCAAAACTTCATTTTTTTGTAAAACAGGGTTTTTGTTTTGTGTGTTATCAACATCGCTAAACAAAATGGTGTTTTGTGCGGTAAATTCGTTTACGTTATAATAAACATCCCCCCCTTGCACGTCCTTGTCTTTTGAAAAGGTTAGGCTTGAAGTCTTATATAAATAACTTGTTTCTTTATAGTCAGCGTAATATGAAACCACACGATTATTTTTTTGTCTAACAAGTTCAACGTAGCCATCAGGCAAAAAGAGCATTAAGTTGCAACTTGAATTCAAATAGGTTTCATAATCGTATTTTAAGTTCAAATATTCGCTTGAAGAATTTTGTTTTAATATGTCATACTTGGCTGGGATGTTTCCGCAATCAATAATAGCCGTAATAACAAAGGTCAAGTCGTTTAGATAATTGAACTCAAGCGTTGCACCTATCAACGAGCCAAGGTCCCTATAATCAAACGCCTTGCCCCCAAAAGTGTAAGTGTTGCTGTTTTTCATCCAATATGCAATGCTTTCTGCCATATGTTTAGAAATAGCAACTTCTTGAACGCCACCTTCAGTGTTTAAAGTTGGATAATGCGAATCTGCATAAGGCAAAATCTTGTAGTTATAAGTGTTTTTAAGGATTACGCCGTTTTTAATTTCGCTTTCCTTAAACTCGATTATGCCGTTAATGTCTTTTGAGTAATAAGCACTGCTAAAATTAATGCCTTTGTACAACTCTTTAATGCCGAATGACCTGTTTAGGTTAGACCTTCTATCGTTAATAATCTCTTCTTGGTCGTCAAGGTCGTAAACCCCCCTAAACGAATATCCGGTTTTTGAGTTTAACTGATTGATATATTTTTGGCTTAACTTAAACTCTGCCTCATTATAATTGCTATCATCAACAAGCGTGGAAACGCTCATCGCCTTATATTCTGCCGTTTCTAAAAGGTTAGAAAGTGCCCTTTGCGAGTTGTATGATGCAACCGCATCAAAAATGCCGAACACACTGAACGCAATAACCGAAAGAAGAATTGTGAAAACAAGCCTTACAGGTTTAGAGAAAAGCGACTTGACGCCAAGTGCAAAAATGCTTTTGAACTTCATTTTGCTCTTGATAAATGAAACGGGCTTGTCTAGGGCTTTGCTTTCAACTTGCTTGGTTTTTTGTTTTTCCCTAATGGTAATTTTATCAATCACGCTGATTTTTTTGTTGTTTTCAATGGCAGAAATAACCTTTTCAGCCTCTTCTGATTTAAGTTTTACGCCCGTTTTAACCACCAATTCTTGGTCAAGTTCATACACGCTGTCTTTAATCTCAACGTCAGCAAGCGTAATATCTTCAACCACTTGTCCGTCAACGATACGGATAATTCTATCTGCATACTTTTCAGCAAATTCCATCTCGTGCGAAACGACAACGATTAACTTGTCCTTGGACAATTCTTTTAAAATGTCCATAACTTGAAGGCCCGTTGCACTATCTAACGCACCGGTAGGTTCATCCGCCAACACGATTTTAGGGTTTTTGATAAGGGCTCTTGCAATAGCCACCCTTTGCTTTTGACCGCCAGATAATTGGGCGGGCTTTCTTGCTTCATACCCACCTATTTCAACAGTGTCCAAAAGTTTTTCAACTTGGTCGCTTTCTGGTTTTTTGCCTTGCAATTCGTTGGCAATATTAATATTCTTTTTAATGTTGAACTCTGGCAACAAGTTATATTCTTGGAAAACAAAGCCAACAAGCGTGTTCCTATAATTATCATAGTCGCCAGCCGTGAATTCTGAAAACTTTTTGCCATCAACGATAATGTCGCCCGAATCTAATTTATCAAGGCCACCTAACACGTTCAAAAGCGTAGTTTTGCCACAGCCACTTTTACCCGTTATAAACACCATGCCCTTATCGGCAAATTTAAGGTTTATCCCGTTCAACGCAACCGTGTCGCCCGCCTTGGTTCTATAAGTCTTTTTTAAGTCGATTAACTCAATCATCTTTATACCTATTTTTACACAAAATTCCTTGTAAATTTTAACACAAAAAGTTAGTTTTTGTCAACTTTTTTATGCAATAAAAAAACGGCAACAAATTGCCGTTTTTCTTTTTAATTATATCATAACGTAAACAATATTAAACACGAAATATGCTAAATAAATTAAAGCCATTAAAATTCCTTGCCAACGTGCAAATTTTTTAGAAATAAGCGTTGGAATAATGCCGATTAAAATTATAACCAGCGTGGTTGGAAGCGTTATAAACAAGTGAATGCCAGAAACCACAAGCCCTGCACCGCCGACCAAGAAAGTGCTTAACGGTAAAATAATTGCAAGGTCGATTGTGTTTGCACCGATAATGTTGCCTATACCCAAACTTGCTTCGCCTTTTTTAACGGCGATAATCATTGTCACAAGTTCAGGGAGAGAAGTTCCTATCGCTAAAATGGTCACGCCGATAAGTGCATCTGAAACGCCCATTATTCTTGCAAGGGCAACTGCGTTGTCTTTAAGCAATATTGCACCGCCACCAATGGCAACTGCCCCTAAAATAAGTTTTAATAGGTTAACGGTAAGGCTCTTTTTGGTTGCAAGTGGCTTAACAACTGTTTGCTCGTCTTCATTTGACGCTTCCCTTTTTGCCGAGATAACGTTTTCAATGATAAATACTATAAATAAAGCAAGCAAAACACCCGCACCAACGTATCCGAACAAGCCGTTCGTTGAAAGGGCGATTTTTTGACCTTTAACGCTTACCAAAGGGAAAATTAAAAGTAAGGTCATAACCACGCTTAAAAGGATACCCTTAAACGCATAATCTTTTCTCTTTATTATAAATGGTTGGAAAATTAGTGCAATCGCCATAATAATACCCGTGTTAAACACAACCGAGCCAACGGCGTTGCCTATCGCAGCGTCTGCCGAACTTTTAACCGTTATTAACGAAACGACTATTTCAGGCAAAGTGGTTGCAACGCTGACTATGGTTGCACCAACTATAACTTTTGGAATCCCGCTGACTTCTGCAAGCCAACTTGCCCCATCAACAAAGTAATCCCCGCCTTTTATGATTAAAACAAGCCCAACTATTAGCAACACGCATATTAAAACAACTTCTAACATTAATTTTCTCCGAGTAGATATTTATTTTATTATATAGGTTTTATAAATTTTTGTCAACAAAGTGACTGCCGATAAACTTACAATAAAAAAACAAAAGCACGCCTAAAAATAAGCGTGCTTTTTATTTTTTAACTAAAAACTACCTTGGGCACTTTAATTGTGCTTGTGCTGCAGCCAAACGAGCGATTGGAACTCTGTATGGTGAGCAAGATACGTAAGTTAAACCTGTCTTATGGCAGAATTCGATTGTTGATGGGTCGCCACCGTGTTCGCCACAAATACCAAGTTTGATGTTAGGGCGGGTTGTCTTACCAAGGTCAACAGCCGTTTTAACCAATCTGCCAACACCGATTTGGTCAAGTTTAGCAAATGGGTCGTTTTCGTAAATCTTCTTTTCATAGTAAGCGTTTAAGAACTTACCAGCATCGTCACGAGAGAAACCAAAGGTCATTTGGGTTAAGTCGTTAGTACCGAATGAGAAGAATTCTGCTTCTTTTGCAATTTCATCAGCCGTTAATGCTGCTCTTGGAATTTCAATCATAGTACCAACTTTATAAGAAAGTTTAATACCAGCGTTTGCAATACATTCATCAGCAGTCTTAACAACAACGTTTTTAACGTATGCAAGTTCCTTGATTTCGCCAACAAGTGGAATCATGATTTCAGGAACGATGTTCCAAGCAGGGTGCTTTTTGCTAACAGCGATTGCAGCACTGATAACAGCCTTCGTTTGCATTACAGCAATTTCTGGATAGGTGACTGCTAATCTACAACCACGGTGACCCATCATTGGGTTGAATTCGTGGAGGCTTGAAATAGTTGCTTTAATGTCTTCAACTGTTTTGCCCATTTCTTTTGCAAGCGTTGCAATGTCTTCATCAGCGGTTGGCACGAATTCGTGTAGTGGTGGGTCCAAGAAACGAATTGTGACAGGGTTGCCCTCCATTGCTTCGTAAAGTGCTTCGAAGTCACCTTGTTGCATTGGGAGGAGTTTTTCAAGAGCCTTTTCTCTTTGTTCAACAGTGTCAGAAACTATCATTTCTCTCATAGCCTTAATTCTGTCTGCTTCAAAGAACATATGCTCTGTTCTGCATAGGCCAATACCTTCTGCACCGAATAAACGTGCTTGGGTTGCATCCTTTGGAGTATCTGCGTTAGTTCTAACTTGGAGTGAACGGTATTTGTCAGCCCAAGCCATAATTCTTCCAAAGTATCCTGAAATTGATGCAGGAACGGTTGGGATTGCTTCGCCGTAGATATTACCTGTTGAACCGTCAAGTGAAATATAGTCGCCTTCAACAAATTTTCTGCCAGCCAAAGTAAAGGTTTTATTTTCTTCATCAATCTTAATTTCGCCACAACCAGAAACACAGCAAGTACCCATACCACGAGCAACAACGGCTGCGTGAGAGGTCATACCGCCACGAACGGTTAAGATACCTTGTGCATAGTGCATACCTTCGATATCTTCTGGTGAAGTTTCCAAACGAACAAGAATAACTTTTTCGCCTTTCTTTGTCACCCATTCAGTTGCGTCTTCAGCGGTGAACACGATTTTACCACAAGCAGCACCAGGAGATGCTGGAAGAGCACTGCCGATAGGTTTTGCACTCTTTAATGCTTTAGCATCAAATTGTGGGTGTAAAAGTGCGTCAAGTTGTTTAGGGTCAATCATTAAAACTGCTTGTTTTTCATCAATCATACCTTCGTCAACTAAATCGCAAGCGATTTTAAGAGCAGCGGCAGCCGTTCTCTTACCGTTTCTTGTTTGAAGCATAAAGAGTTTGCCATCTTCAATGGTGAATTCCATATCTTGCATATCTCTATAGTGGTCTTCAAGTTTAGCAACGATTTTAACGAATTGTTCGTAAACAGCAGGATTTTCTTGTTTAAGTTGGTCAATAGTTTGTGGTGTTCTAACGCCGGCAACAACGTCTTCGCCTTGTGCGTTCATTAAATATTCACCGAACAAACCTTTTTCACCGGTTGATGGGTTCCTTGAGAAAGCAACGCCGGTACCAGAAGTGTTGCCCATATTACCGAAAACCATTTCTTGAACGTTAACTGCAGTACCCCAACTTGCTGGAATATCGTTCATTCTTCTGTAATAAATCGCTCTTGGGTTGTCCCATGAACGGAACACGGCTCTAACAGCACCAAAAAGTTGTTCTTTTGGGTCTTGTGGGAATTCCGCACCGATTTTTGCTTTATATTCTGCCTTGAATTGTTCAGCAAGTTGCTTTAAGTCGTCAGCATCAAGTTCGGTGTCCATTTTAACACCCTTTTCTTCTTTCATTTTGTCGATAAGTTCTTCAAAATATTTTTTACCAACTTCCATAACGACGTCTGAATACATTTGAATAAATCTTCTGTAAGAGTCGTAAGCAAATCTTCTGTTTCCTGTCTTTTCTGCAAACTTTTCAACAACCACGTCGTTTAAACCGAGGTTAAGGATTGTGTCCATCATACCAGGCATTGATGCTCTTGCACCTGAACGAACTGAAACTAAAAGTGGGTTAGAAAGGTCGCCAAACTTCTTGCCGGTAATTTCTTCAAGTTTTGCAACGTATTCCATAACTTGTGCTTGAATTTCAGCATTAATCTTTTCACCGTCTGCATAGTATTGTGTGCAGGCTTCGGTTGTGATTGTGAATCCGCGAGGAACAGGCATACCGAGGTTGGTCATTTCAGCAAGGTTTGCACCTTTACCGCCGAGCAACTCTCTCATTTGTCCGTTGCCTTCGCTAAATAAGTAAATATACTTCATTAAAATAAATCCTCCAGAGTTTTATTTTTTTCTTTATAGCCTATCTATTTTACAACATTTTAACATTTTTTTCAACTGTTTGGTGTATAATTTATAATTTTTGTTGCTGTTTTTACACTTAAAGACATATTTTGTTGAGTTCGTTTAGTGAATTAAGGCTTTCTTCTGCCCTATTTACTATGTAAAACTCCAAAAGTTTAAGTGCTTTTTTCGTGCCTTGGTGGCCATCTTCAAGTTCGCCCTTTTCGGCCTTTTGCAAAGCGACAAGGGTTATGCCGTTAATTTCACGGCAACCTTCTTCAATACACTCTTCGCAAAGGAACGCCCCGCTTTTATAATCGAAAAAAGTTCTTCCGTTTATGTCCGTTTGACAATTAAAACACCCCGAAAGTGAAAGCGAAAGCCCAAAGTTTTTCAATGCATCAATCAAAAACTTGACGAGAGCCGATAAGTGATTTTCAGTGTAAGCAATGTCTTTTAAGGCGTTCACGGCAAGCAAAAATTCCTTTTCGTCAACCATTGCCTCTTTATAAAAGTGCTTGATAAACTCAACCACCGTGCCTGCACAAAAATACTTTTCAATGTTTTCCCTAACTGGATAAAAACTGTCGATTAAACTTGCACCGATAACAGTTCGCTTTTGACCGTTTGTGGAAAAAATAAATTCGGCAAAACAAAAAGGCTCGGATGCAAATTTTAACTTTGCATTAGCCTTTTTTACTCCCTTAATTTTAGCACCGATAATGCCTTTTTCAAGGGTAAATATATTAAGTATTTTGTCGCTCTCGGAATAGTTTACGCCACCAAGAACAATGCCGTTTTGCTTTTCTTCCATCGTTAATTCTTCACTTCAAATCATCAAATTTTTTATAGAACATATAATATGCTGCAATGCCTGTGTTTTCAAACATTTTCCAAGCATAATCGGCAATTTTATATTCTTTCTTTTTTCTTTTCATATTACTCCCCCTAGGAATAATATGTGTAAAAAGAATTAAACCTATTCAAAACCTTTTTCAAAAACCGTTAAGGGTTTTCTTGCGAATAGCCATATTCTTTCATAAGCCCAGCACTATTTCGCCAATCTTCTTTAACCTTAATATAAGTGGTTAAAAAGACCTTTTTGCCCAAAAGTTTTTCCATATCTTGCCTTGCAAAAGAAGAAACTTCTTTTATTGCCTTTCCACCCTTTCCAATTAAGATTGCTTTATGGTTTGGTTTTTCGCAAATTATGTCAAGGTTGACTTCATAAGTGGTTTGGTTATCCCTTAAAAAGAACTTGTTAATAATGATTGCAACGCCGTGTGGAATTTCTTTATCGAACTTTAACAAAATCTTTTCACGCATAATTTCCGAAACCATAAACTTAACCGACCTGTCGGAAACAATGTCTTCACTGAAAAGTTTTTCGCCTTCTGGCAACTTTGAAAGGATAACCTTTATTAACTCTTTAATGTTTTTATTTTTTCTTGCCGAAACTGGCACAACTTCCAAACCTTCGCTAGCAAGTTCTTTTAATTCTGCAATCAAAAGGCTTTCTGGCATAATGTCTGTTTTAGTTAAAACTAAAACGGTTGGAATTTTGCTCTTTGAATATTTAAGAAGCAATTTTTTATCGGTGTCGCTTATACCTTCGTGAGCGTCCATTGTAAACAAAATCAAGTCCACGTCTTGGCTAGCGTCAGCCGTTGTCTTTTGCATAACCGAGTTTAACAAGTTGTCGGCTTTATAAATACCAGGCGTGTCCACGAAAGCAATTTGATAATCGTTTGTGGTTAAAACACCCAAAATTCTATCCCTTGTCGTTTGTGGCTTTGGCGAAACGATTGCAACTTTTTCACCAACAAGCACGTTGATTAAGGTGCTTTTGCCCGCATTTGCCCTGCCAACGACTGCAACAAACCCACTTTTCATTATTCTTCTTCCTTTGGATAAAGCATTTTCATAACGGCTTTTTCTAGTTCACGCATTTCTTTTTTATCCGTTTCGTTTAAGTGGTCGTAATCAAAAAGGTGCATTAGTCCGTGCACGATTAAATATTCTCTTTCCCTTTGCTCGCTGTGCCCTAACTCGTTTGCTTGCTCTATAATTTTTTGGTCGCACAAAACTATCGAACCCAAAAAGATATATTTTCCTTCAAGTTCGGTCTTGCACTCGTTTGGCGTTAAAATTTTGCCCCTTATTCCGCACATACTTGGGTAAGAAAGCACGTCGGTAATATTATCGACACCACGGGTGGTGTTGTTTAAAAATTGCATTTGTTCAGCGTCTTGAAAAACTATTTCCGCCTTAAAGTTTGCCGTTTGGCCAAGCGTTTTATAAACGGCTTTGGCTAATTTTCTAACTTTAATTTTCTTATCTAAACACTCTAACTTTAATTTTCCCATAATCGCACCTTTTTATAATTCCATACCGTCAAGGCTAACCTTTGGATATTCTATTCTGCTGTGATATACACCCGTCAAGTGGTTTACTACCGTGTGGATAATAATGTTAAGTTCGTTGAGCGTAATTTCGCACTCTTCAAACTGACCCAACTGCATTCTTTCGTTTACGATTTTTCTAACAACCGATTTAACGTTTTCTCTTGAACGGTCTTGCAAACTTCTTGCAGCCGCTTCGCAACCGTCGGCAATCATAATGATAGCGGCAATCTTGGTGCTTGGCTTTGGACCTGGATAACAGAACTGTGCAAGGTCAACTTCGCCGTCAGTATATTTTTTTGCTTTATCGTAAAAGTATAAGATAGGCAAAGTGCCGTGGTGTTCTAAACAAACGTCTGCAATCTCTTTTGGCAAACGATTTTTCATAATAAGATCATAACCGTCTTGTGCGTGTGCCTTAATAATGTTTGCTGAAAGTTCAGGCGTCAAGTCGTCGTGTGGGTTTTCACCGTCAGGTTGGTTTTCCTTAAAGAATTCTGGGCGACGGAGTTTACCAATATCGTGATAGTAAGCACAAGTTCTTGCAAGCAACCCGTCCTCTTCAATAGCCAAAGCACAAGCCTCTGCTATGTTAGAAACAACGATTGCGTGGTTGAACGTTCCCGGTGCTTGATGGATTAACTTTTTAATGAGTTTTGCGTTATGCTCGATAAGTTCAGAGAACTTAAAGCAAGACACCTTCTTAAATATGGCTTCAAAAATTGGTAAAAGCACCATAAATATTGCCGCTGAAAGCGGGCCAGACGCCGTGCCACAAACAAGGTCGGTTATAACCGTGCTAACGCTTTCAGTGTGTTCAAGCAATGTGATTACAACGCAGATAAGCGATGGCAAAGCAATCAAAAAACTCATAAGCAAAAGTTTTAGTCTTGAATATACCTTGTCCATACAAAGTGTTGCAATAACGCCAGATGAAAAGCCCATAATAAGCGATGGATACCTGCCCGTTTCTACGTTAGACGTGAAAGAGTCGAACAAGAAGATTATTATGCAGAAAATAATGTTCATAAAAAACGCTTTTTTTCTGTCTGCTAAAAACAAGGTTAAAAGTGCAACCATTGCTAGTGGACGCAAATATGTGTCCACAAATTTGCCACTTGCAAAGCACGCAATAAGCGAAATTTCTATGATTAAAAACAACATTTCAGAGTTTGCTGGGTTTCTTAAGAAGTTTTTATCTTCGTATAGAAAATATAAAATCATAACCAAGCATATCAAAATTAACATTGTTAAAAATCTTAATGGCGATGCAACGTTAAGCAAAAATTCTTGCAAAGGCTTGCCCGTTCCGCTTATGCCTTCTAAATAAATGGTAAGCAAAAATAATCCGCTGATTATCGCAACGTTTATAACGTAAACTAAAACGTTTAAGAAAACGTCCTTTTTAGTCCAGTCTTGAATTTTTTGTGATTTGGTTTTTGACATAATTTGTTCCTTTATCCTACGTAAATTAGATACCTATATTTAACGTTAGTTATATATTCAAATTGATTTTCGTTTTGTGTTTTTATAACCGAGTATTCGACAATTTCTTTATCCAAAAGATTGGCTTTTGCAAGCAAAAACGCTTGCTCTTCTTGATTATCAAGGTTTGAAGTAAACAAAAACTGCTCGTTAGCAATAATGCTTACGCTTGCTAAAACGTTTATTTTAACCACCTGCTCTTTAATGGTCATATACCCGTCAACCAAAAGGTCGCCCTTTTTAACAGCGTCACCATTTTTGACAAGTGCCGTGCCACGATAAACGTTAATTTTTTCAACCACGCCGTCCACTTCACTGACAAGTGAATAAACGTTTCCGTTAAGTCTATCCACACTGTCCACGGCAAGCGAACTTTCAATATTAAGCCTGTTGCCCACCTTTGTTATGCTGACAAAGGAAAGGTTTTTATTTTTTGCCAAAATTTCATCTTCAATCTTTTCAAAATTAAAAGATGAAAACCGTGCGTATTGCTTAACGCCCATTTGGTTTAAGCAATATAAAACTTGGCTTTGATAAACGCCCCCGCTTCCGCTAAAAGAAAAGCCGTAAATAAGGTCGGAAAAAAAGCAAGTGGAAAGCATAAAAATTATTGCCCCAACCATTATCCCCAAGCGTTGATAGGCTTTAAGAATAAACAGCGTTTTGCCCGATTGCCTTATTTTTTTAATATTATAACACAATTCTTTGCTTAATGCAAAAAATTTTTTGCTATCTTGTAAAGAAAGGCTAACGAATAACTTGCGATTAGAGCATTTTTTAAGGTTTTCCAGCGTTAGCCCCCTATTTTTTGCCGTATTTATAAGCCTGTCAAGGTTAAGCCCTTCAACCACGTAAGTTTCTTTAACGCCGTTTAGATTTTTTCTATCGACTTTATTTTTCCACAAACCACAACGTCCCCCAAACAATATTTTTTTATGTATAAACCCTTTCCAAGTATCTTAATTGCACCGTTTTTGACCGCCAAAACAATTTCTTCGCTGTTAAAACTGACAATGTTTTTAACCATTTCAAAATACCCTGCAGAGTCGCCTATTAACACTGCCCTAAAACTTGGGCAACTTGGCAGTTCGTTTTGGCAAAAACTGTTGTTTATTTCATCAATTAGTCCCATTTTCAACTCCTTTTACTTATATATGTATATGTAAAAAGAGCCAAAATTATAAAAAAGCACGCTAACTTTCTAACAAACGAAAATTAACGTGCTTTAATTGTTTTTCTTAAAATTAGTCTCTATAGAAGTTGATTAAGCAACCCTTTAAGATAATTTGTTTTTCTGCATCGGTTAAGGCATCCATTTTAAGCGTGATTTCTCTTGTTTTTTCGCCAAACACTGTTGCCTTAAACTCTTTTGCACCACTTTCAACGCCTTTCTTAACGCCCTTAATCAACACGTATTCGCCAACCTTAAAGTCGTTTTTATCGGCTAAAAGTGGAAGCATACCCCAGTTGATAAGGTTGCTACGGTATCTTTTTGTTGCATATTCAAACGCAATGTTTGCAACGCCACCCAAAACCCTTTGGCAAGATGCGGCTTGTTCTCTTGCAGAGCCATCACCCGGTTTAATTGAACAAACAACGCTACCATAAGTTGTGTTTTGTTCGTCAAGCCCTAATTCTTTTGGGAATTCCCCATCCCTAACAGCCTTTGCCCTTTCAACGTAAAGCGGGTCTTTTCTTGAAAGTGCAAATTCGGCAAGTTTAAGTGGGTTAGAGCGATATGAAGAAGTTTCGCCCGATGGGATAAGTTCATCAGTGGTGGTCACAGGGTCGTTTAGAACTGACACAACTTTTAATAGCAAGTCGTCCTTAAGTGCTTGCATTTTTGGCCAGTCTGCAATGTTTGGACCATAAACTAATTGTTTTTCTTTGTCCCCGTTATTAACGGCGTTAAACACTCTCGCCTTATAAATTTTGTTTTCAAAACGATACTTTTTAACCTTGTTTGAATAAGCCTCGTCCATAGCGGAAGTGATTGCCCCGCCGTTTTTAGCCGTTGCCGCAATACTTCTTGCATCCATAAGTGCAACTGCTGAAAGTTGACCGTTTGCAGGCTTACTGCCTTCTCTGCTTTCAAAGTTTCTTGTGGTGTGGCGGATTGAAAGCCCGTTGTTTTGTGGCACGTCCCCCGCACCAAAGCAAGGCCCGCAGAAAGCCGTTTTAATTACCGCACCGTTATCGATAAGTTTTGAAACGTAGCCATTATCAACAAGCCCTTTATATACAGGTTGGCTTGATGGGTAAACGTCCAAAGTAAAGTCGTTATTATTGATAGCAACGTCGCCTAAAATGTTTGATGCTTCGGCAATATTTTCATACATACCGCCAGCACAACCAGCGATAACGCCTTGCTCAACGTAAACCTTTCCGTCCTTAATTTTGTCAACCAGTTTAAATTGACCTTTGCCTTCTGGCAAAAGTTTTTGGCCAGCAATTTCGCACTCTCTTAAAAGTTCTTCTGGGCGGGATAAGAATTCACGGATAGTATAAGCGTTTGATGGGTGGAAAGGAAGTGCAATCATAGGCTCGATTTTAGATAAATCTATTACGATACCCCTATCGTAATACGTGCCTTCTTCCGCACTCATCTCTCTATAAGCATCGGCCCTGCCGTGCTCGATATAATATTTTTGCGTCTTTTCATCAGTTTGCCAAATAGAAGATAAGCAAGTCGTTTCAGTTGTCATAACGTCAATGCCGTTTCTAAAATCCATTGATAAAGACTTTATGCCCGTTCCAACAAACTCTAAAACTCTGTTTTTAACAAAGCCCGACTTAAAGGTCGCCTTAACAAGTGCCAAAGCAACGTCGTGTGGACCAACACCCTTTCTTAATTTACCTTTAAGATTGACAGCAACAATTTCAGGCATATCCAAGTCGTAAGTTCTGTTTAATAATTGCTTAACAAGTTCAGGGCCACCTTCACCGATTGCTAGCGTGCCTAAAGCACCGTATCTGGTGTGAGAGTCCGAACCCAAAATCATTGCACCGCAAAATGCACGCATTTCCCTCATATATTGGTGGATAACCGCCAAATGTGGTGGAACGAAAGCCCCGCCATACTTTTTGGTCGCAGAAAGACCGAAAACGTGGTCGTCTTCATTTATCGTGCCACCTACCGCACACATTGAGTTGTGGCAGTTGGTTAAAGTATAAGGAAGTGGGAATTTTTCAAGGCCAGATGCCTTTGCCGTTTGGATAATACCAACGTAAGTAATATCGTGCGAAGTGATTTCGTCAAACTTTACGTTTAAGACCTTTTCATCCCCGCTTTTGTTGTGGCTTTGCAAAATTTTATAAGCCATACTGCCTTTTTGGGCAGGCTTATCAACGCATTTAGCCTTAACTAATTTTCCATCACGAAAATAAACACCTTTTTGAATAAGTTTAATCATTTAACATCTCCATAATAAGTCGTGTAAAAAACATTGTGAAAATATTATATAATATTGTGGTTTTTTTTGCAAGCGATATAAAACAATAAATACGCCAAAAAATTTCAATTTGTTCCTTGATTTTTGCAATTTTTTGTTATACAATATATAAAAGGGTGATTATATGAATAAATTTAAGTTCAAGTTGTCAGGTTTTGTGTTGGCTTTACTTTCGGTTGTTTTGGCCGTTTGCCTTTTTTCTCTTTACATAAACATCTATAACTTTACCCAATATTTTTCATATTCGTTGTTTAAGTTTTTGCCTTTTATCCTTTACATAATTATCTCGCTATTTTTAATCGTGGTGGTTTTATCGATTATGCTTTTTAGTGGATATTCCCTTAAAAACGGCTGTCTTTACGTGCGATTTGGCATTTTTGTTTCTAAAACCAGCATTGATGAAATTGTTGCTATCACCCACTTTAAAAAGAGCGATAAGTTGGTGGTTTATTATAAGCATCAAGCCTTTTCGGTAATTGTTATCGCAAAGGATAGATATGATGACTTTGTGTTAAGGTTAAGAGAACTTAATAAAAACATACTTTTTAGCAGACAAATTGACGGGGAAGATACGCCCGATTAATTTTTGAAAAATTTTTCTAAAAAAGTTGACTTTTTTAATTTAAAAGAGTACACTAACATTGTAAAACTTAAAATCAATCCGGTAGGTAAGGCTACCATAGGGATACGGACTACTGCCGCGAAGTAGTGGAGACACTATTAGATGGTATGAACAGACCTGGTCGAAAACAAGGCCAGATTTAACGTGGTTTCATTGCCCTACGGTGCTAAAACTTGTATGGTTATCTCATCTTTTAGGGGCAATTTATCTACCGATTTTTTAGGTAGATTTTTTTGTTTTAAGGAGGAGAGAATTATGACCGAAGAAATTTTGGCAGTTTACGAAAGATTATCATTTTGTTTTGAAACGAGAAAGTTTGCTGACCTGCGAATTCTCCTTCTTGATATGGAACCTGCCGATATTGCACATTACCTTGAAAACAGCCTTGAAGAAAAAGAGCAATTGATGTTTTTTAGGCTTCTTCCAAAAGAACTTGCCAGCGACGTTTTTGTTGAGATTGATTCGGACTTACAAGAACGCTTGATAAAGGCGTTTACCGATAACGAGTTAAAGCAAGTTATTGACGATATGTTCCTTGACGACACGGTTGACATCATTGAAGAAATGCCTGCAAACGTGGTTAAAAGAATTCTTAAAAACTCCACGCCAGAAGACAGAAAACAAATCAACGAGTTGTTAGAATATCCAGAAGATTCTGCCGGCTCGATTATGACAACAGAGTATATTTCCTTTTCCCCTTCAACCACTATTGAAAGTGCGTTTGATAAAATTAGAAGAACGGGGGTTAATAAGGAAACCATTTACACTTGCTACGTTGTTGATAGAAAAAAGCGTTTGGTGGGTGCCGTTTCGGTTAAAGATATGCTTTTAGCCGAAAAGAATTCTATAATTGCAGACGTTATGGATGCCAACGCCGTGGTTGCAAACACGCTTGACGATAAAGAGCAAGTTGCTTTAATGTTTTCAAAGTACGATAAACTTGCACTTCCTGTTATCGATAAAGAAGGTTGTTTGGTCGGCATCATCACGGTCGATGACGCTGTGGACGTTATCCAAGAAGAAGCAACCGAAGATATGCAAAAGATTGCGGCAGTTTTGCCTAACGAAAAGCCTTACTTAAAGCAATCGATTTTCAGTATTTGGAAAGCGAGAGCACCTTGGCTTATTCTTCTTTTAATAACTTCGACCTTTACTAGCATAATTTTATCTAATTATGAAAGCAAACTAAACAGCGTTCTTTATGCCTTTGTGCCTATGCTTATGGGCACGGCGGGAAACGCTGGCGGGCAAACTTCGGTCACCATAATCCGTGCAATAGCCGTTGGGGACGTTGAGTTCAAGGACATTTTTAAGGTTATATTAAAAGAAATGCTTGTTGCCGTTGCACTTGGCTTAACAATCGGTGTGATTTGTTTTGGAAAGATTATGCTTATTGACAGTCTTTACGATAAAATTGCCATTACCGAAGCCGTTGTAATTTCGGTTGTGTGTGCAATAAGTTTGATTATGGCAAAACTTGTTGGTTGCGTTCTTCCACTTCTTGCTAAAAAGATTAAACTTGACCCAGCCGTTGTTGCAAGCCCATTGATGACCACTATTGTTGACGCATTGGCACTTATAATTTACTGCACGATAGCAATAGCAATTATTTAATAAAACATACTAAAAAACAAAACGCCACCAAACTCGGTGGCGTTTAACTTTTAAATAAAAATTTTTATATAATGTAATATGTATAATCCTTTGCTTGCCGTTGAATATGCAAAAAAATGGGCGTTTTCTTTTAACCCGAATTATTACAATTTTTCATTGATCGGTGGGGACTGCACAAACTTTGTTTCCCAGTGCATTCACGCTGGCGGAATAAATATGAATTATCTTCCACTCGGCTGGTATTATAACTCGCTTAACGACCGTGCCCCCGCGTGGACGGGCGTCAATGATTTTTGGAACTTTGGGATTTCTAACACAAGTGTTGGTGTCAAACTAAAAGAAACTTCCCTTTCTTCTTTAAGGGTTGGGGATATTATCCAACTTTATAATGGTCAAAAGTTTTACCACACCTTGCTTGTGGTAGGCATTGATGGTGGGATAAGAGTTAGTGCCCACGACAATAATTCTTTCAATATCCCCTTAACTTCTTACTATTTTACAAACTTTCGCTCTGCACACGTTTTTGACTAAATTAAGCAAGAGATAAGGTTGACAATGCTTATAAAAACCATATAATAACCAAACCACTTATAATTTGCTTTTTTTATAACCGAAAGCATAAAGTTTATGGAAATATACCCGAAAACCGATGCCGATAAAACGCCAAAAAACAGTGGCAAAAAGTCTATGGAAATAGGCGAGCCACAAGTCGCTAGTTCAACGCTTTCAAGCAAAACTGCCGATAAAATTATGGGGATACTCATTAAAAATGCAAAATCTGCGTTGTCTTGCTTGTTTACGCCTGCGATATTGCCAAATAATATAGTGCTTCCACTTCTTGAAATGCCTGTTAAAACGCCAACCGCCTGACCGCACCCCATAATAAAGGCGGTTTTTTTGTTTACCCCGTTATAAAGCCGTTCTTCTTTTGAAATTTTACTGCATATAAACATTTCAAGGGCGGTTATCAAAAAGGTTATTGACAGCAAAACGGGTGTGTTTTCAAACAAGGTGTCCACTAGCAAAACTTTTGAAAAAATTATGCCTACTAGCCCTGCTGGAATTGTTGCTAAAATTAGATTAAAAAACAAATTGGGGCTTTTCATAAGCCCCAAAATTTTTTTCCGAAGTATAATTATAACGGGAATTAAAGTTCCCAAATGCAAAACCACACTATAAAAAAGCGTGTTTTCATAAATTCCAAAAAACCTTGCCAAAAGCGATAAATGCCCGCTTGAAGATATTGGCAAAAACTCTGACAAGCCTTGCACAGCCCCTAAAATTATGCTTTGATAAATTGGCATAAAACCACCTATTTAGATATGATTTTTAGGAACTCCTTTACAGCAAAAGTTAGGTTAGCGTTCTTTGGAAGAGCCAAGCCTATTGCCCTTGTTGGCAATGCTGGATTGGTTTTAATTTCCATTAAACTCTTTTCTTCATTAAGTTCGTGCTTAACAAACTCTCTTGGGATACACGCAATACCTATGCCGTTTTTAGCAAGCATTGTCATAAGTTCTAAACTTGCAAGTTCAATTTCAGGGTGCAAATGTATGCCCTGTGAATGAGCAAAGCCAACGATTGCCTGCCTTGTTGCCGTCGATAGTTCAAGCATTAATAACGGATAGTCTTGAAGTCTTTTTAAGTCAACCACCCCGCCAACTAATTCTTTAAACTTTTCACTGCACACAAAGGTATCGTGAAGTTGCATAACGGTGTTAGATAGGTTAATATCCGTGTCGTCAATAGGAAGATTGACAAATCCCACGTCGCCCTTGTTATTTTTAAGCATTTCTATGGTTTCACTTGACGTGCCGTTTTGCAAAATCAAGTTCACGTTAGGGTATTTTTCGTGATATTCTTTTATGTAAGGCAATAAAAAGTGGGTGCTGACCGTGTCCGACGCACAAATTCTAACCACACCCGTTGCACTGTCTTTTAACTCGGAATACTTGCTTTCAGCATCGTCAAAAAGTTTAAGTGCCTTTTCAACCGTGGCAAAAATTTGCTTTCCACCCGTTTCGGATAATTCCATACCCTTATGAGTTCTGTTGAAAAGTTTTCCACCAAGTTGAGTTTCAAGTTGCTTTATGGCTTGTGAAACGGCTGGTTGAGAAATATAAAGTTCTTCTGCCGCCTTTGTTAAACTGCCACATTTAGCAACAACGTAAAACACTCTGTATAGTTCAAGGTTTACCATATATCCCCCTAATATCCCTTATTTTCCCACGCAAAATTTAGAGAAAATGTTATCGATAATTTCTTCGGTTGCGGTTTTGCCCGAAATTTCACCAAGGGCATCCCAACCGTCCTTAATATCGATTGCTAAAATATCAAGTGGCACCTTGTCAATACCTTCTAACGCCTGATTAAGTTTATCACTCGCCCTAGTTAATGCGTCAAAATGCCTTTCTTCGCACAAGAAGTCCCCATTTAAGTCTATGCCACTTCCAATGGTTTTTTGATATAAAAGTTCTTTTAACTCTTTTAAATTTGTTTTTTCTTTGGCTGAAATGTAAAGGTCGGCAAACTCGCACTTGTTTTCGGTCTTATCGCACTTGTTTTGTGCAACCACCAAGTTTTTATCTTTAACGAAATTATAAATTTCTATATCTTCTTTTTGAATATCCCCGCCGTCAAGAACCAATAAGATAAGGTCGCTTTCGTTTAGAATTCTCTTTGATAATTCAACGCCTAAACTCTCAATCTTATCGTCGCTTTCTCTAATTCCTGCCGTATCCGAAAAGTTAAACCTGACGCCATTAATATCAATCGTGCCTTCAACGATATCACGGGTTGTGCCTGCAATATCCGAAACGATAGCCTTGTCGTAATTAAGCAAAGCGTTAAGAAGTGAAGACTTGCCCGTGTTTGGCTTGCCTATAATTCCGACTTTAACCCCGTCTTTAAGCGACCTGCCAACACGATAGGTCGATTTTAATTTTTCCACTTTATCAATAACCGTGATAAGTGCCTTTTTAACGTTTATGGTTGAAGTAATCTCTAAATCTTCTTCTGGAAAGTCCATATCGGCATCAATTTCACTGATTGCATCGGTGATAACGTCTTGCATTGCCGTTATTTCGTTGGTTAGTTTTTCTCTATAAAGATAGTACCCTGCTTTAACCCCACTTTCGCTTTCGCTGTTTATCATATCGATAAGCCCTTCTGCAGAAGATAAAGAAAGTTTGCCGTTTATAAAAGCACGTTTGGTAAACTCGCCATTGTTTGCAAGCCTTGCACCGAGCGATAGCACCTTTCTTAAAATACCCTTTGAAATTGCAACGCCACCGTGAGAGTGGAATTCAACCACGTCCTCCCCCGTGAAACTCTTTGGTCCTTTAAAATACACGCAAAGACCGTGGTCGCAAAAACCATCGGCCTTAATTTCGCCAACGTACATTTTGTTTGGCTCAAAGTCAGAAACGGCTGTTTTCCCAACAGGCGTGAACATTTGACTTGCTATTTTAAGGGATTGTTCCCCACTTATTCTTATAACTGCCACGCCACTTGCAACAAGTGGTGTGGATATTGCAGAAATGGTATCCAAAATATTTTTTCCTTATGTTAATTAAAATTCATCAAAAGGGTCTTTTTTGTTATTGTCTTCAAAGTCCTTAAATGGCTCTTCTTTTTTCTTTTCAAAGTCTTCAAAAGGTGTTTGGCTGTTTGCCCCGTTATATCCACCGTTGCCATATGGATTGTTATAAGGGTTGCCATATGGATTATACCTTTGATATCTTGAACGCATATAGTCTGCATAGTTAATTGCAGGCTTGTTTCTTATAACAAACACGAAGATTGGGAAAAGCCCTAAAAAGATTGAAAGCAAACTTGCAAGCATATAGTGTTGTGGCCAGAATTTTCTAAATAGATTGATATAAACTGTCACAGAAATAATGATACTTGCAATATCAAAAATCCCAGAAATATAGTATATAGCGTCTAAAATTTTATTTGCTGTTGAAATTGACATTCCAAATGGCAAAATTTGTTCTGCAACGTAAATGCCCGTTGTTTCATCAACGCTCATATACTTTAACATTCCACTTGCTTGTGATGCCGTGCCGATAACAGTTTTGCCACCGTGGATAACAGCATACTCAAACAATGGAAAGTAAATTATAAAGTTATAAACAAAGGTCAAAACTTCTGAAACTGCAAAAACAATGCAGAAAATCAAAGCAATTTTTTCGATAGGCTTGTTAAAAAACCTTACCTTGCCAACCAACTTACAAGCAATATACATCCAAACGACAGGAACGAAAGATAATCCGCTGTTGTTTATGCCTTGCTTTTTTGCAAGCGTATATAAGCCAACCGAACGCAAAGCATAAAGGCCAAAAACGATTGCAAGGGTTATTATAATGGTCACCCAAACAGCACTGCTCTTAAAAGGAACAGTCCCCGCCGTTGTGCCTATACTAATGCTATAAAAACTTGTCAATAAATTTGTCATTATTTTCTCCTTAACATATACTAAAATAAAATATTAGTATGCACGTGCAAAAATAACTTTATGCGTTGCTTTTTTGCCACAAATAGCACAAGTTTCAGGCACGCCTTCTTCATCGCACATAACTCTTGCCGTTGCAGACGCAACTTCTTTAACCTTGTCTTCACACTCACGGCAACCACACCAGCCTGCTTTGACAAAGTTTTTGTTTTCAACGCCTTGTAAAATGCCTTCTAAACTGTCGGCTTCAACAACCTTTTTATCTCTGTTTGCTTTTGACTTAATAAACAAGTCTTTTTGTACGGTGTCTAATAATTCGGTAATAAACTTATCCAAGTTGTCCATAGAAACGGCTTGTTTTTCAAAATTATCACGCCTTACTATCATAACTTGGTTATTTTCAATATCTCTTGGGCCAACTTCAATTCTTACAGGAACGCCTTTCATTTCCCACTCGTTAAACTTCCAACCTGGGCTCATATCACGGCTATCAACTTCGGCACGAACACCAGCCTTAACAAGCATACTTTCAAGTTCTTTTGCCTTTTCGATAACACCGCCCTTATGCGTTGCAATAGGAACGATAATAACTTGAATAGGTGCAACCTTTGGTGGCAACACCAAACCCCTTTGGTCGCCGTGTGCCATAATAACTGCACCAATCATACGCGTTGAAGTTCCCCAAGAAGTTGTGTATCCATATTTTTGCGAACTGTCTTTATCCAAAAACTTAATATCAAACGCCTTGGCGAAGTTTTGACCTAAATAGTGGCTTGTGCCAGATTGCAAAGACTTGCCGTCAAGCATCATCGCTTCCAATCCAAAAGTTGCAACAGCACCAGCGAATTTTTCCTTATCGGTTTTTCTGCCCGTGAAAACAGGAAGGGCAAGCGTGTCTTCCATAAATTCTTTATAAACCTTAAGCATAAGCATAGTTTCTTCCATTGCTTCTTCTTCGGTTGCGTGAACGGTGTGACCTTCTTGCCACAAAAATTCGCTTGTTCTTAAAAATGGACGGGTGGTTTTTTCCCAACGCATAACGTTGCACCATTGGTTCATAATAACAGGCAAATCTCTATAAGATTGAATCCATTTAGCGTACATTGTGCCGATAACCGTTTCACTGGTTGGGCGGATAGCAAGTGGTTCTTCCAACTTTGCACCACCAGCGTGTGTGACGACTGCAACTTCTGGTGCAAAACCTTCAACGTGCTCTGCTTCCTTGGTAAAGAAACTCATAGGGATTAAAAGTGGGAAGTAAGCGTTTTTAGAGCCAACTTCTTTAAATCTTCTGTCCATATCTTTTTGTATATTTTCCCAAATAGCATAGCCGTAAGGACGAATAACCATAGTGCCTTTAACAGGGCCGTAATCAACCAAGCCGGTCTTTAACACAACGTCAGTGTACCATTGTGCAAAATCCTCATTAATGTCTGCTATTTGCTTAACGAATTGCTTTTCACTCATAAAAAATATCTCCGTTTATAATTTTCCTTATATTACATAACTAATTATAACAGTAAAGCCAAAAATTATCAAGTTTTTTTCTTCAATAATACTGAAAAAGGCTTGAAAAACAATTGAAGTTAAGATATAATGTATATTGTATAATGATTAGGCTTGCCCTGAAAAATAGATTTGGGCAAATTTTGTCTAACTTTTATAGGAGGATTTATTATGCAAGACGCAAAACAACTTACCGTAAATGCGATAAGGGTTCTTTCTGCCGAAGCAATACAAAAGGCTAACTCTGGTCACCCAGGCTTGCCTCTCGGTGCAGCACCTATCGGTTATGCAGCATTTACAAATATGACTTTTAACCCAAAAGATACAGCGTTTGACAATAGAGATAGATTTGTTTTATCTGCTGGTCACGGCTCAATGCTCGACTATGCGCTTTATTACCTTTTCGGTTTTGGCTTAACCAAAGAAGACATTATGAACTTCCGTCAACTCGGCTCAAAAACCGCTGGTCACCCAGAATATGGCGTATGCCCTGGCGTTGAAACAAGCACAGGTCCACTCGGTCAAGGTATTGCTAACGCTGTTGGTATGGCTATTGCTGAAGATTACCTTGCAAACAAGTTCAATAAAGAAGGCTTCCCTATCGTTGACCATTACACCTATGCTCTCTGTGGCGACGGTTGTATGCAAGAAGGTATCGAAAACGAAGCAGCATCACTTGCTGGGGCTCTTAAACTTGGCAAACTTATCGTTTTATATGATGATAACGATATCACTATCGAAGGCAACACTGATATTACCTTTACTGAAAACGTTGGCAAACGCCACGAAGCAATGGGTTGGCAAGTTATTAACGTTAAAGACGCAAATGACTTGGGTGCTTTAAACCGTGCTATCAAAAAGGCAAAGGCTGAAAAAGAAAAACCATCACTTATTATCATTAAATCACAAATCGGCTATGGTTCACACTTGGTTGGTAAAGCAAGTTGCCACGGTGCACCTCTCGGTGAAGAAGGCGTTGCAACATTAAAGCAAAACCTTGGTTGGACTTCTCAACCATTTGAAGTTCCAGAAGAAGTATTTAAGCACTGCAAGAAGTTTGGTGCAAAAGGCAGAAGAGCACAAAAGGCTTGGAAGGCTATGTTTAAGGCTTACGCTGAACAATACCCAGAACTTGCTAAAGAATATATCGCTTGGAAGAAGAAAGAACTTCCTGACTTAAAGGCTATTGAAGAATTATGGCAATTTGAAAAGGACGATGCTTCAAGAGGTTATAGCCACACAGTTCTTAATAAACTTGCTAAATATATCCCAAGTTTAATCGGTGGTTCTGCTGACCTTGGCCCTGCAAACAAGTCTAATATGAAAAATCGTGGCGATTATTTGCCAAACGACAAGTCTGGTTCAAATATGCACTTCGGTATCCGTGAGCACGCTATGTCTGCTATCGTAAACGGTATGTACTTACACGGCGGTTTAATTCCTTACTGTGCTACCTTCACTGTGTTCTCTGACTATATGAAGAACGCTATGCGTATGTCAGCACTTATGGAACTTCCTGTAATCTACATCTTATCACACGACTCTATCGGCGTTGGCGAAGACGGACCTACACACCAACCTATCGAACACTTGACAGGTTTAAGAGCAATGCCAAATATGAAAGTTTATCGCCCAGCAGACGGCAGAGAAACAACTGCAAGCTGGATTGATGCTATCACTGGTAAAGAACCATCTTGTATCGTTGTGTCTCGTCAAACATTACCTATGCTTGAAGGCACAGGCGAAAAAGCGTTCAAGGGTGGTTATATCCTTTGCGACAGCACGAAGAAAAACCCAGATGCAATTTTGATTGCAACCGGTAGTGAAGTTAGCCTTGCTGTTTCAGCAAAGAAAGTTCTTGCTGAACAAGGTGTTGACGTTAGGGTTGTTTCTATGCCTTGCGTTGAAGTGTTTGAAAAACAAAGCGAAAAATATAAAGAAAGCGTTTTACCAAAGGCTATCAGAAACAGAGTTGCAATCGAAGCAGGCTCAACAATGTGCTGGTATAAATACGTTGGTATGGACGGTAAGATTATCGGTATCGATACTTTTGGCGAATCAGCACCTGCTGGCAAGTTGTTCGCTAAATACGGCTTTACTGTTGAAAACGTTGTAAACGCTGTAAACGAACTTGTTAAATAGTTTAACTAAATAAAAAATTAAAAAGGCAAACTTCGGTTTGCCTTTTTTATAAGGGATAAAATGTTTAAATTTGATAGATTATTTTTGACAATGGACAAAAAGGGTGTTTCAACATATAGACTTCGAGAAGAATGTGGCATAGACAGTAAAACCGTTCGTAGATTAAGGGCAAACCAAAATATAGAGATGAAAACACTTGATAAAATTTGTTCTTTTTTAGACTGCAACATTGAAGATATAGTGGAATTTGTTAAAGACTAATAAACAAAAAACTAAAAAGCGAGAGAATTTTCTCTCGCTTTTATTATTTAATTTATTCTTTTTCTAAAAAGTCGTAAAGTCCGTTAAGCCCAAGTTCAACGTCATAAAGCGTGGCGTTAAAATCGCCCGTCCAATAAGGGTCTGCAACGTCACCCTTTTTATCGGTAAACCAAAGCAGTTTATAACACTTGTTCTTCTTATCGTCGCCAAAAATATAAAGCATATTTTTTAAGTTTCGCTCATCCATACAAATAAAATAATCATACTTGTCATAATCGGATTTAAACAATTTTTCAGCGTGCTTTCCGCTACAATCTATACCCATTGAATTTAAAATTCTTCTTGTGCCTGGGTGAACGGGATTAGAAAGTTCTTCATAACTCGTGGCAGAAGATTTTATCAAATATTCATCTTGCTTGCCCTTTTCTTTAACCATTTTTTGAAATATGAACTCTGCCATTGGCGAACGGCAAATGTTTCCGTGGCAAACAAACATTATTTTCTTCATTTATTTTTTTCCTTTTCTATTTGTTTAACTTTTTTCCAAAGTTTAAGGCTTTCTTCTGGCGTGGTTGGTCTATCTTCATCGCCAAAAACGTGTGGGTGGCGACGGATAAGTTTATCGCAAAGCCCTTGCACCACCTTGTCAAAGTCAAAAGCACCCCTTTCTTTTGCAATTTCAGCGTTCATAAGCACTTGTAAAAGCAAGTCGCCAAGTTCTTCACACAAGTTTTGGTCATCGGCATTGTCGATTGCCGATAAAACTTCTTGGCTTTCATCAATCAAGCACTTTTTTAAGGTTTGGTGGGTTTGTGCCCTATCCCACTCGCAACCATTTTCGCTTCTTAAAATTTTAATAATTTCTCTTAACTCGGTTATATCGTGGTTTTTGCCCTCGATAAAGACCTTTCCGTTATGCTCTTTCATAATTTTCCTTTAATCTTCTATGGTGTATTTATAAAGCGAAGATTTTGAAACCCCACGCTCTTTTGCCACCAACTTTAAGGCTTCCTTTTTGTCATGGCCTTGCTTTATATATAATTCAATATGTTCTTTTTCAGTTAGGTTTAGGTTTAAGTTTTGCTCTTTTCCCCCCTCAACAAGCAACACGTATTCGCCCTTTGGCTCTTTTGTTAAGCCGTTTGCAAGTGAAAAATGTTCGGCACTTTCGTGCAGTTTGGTAATTTCTTTAACGGCAACAGCCTTTCTATCGCCAAAAACTTTATAAATACTTTCAATATCTTTCTTTATATCGTGCGGTGCGGAATAGAAAATCAAGGTCATATCCAAGTTTTTATATTTTTCTAAAAAATCCTTTCTTTCCGAACTTTTTTGTGGCATAAAACCCAAAAAACAAAACCTTGAACTATCAAGTCCACTTAAAATCAAAGCAGAAACAAATGCACAAGCCCCTGGAATTACCGTGAACTCAAGCCCGTTTTCAATAAGCATATTAACCAAAATATTGCCAGGGTCAGAAATAACAGGCATGCCCGCATCGGTAATAAGTGCGATATTTTTGCCGTTTTTAAGTTTTTCAATCAGTTTTTCGCCCGCTTCTTTTTCGTTAAACTTGTGGTATGAAAATAGCGGTTTTTTTATTTCATAAGCGTTGAGTAGCCCAAGCGAATGGCGTGTATCTTCACAAGCGATTTCATCAACTTCTTTTAAGACCGAAATTGCACGCAAAGAAATATCCTTTAAGTTGCCGATAGGTGTTCCAACAAAATATAACATAATCTTCCCCTTAATTTTCCACAGTATTTAAAACTTTAACGCCACTTTTTCCACCCTTAACGCCCTCAAGCATAAATAGGTATGGCTCTTTATTCTTTGAGGCAACCATTTGCAAGCGTTTTGGCTCAATATTGTTCTTTTTTAGTTCTAAAATAACTTCAACAAGCCTGTCTGCCCTATGCACCAAACAAACCCTTCCACCAAACTTTAAGCATTTCTTAAAAGACGCACAAAGTTCAGAAAGGCTTAAACACACTTCGCTTGTGCAAACGGCAATATTGTCTTGATGGTTTTTTTCGCCACTTTCCACTTTCATATACGGTGGGTTGCAAACTATAAGCGAAAACCTTTCGTTAAAAGTGCTAGCAATATCTTGCAACTTAACGTTATTTGCAAAGCACACTTGTTCTAAACCGTTTTCTTTTATGCTTTTGTTTATAAGGTCAAACATTGGCGTTTGCATTTCAAAAAAGGTAAGGTTTTTTATTAAAGGTTTATTAATGGCAAAAAGGTTAAAGCCAACAATTCCACTGCCCGCACAAAAATCCGCAACGTCTTCGTTCTTTTTAACAGACGCAAACTTTGAAAGCAAAATGGAATCAGACGTAAAAGTGTATAACTCATCGTCTTGATAAACTTTTATTCCGTTTAACCCTAAACTTTCTATCCTTTCCATAACTAAACCTTAATATATAATAATATAGTCAATAATATGTTCAACAAAAAAACCCGAATAAAAATTTAAGGTGCGAACAATCGCACCCCAAACTCTTTAGCTTAAATATTTCTTATTCTTCAGAAATAGCCTCAACAGGGCAACCTGCTGCACAAGCACCACAGCTAACGCAAGCTTCAGCGTCAATTACGAATTGGTTTTCACCTTCGCTGATTGCACTGCAAGGGCAAGTGTCTGCACAAGCACCACATGAGATACATTGGTCACTAATTTTGTAAGCCATTAGAGTCTTCCTCCTAAAAAAATGTTTTGTATAAATATATTGTATCACAAACTTTTTGGTTTGTAAACTACTAATCCAATATTTTCTTCATATCTTCTGAAACGGTTTTATCATCATCGTCATCATCGCTTTTTGCTTTCTTAAATCTTAACCTATCAACAGGAAAATCTTTGTACACTTCGCTACCGTCACCCTTTGATATTTTAACTTTTGAAATAAGTTTAAGCATATCGTTGCTGATAACAACGCCATCGCCTTCCGGCGTGCCAACCGTTGCACCAAGTTTTGGCATTTTCTTGAAAACTTCTGCATAATAGTCGTTTTCATACTCTAAACAACACATAAGTCTTCCGCAAAGCCCGCTTATTTTGCCTGGGTTTAGGTGCAAGCCTTGGTTTTTTGCCATTTTTATTGTCACTTTGCCAAAGTCGGTTAAAGATTTTGAGCAACAACATTCTCTTCCACAAGGTGCAATTCCGCCCAAAAGTTTGGTTTCATCTCTTATGCCGATTTGCCTTAACTCTATTCTAACGTGGAATTTTGCAGCCAAAACCTTAACAAGTTCTCTAAAGTCTATTCTGTTGTCAGCCGTAAAGAAGAAAACTATTTTCTTACCGTCAAACGCATATTCACAACCAATCAACTTCATTTTCAAGTTAAGTTCGGCAATTTTCTCGTTTGCAAATTCCATAGCAGATGGAATTTTCTTTTGGTTTTCTTTAATAGTTTTTTCGTCTTTTTCCGTCGCCTTTCTAACAACAGGCTTTAACGGGTGGACAATTTCCTTATCATCCACTTCCTTAACGCCGAAAACGACCGTGCCATATTCAAGCCCTTTTGCCGTTTCAACGATAACACCACTTTTTTCAGCGTAATCTTCGCCTTCTTGTGGTGCAAAATAATATGTTTTAGCGGTGTTCTTAAATTTAACACCTAAAATTTTTGCCATTTATATTTTCCCTCCAAAATCTGGAACAACACCCACTCTATAAGCATTGTCGGAGTCATGTTGAATTTTTTGCGTTGCTGTGCTTTTATCACAGTGTCAAGTGCATAAATGATTGCACCCGTGTTGAATTTTTGTGCTTGTTTGAGCGTTTTTATAAGTTCCTTGTTGTTTACAAGGTGTTCTTGACCTTGGTTAAGCACAAGCATATCCCTTAAAAGAAGTTCTAAAACGGATAAAAATTGCGAAAGGTCGGTATTTGTTTTTAAAATTTTGGTTGAATATTTTAAAACTTGACTACTTGAATTCATATTAACCAAAACGTCCACAACCAAGTCGGTGATGCTGTTTAACTTTTGGTCGTTATATAAACTTAAAGCGTTGCCCACACTTCCGTCACTGCAAAAAACAGCCGTTTTAAGTTTGTCTTCATCAAAACACTCGCTTTTTAATGCGTCCATAATGGTTTGACTGTCAAAGGCAGGAATTTCTAACTTTCTTACCCTTGACTTTATGGTTGGCAAAAGCGGAAATTCGCTAGTTGCACCCAATATAATATGCACGTTTTTAGGTGGCTCTTCTAAAGTTTTAAGAAGTTTATTTTGTGCCGAAGCGTTCATTTGTTCAGCGTTAAGCAAAACGAACACTTTTTTGTCGCTCTCTATTGGGCGTAAAAAACTTTCTTCGATAAGTTCGTTGACTTCACCACTCGTGATGCTTTCTTGTTCTTTTGGGTAAAAGATAACGTCTGGGTGAGACTTTTTATCGATTAAAGAACAAACCCTGCACTCTAAACAAGGTTCAACGCTATCGCAAGCAACAACTTTTGCAAAAAATTTTAAATATTCAGACAACATTTCTTTATCCGAAGTTAAAACCAAGTATGCGTGCGACAATCTGTTCGCCTTTTTGTCGCCCGAAATTATTTTAAAAGCGTTGGTCTTTTTTATCAAAGACGAAAAGTCTATCATATAACCCCTTTTTCTTTTAGAGCGTCAATAATTTTTTGGTGCGTTTGTTGCACAGAGCCACTTGCGTCTATAACGATAAATCTTTCTTTGTGCTTGTTTGCTAAATCAAGATAGCCCGCATAGACCTTGTTGTGAAAATCAATGCCCGAAAGTTCAAGCCTATCCCCTTTATCAACCCCGCCTTTTCTAATAAAAGCGTCCTTTGGCGAAAGGTTTAAGAATAATGTATAGTCAGGCATAAAATTTTTAATAGCGTAATCGTTTATTTTTTCAATAAACGCTAAATCAAGCCCCCTTGCATAACCTTGGTAAGCAAAGGTGGAATCAATATATCTATCGCAAAGCACAAGTTCGCCGTTATCAAGCCTTGGCTTAACCACTTCTTTTAGAAGTTGAACACGTGCGGCAGCGTATAAAAGTGCTTCGCATTCGTCGGTCATAGAAACGTTTTTTCCATCTAAAATAACGTTCCTAATCTGCTCGGAAACAACCGTGCCACCCGGCTCTCTCGTTAGATAGTACTTTTTGTTATTCTGTTTTAAATACTCTTCAAGCAAACGGATTTGGCGTGATTTACCAACCCCTTCGCAACCTTCAAGCGTAATAAACATATTTCTTCCCTTTTAATTTTTTCTATTCACCCGAAAACGCCCTGATTGTCGAGCAAACGAACGATAAACTTTCAAACTGTAAATCAGGCTGATACTTAATAAAGTCAAAAGTCAACAACACTATTCCGTCAACCACTTTGTTTGGGTCTTTTGGGTTTTCAAGCCCCATTACCTTTGACGCTTCCCCACCGTGTTTTAATTGACCTATTTTAATGCCATAAATTTCCGTTTCTTTGCCAAAACGGTTAAGGTTTTTTTGCTTTGCGTTCTCGTGGGCTTTTACTTGGTCTGAATTTGGTTCAAAAGACATAGTTTGCCCATACATAGTGTACTCAAACAAAGCGTCTGCATTATTTTGGATAAAGTTTTCAAAGTACAAAACGTTTTCAAAAAGTTTAACTATTCTTGCCTTTTCTGCCATAATGCCTTGTTTTACGGCACTTTGTTTTCTAAATCGGTTGTCATCTTTATTTCTTTTTAGAAACATTTTTTCAACCTTATTATCGTCAATGCTGTTCAAAATCTTCTCGCTGTCAGTGTTTCCACTTTTAAGCAAGTCTTTTAACATTGGAAGTTGACCTTTTTGCTCTTCGGCAACTTCAACAATATCTTTTATTTGCGACTCGTAAACGCCGTCAACAAAGAAGTTTTTGGTTAGATAGATTTTAGCGTCGTAAACCATTTGGTCAAGCGAGCCGATATGATATTTATACGATGCGTCTATCATGCTTTTGGCCCTTACCACTTTTGGCTTTTGGGTTTGCTCGTCAAACTCATCAATTCCCAAAATGTCGGTAAATATAGCGTCGCCCTCTTGAATAGACAAACGATCCCCAAGAAAATAATTTTCTTCTGAAAGGGCTTCGGTACTTAACTTCAAAACGTCATAACTAAAAGTATTATAACTTAAGAGTTTGCTTTTGAATTGGGCATCGTCCTCAACCATAATGGTGCTGTCGTAATAATATTTAAATTCTTGACCTGCAGTAAGTCTAACCGCACCCATAGAATATCCTAATTCCCAAACGATAATGCTAATTATTGCAACAACTAGCATTGCTATCCACTCGTAAGACAAAAGGTCGGAAAGCCTACTTCTAGTAATTTTATTATCCATTTTTATTTTTTAATTGGTTTCATTGTTGGGAACAAGATAACGTCCCTAATAGACGCACTGTCGGTTAAGAGCATAACCAATCTGTCCACGCCAAAACCTAAACCGCCTGTTGGTGGCAAGCCATATTCCAACGCCGTGATAAAGTCCTCGTCAATTTTAGCGTCGTTTCCGCCCTTTGCACGTTTTTCTTCAACTTGCTTAACAAACCTTTCTTTTTGGTCGATTGGGTCGTTAAGTTCGCTGAACGCATTGCCCATTTCCCTTGCATAAATAAAATATTCAAATCTTTCAGTGAACGCTGGGTTTGATGGCTTACGCTTTGCAAGTGGCGAGTTTTCAACAGGGTAATCGTAAATAATTGTTGGTTGAACAAGTTTTTCTTCAACAAACGCATCAAAGAACGCAATTAAAACGTGGCCCTTTGTCGCACTGTCGCCTTCTTCAACTTCAACGCCCTTGCTCTTTGCAACTGCACGAGCATCAGCATCGGTTGCCCAATCGTTATAGTCAACACCTGCGTATTTTTTAACCGCTTCAACCATAGTGAGCCTTTCCCACTTTTTGCCCATATCAATTTCAACACCTTGATAGGTAATTTGGGTTGTTCCACAAACTTGTTCAGTTATGGTTTTATACATATTTTCAATCAAGTCCATCATATCCAAGTAGTCGCTGTACGCTTGGTACATTTCCACCGTTGTGAACTCTGGGTTATGTGACCTGTCCATTCCTTCGTTTCTGAAAATTCTGCCCACTTCATAAACCCTGTCAAAACCACCAACGATTAAACGCTTTAAGTATAACTCGGTTTCTATTCTCAAATACATATCGATATCGAGAGCGTTGTGGTGAGTTTTAAATGGTCTTGCAGCGGCACCAATTTCCAAAGGTTGCAAAACAGGGGTATCAACTTCTAAATAACCAACACCGTCAAGATAACTTCTGATTGCAGACAAGATTTTTGAACGTGCAACGAATGTCTTTTTAACTTCTGGGTTGGCAATAAGGTCGATTTCCCTTTGGCGATAACGTGTGTCTTCATCTTTTAAGCCGTGGTATTTTTCTGGCAATGGTAAAAGTGATTTTGACAAAAGTTCAATGCTTTCAGCGTGGATAGAGATTTCACCCGTTCTGGTTGTAAAAACTTTACCCTTTATACCAACAATGTCGCCGATATCATATTCTTTAAAAGCCAAATAATCATCGCCCAAGTCGTTAATTGAAAGGTAAGATTGGATTGTTCCCTTTCCGTCTAAAATAACGGCAAAAGACGCCTTACCCATAATTCTTTTAGAGATAAGCCTACCAGCAATGCCAACTGTTTTTTCAGCATAGTCGTCATAGTTATCCTTAATGTCTTGGCTGAACGCAGTTCTATCATACTTAACCTTTTCAAAAGGGTTTTTGCCGTTCGCCTTTAAGTTTTCTAACTTATCACGCCTAATTTGTAAAATTTCGCTTAAATCTTGTTCTTCTATAATAGCGTTAGTCTTTATTTCATCCATAATAAAATCCTTAAAAAATTAATATACTTTCTTTACCGTGATGGTGATTGTGCCGATAGGAACGTTTACAGAAACAGTGTCCCCAGCCTTTCTGCCAAGAAGAGCGTTTCCGATAGGGCTTTCGTTTGAAATTCTGCTATTTTCAACGTCTGCTTCAGTTGTGCCGACAATTTCATAAGTTGAAACTTCGCCACTTTCTTCATCTAAAATATCAACCTTGCTTCCGAGAGAAACAACACCCTTTTTAGCACCGTCTTTAATGATAACAGCGTGTTTAAGTTTTTCTTCAATTTCAACGATTTCACCTTCAATCATTGCTTGTTCGTTTTTAGCCGCATCGTATTCAGCGTTTTCAGAAAGGTCGCCAAATTCCCTTGCAGTCTTAATTCTTTCGGTAATTTCCGCACGCTTGGTTAATTTCAAAAACTCCAAACGTTTTTCAAGTTCTTCTTTACCTTCTTTTGTTAATATTACTTCGTCTGCCATAAAAATGCCCTCCGTTAAATGTTTTACATTTAATATAATTTTTTCTTAAAAATAGTGGCAAAAACCCACTTTCATTTTTAACTTATATATTATAATTCAAATATTAGAATTTGTCAACTGCTTTTTGGCTTTCAACCCCCACCAAAAACACCCTATTTTGTTAATTTATATACAAAAAATGAAAAAATTTTTCAAAAACCTATTGACAAGCGTGGTTTTTGTGTTAAAATATAATTGTTGATAGGGGAATTTTTCAGTTTGGGGACTGATTAGTTTTTGATTTTTATAGGCTTTGTGCCTATGGAAAGGTTTTGATTCCGAATAATATATGAGAAGAAGGTTGCTTAAAATTAAGCAACCTTCTTTACTTTTTCTTTTTAGTTTTTTACTCGTTTTCGCAAAAACTTTCGCAACAAGTTTGACCTTGGCAAGTAGCATCACAACAACCCACCTTGATTGATTGAAGTTCACAATTGCAACCATCTGCATTGTGTTTGCAACGTCTTACGTCGCACTTAATACTGCTATTTTTATACATATTTTTCTCCTTTACTCTTATTATGAGATTATTTTAGGGTAAATATACGTTTTGCTATTGACTTTTTTTGTTTTTACAGTTAAAATATTAAAAAAACATTTAGGATGGGCTGAATTATGAAAGTTGTGTTAATTAAAGACGTTAAAGGCTCTGGTAAAGCCGGTGATATAATCGAGGCAAAGGACGGGTTTGCACAAAACTTTTTGATTAAAAGGGGTTTGGCAAAGCCTGCTGACGCACAAGCGTTAAACGAAAACAAACAACAAAAAGAGGCTCAAGCGTTCCACAGACAAGAAACGCTTAAAGCCAACAAAGAATTAAGGGAAAAACTTGACGGAATTAAGGTTAGCATCAAGGTTAAAACGGGTGCAAACGGAAAGTTCTTTGGCAGTGTGACAAATAAGGAAGTTGCCGACAAACTCTTTGAACTCGGTTTTGAAATTGATAAGAAAAAAATTGTTTTATCTTCTTCAATTAAGAGTGCTGGCGTTTATCCAGCAACGGTAAAAATCTCGCCAGAAGAAAGTGCAAAAATCTCTGTTGAAATTGTTGCCGAATAATATTTAATGCAAAAAAGAAAAGCCACGAAAATTCGTGGCTTTTTTGTTGTTTTTTTCTTATTTTTGTGTTATTTTGCGTGTTTTTTTAAGTTTTTCTTAAAACGCTTTTTGTAAAGCGAAGTTAAAATTTTAGCCCCAAGCGGTGCAAAAAGTCTTATCGATAAATGCTGTTTTTTTGCTTGCTTTAAGCAGTGCATTTTGGTGCTGAAAGTGTTGGATATTCCTTCAAAAGCATCTTGGTCAAAAAACCTGTCTCGCCACATATAATAAAGGGTTTCTAAATTTACCCCAACCCGCCAACCAGCAACGTGGTTATAGGCTTGTGGGAATTGGTCTTTGCAGTTTGTTTCAGCATATTCCACAGCCGATAAATAGGTCAATTTTTTGTTGTTCATTTTGCTATGAACTAACGAACCTTTCCTTGCCGTGTATGCATAATATTTCATTGGCACGAAAGCAATTTTTCCCGCCCTTGAAAAAGCATCGTATAAAAACGCAACGTCTTCACCGTGAAAAATGTTTTCGTTATAGCAAATTTTGTTTTGGCCGACAAAAAGACTTCTTTTGAATATTTTGTTCCAAATATTCATTCTTATTTTTCTGCCTGTAAAAAGCAGTTCTAACCCTTCAATTTGATTAAAGGTTTGCACCTTATAGTTGTTTGCGATAAAAGGCTTGTTTAGTTTTTGCTTTTGTTTTTCGCTAACCTTTGCAACGCCAACGCAACTTATGTCCGAACAAGTGTCTTTTAACGAAGTGATAAGGCTTTGCAAATAATATTTAGAAACATAGTCGTCACTATCGACAAAACACACGTAGTCACCACAAGCGTTTTCTAACCCACAATTTCTAACGGCAGAAACGCCACTGTATTTTTTGCCATAAAAAACCTTAACTCGTGCATCTCTTTGTGCATAATCTTGAACTATTTTAAGCGAATTATCGGTTGAAGCATCGTCAACGATAATTATTTCACAATTATCATAAGTTTGGTTTAACAAACTTTCAACACACTTGCCGATAAATCTATCATTATTGTATAAAGGTATAATAACGGAAATCAACTCATTTGTTGTGCCGAAATTTTGTTTTTCGGTATTTTTTTGCATCGTAAATGGTTAAAATTTTTCTCCTTTGTTAATATGCTTATTGTAATATAAATTACAAAATATGTCAAGTTCATTTATTAAGCATTTTGACAATTTGTTTTTTCCCTTGACTTTTAAGACTTTTTGCTTTATAATAGGTGCATTATGAAAAAGAAAAAAATTATAGATACTTCGGTTGTTAAAAGGATAGAAATTGACAAGACAACACGCCAACCCGTTGTTGTTGACGTGCCTGAAACCGAATATCTTAACCAACCAATTGAAAAGGCAGACTTCGTTGAGTCCAAGTCGAAAAAACACGTTAAGAGAAAGGACGTTGCTGAAAAGGTTTTTGGTATTAAGCCAGACGAGGCTAATATTGACAAAAGGCAAAAAACCTTTAAGAGAATAACGACCATTGTTTTTATCGTGTTTATGGCTGGCGTTCTTGCTTTTACTGCTTATAAGGACTTTTTTGTAAACAAAAACTTCCCTTCTTTGTCAGACTTAAAGCAGATTTTTGGAACGGGCTGGTTGTTTTTCATTTTGGCTATACTTTCCTTTGTTTTATCCTTTTTCTTCAAAGGCTCTAAAAACGCATTGATGTGTAAGTCAATGACGGGGAAAAGCCACTTTATAACATGTATGGAAACGGGTATTATTGGTACATATTATAATAACGTGACGCCACTTGCAGTTGGCGGGCAACCTTTTGAAATTTACCACCTTTCAAAGCACGGCGTTCACGGTGGGGTTGCATCTTCTATCCCGATTGCATCATTTTTTATAAACCAACTCGCTTTCGTTATTTTGGGCATCGCATCACTTGTAATGTTTGCAGGCAACACTTATAACGCACCGGCAAGTTTATACGGCATTTTCTCGCCAGCCTTTTATTCACTAACTATTATCGGTTTGGTTTGTTGTTTGTTCGTGCCTTCGCTTGTTGTGCTATTTTCTATGCTTCCACGAATTGGTGCTAAACTCGTTTATTTGGTAATAAGAATTGGCAAAAAATTCCGCATTATCAAAAACCCACAAGAAACTTTGCAAAAAACCATTAAAACGGTTGTTCACAACTCGCACTGCCTTAAAAAGATTGCGTCTAAACCACTTCTTTTCTTGGCGTTGTTCGTTTTAAGTTTTTTGGAAAATATTTCAAGCGTGTCTATTGCATTTTTTGTGCTTAAGGGCTTTGGCTTAAATATGGGTCTTCCATTTATTACCGAGTGGATAATAATTTGCTCAATCTGCTTTATACTTTTTGCATCAATCACCTTTATCCCAACCCCAGGGAACTCTGGTGCGGCCGACCTTTCATTCTTCTTATTGTTTGAAACGGTGTTGTTTGCAGGGCTTGCTTTCCCAGCGATGCTTGTTTGGAGATTGTTTAGTTTTTATAGCACAATAATTCTTGGTTTTACCTTTGCGACCTTAAAGAAAAAAGCCGATGCAAAAAAGACAGGGCTTCAAACGGTGGAAGTTGAAGAGCAACCCGCTCTATCCGAAAAGGAAGAAGAACTTTACCAAAAAATAACAGATGCTAACACAAAAAACATAGAATAATAATTTTATAAAAATTAAAGCCACTGACCAAAAAGTCAGTGGCTTTTTTGTTTAATTTTATTGTTTTTTGCAGTTTTTATTCTTCGGCTTGGTTTATCTCATCAAACAATTCCATTGCGTTTTTAACAGCAACGTCCATATTGATATATTTATAATTTGCAAGTCTGCCAAGTAAGTATAGGTTTTTATACTTGCTTGCCTCTTCACGATATTTTTGATAGTGAAGATGGTTTTTCTCAATAGGGATAGGGTAATATGGAATATTCTTGCCCCTCTTAAATGGTTTTGCATATTCTTTTACAATAACCGTGTTTTCTTGTGGTGGGCAAGTGAATTTAGAAAACTCTGAAATTCTTGTGTACTTGTGCGAAGTGGTGTAGTTTACAACGGCTGCGTTTTGGTAAGAAGGTTGTTTATAAGTTTCAAACTTGAACTTAAGACTTCTATAAGGCAACACGCCGAATTTATAATCAAACAATTCGTCCACACAACCAGTGTAAATAAGTTTGCCTTCAAGTTCCTTTCCGCCAAAGTAAATCTTATCTTCGGTCAAAGAGATTTCCCTATTAGCGTCCTCGCCAAGTTTAAGTTTAATTCTTGGGTGGCAAAGCATATTTTTGATAAGTTCGGTAAAGCCGTTCTTTGGCATAAATTGGAATTCATCAGTAAAATACCTATCTTCTTTTGAAACGTAAACAGGCACCCTGTTCATAACTTCTGAACCCAACTGTTCTGGCTTAAAGCCCCATTGTTTCATAGTGTAGATATAGAAAATGTGCTTATAAACAAAGTCACCAAACTTTCTAACTTCGGCATTTTCGTGCTTTTTAAGTTGTAAGATTGGCACTTTTTTGTCAAGCCCAATTTCATCAACTAAAATCTTTTCAATTCTTTCAGCCTTATCCTTTGGGTAAAGCATAAAAAGTGAAGTTAAGTTAAATGGAACAGGAACTAACTTATCCTTTCTAACTGCGGCAAGCACTCTGTGTTCATACTTTTCCCACTCGGTAAATTTAGACAAGAAGTCAAAAACTTGTTTAAAGTTGGTGTGAAAAATATGTGGTCCGTATGGCTGAACTAAAATATTATTTTTATTCCAGCAGTCGTAAGCGTTTCCGCCCACGTTTTCTCTTTTGTCAATAACTATAACTTCTTTACCGCTTTCGGCAAAAAGTCTTGCAATGGTTGCACCGGAAAATCCAGCACCAACAATTATAATCTTTTCCATAAGTCCCTCTAATTATTTTATAAGAGTTTTAACAAATCTTGCAATTCTTTCGGTTGCTTTTACAAGGTTTTGCATTGAGTAAGCGTAAGAACACCTTACGTAATACTTGCCAAATTCCCCAAAAGCATCACCCGGAACGACGGCAACTTTTTCTTGTTCTAAAAGTTTTGTTGCAAACTCTTCGCCCGTTAATCCTGTTTCCTTAACTGATGGGAATATATAAAATGAACCCTTTGGCTCAAAACAGTTTAGCCCCATTTCTAAAAAGGTTTTGTGCATAAACTTTCTTCGCTTATCATATTCTTCGCACATTTCTTGAACGTCTGAAAAACCGTTTTGCTTGCCTTTTTTCAAGCCTTCAAGAGCGGCGTATTGCGAGAAAATTGGTGCACATATTATTGAATATTGGTGAATTTTAAGCATTGTGTCTAAAACCGGCTTTGGTGCACAAGCATAGCCAACACGCCAACCTGTCATAGCAAACGCTTTACTAAACCCACTTATTAAAACCACCCTGTCTTTCATTTGAGGAAAACTTGCAATCGAAACGTGCTTTCCACCGTAAGTTAATTCGGCGTAAATCTCGTCGCTTATAATAAGCAAGTCGTTTTCTAAAATCACAGGTATAATTTCTTCAATAAACTCTTTTTCCATAATCCCGCCCGTTGGGTTGTTTGGGTAAGGAAAAATCAAGATTTTACTTTTTTTGGTAATGGCTTTTTGCAAATTTTCTTTGGTCAACTTAAACCCGTTTTCGCCCGAGCAAGCAACCGGAACAGCAACGCCACCATTAAGTTCAACGCAAGGCTTATACGACACATAACTTGGGTCGGGAATAAGCACTTCGTCCCCAGCGTTAATGGTTGCCCTTAACGCAATGTCAATCGCTTCGCTTGCACCAACGGTAATCATTGTATTGTCTGCCGAAAATTCGACTTTATAACTATCTTTCAAATACCCCACGATTTCCTGCCTTAAAGCAAGCAAACCTTTGTTAGAAGTATATTGAGTGTATCCCTTTTTAATGGTTTGAATCCCAGCCTCTCTAATGTCCCAAGGGGTTATAAAATCAGGCTCGCCAACACCGAGAGAAATAACGTCTTCTCTCTCACTGACTATATCAAAAAACTTTCTTATGCCAGAAGGCTTAATGTTTTTTGCTCTGTCGCTTAAAAAATCTCTCACGCTTGAATAATCTGCCTTTCGTGTTCTTTGGTCGGCTGGGTAATATGACCTTCAATTTTATATTTTTTCAAGATAAAGTGCGTTTGAACGCTTGCGATACCATCGATAACCGAAAGTTTTTCAGAAACAAACCTTGCAATATCGGTGATATTCTTACCTTCGACAAAAATGGCAAGGTCAAAACCACCACTCATAAGGTAAAGACTTTGAACTTCCTTAAAGGTGTAAATTTCCTCTGCATAACTGTCAAAGCCCTTTAATTTTTGTGGTGCAACCTTAACTTCGATAAGTGCTTGAACTTTTTGGTATTTTTCGCCCATTGCCTCTGTGTTGATAATCGCAGAATATTTTGCGATAACGCCTTGTTTTTCAAGTTCTAAAACTGCATTTTCCACAGTTTTTTCATCAGAACCCGTAATTTGAGCGAGTTGAGTAAAAGTGTATCTTGCATTTTCACCAAGTAAATCTATAAGTTGACTTTTTAAATCCATTATTTGCCTCTCCTAACGTTAAGCATAGTAATTTATTCTATTTTACATTTTTTTATTCCGTTTGTCAATATAATAAGTTTGATTTTCTGCTTTTATTGTGCTACAATATTGGCGTTGAGGTGAAAAAGTGGTTAAAATCTGGGCTAAAGTAATGAAAAAAGATAAAATATTAAAGCAGTTTGTCTTTGAAAGGCAAGAAAGTATGGATTACTCGCTATTTTTCGAGTATTTAAGCGAGATTTGCTTTAACCTTGATATTTCCACGCCTGTTTTAATAAAAACCCACCTTTTCGACTATGCTAAATATAACGTTGTCAAGTTTACGAAAAGCGATTTTGTTGAGCAAATAAATTTTGATAAGTTGGTTTTAGAAAACCTTTTTATATAAAATCAGTATAAAAATTCCCCCTTTCACGCACACTCATAGAAAGGGGGTTTTTTATGAAAATTACAACTATTATTGCTTTTACCTTGGTAATTATCGGTGCACTCGTTTGGCTTTTAATCGGGCTATTCAATTTTAACCTTGTTGCACTTCTTTTTGGCAGTGGAAGCACCGCATTAGTTTCAAGAATTATCTATTCGCTTGTTGGAATTTCTGCGTTATGGCTTATTTTCTATTGGGTTGCTTACGACCCTTTTAGAGCGATTGACTAAAAGTTATAATTTATAAAAACGCCCCTTGGCTGTTGCCAAGAGGCGTTTTTGCTTTTATTTTTTCACTTTATTAAAGACCCTTCCAAGCGACCTTTCCGTCTTTTGCAACAGTCCAATAACTTGCATCGAATTCTTTTCCTTCGTTCTTATTTTTAAGAACTTGTGCTTTCATATCGATTGCGTCTTTTGCGTCATAGAAGCCTTCTTTGTTGATAAACCTAAACTTATAAATATCTTCGTCAAGGCTTAATTTGATAAAGATTTCAACGCCGTATCTTTGCCTTTTTGCGTGTTGAACAATTTTAACCAAAGAATTGTTCCTCGTTTCATATTCAGTGTCCCAGAAGACTGTTTCATCATAGAAAGTGTTTTGGTCGCAAAGCACCATTTGGTTTCCACTCTTATACTTGTACATTTCATTTACAAAATAAGTTGCACGCATTGATGGCTTATAAGCATATCCGTCCTTATGTAAATCCATTTCTTGGTTTATATAAAGCGGTGTGCTTCCAACAGCATAAACGTTTTGAGCAGTTGTTCCAACAAAAGCATCGCCCGCTGGCGTGTTGGTATATGAGTGTGGGTTAATAACCGCAGTTCCTGCTGAATTTATGTCGCAAAAATCAACAAAACTGAAAACGCCCGTCGTTTCTCTGCCTTGGCCGTAGCCACTGTTATCGTCTGTGTTTATTACCTTACCAAACGTTAAAGACCTTTCTATGTTCAACAAGTCGCAATCAACAACAAAGTTTTTAAGCGTGCAAGTGTCAAACGATGTCAACATAGGCTTGTTTGCGTCGCCTTGGTAAAACCTTACGTCTTCATATTCAACGTAAATGTTTTCAAAGGTTGTGTTTTTTGCAGAGCAAACAAGTGGTGATTCAGAAGTGTACGTAAACGTATTAACGTTTATCATTGCAAGGTTTTTAATGGTTGCACCGTATGCTGGTGGCAACAAGCCGATTGAAGTGTACCTTTGGTTAGTATCAATAACCTTGCCCCTTCCATCAAACGTTCCAACAAAGCCATAGCCTTCTCTTGGCACGAAATAAGGGACTTCCCTTTTGCCTTCAATACTTTCAAAAGTTGTGTCAACTTCCCAAGTTTGAGGGTGACTAGTATTGCTACTGTCGTTTGTAATATAAATATTCCTCTTTGCAGCATCTTCATTTGAATAAGTGATGTTGTTGGCCAAAACGTAAAGCCCGCTAATGGTCGAAGTTGGCCATCTCATTGGAACGACGGTGGTTGACACGTTGTTCGTGAAATAAAAAACCGACTTACCAACTTTTGTGCCTGACGTTGCCGTCACGTTAAAATCCACCAAATAGTCTTCAGCAGCACTTAACCCAGCACCATAAACGCTCTTGTTCGCATATTGGTCGTTATTAGCAAATCTTACGATAACCTTTTCAGCAACTTTTGCGTTATAGGTTATGGTTTTTCCATCAGCCTTTGTCAACAAAATTTCATGAGTTTTTGTCGCATCTAAACTTTTAATTAAAGTTTTATCAATGGTCACGTTTTCTTGTTGGTTAAACAAAACCGTTTCGCCTTCTTGCAAATTATCAAAAGTGACAGGCAACAAATCCCCGCCAGCAGTTTGGCTTGCCATAAATCTTCCGGTTGACTTGCAAAGGTATGCATCGTCAATAACCACGTGCATTTCGCTTTCGCCACCGCCTTCGCCTGGGTCGTCACCAGGGTCTTCACCCTTTGGTTTTTGGCAAGCAGTGAAAAGACCGAAACTAACTATGCTTAAACATAGAAGCATCAAAATCAAAAACTTGCTAAAAGCACTCTTATTCTTCATAGTTTTTTCCTTACCTATATAAAATTTCCTTAACTAATATTATACAAAAAATATTGCCGTTTTGTCAATTATTTACTTTAAAATTTATGCGTTTAACCGCCAAGTATAATGGCGTGCCACAAGCATAAACGCTTAACGATTGGCTAATGAGCAAAAACAAAACTTGCAAATAGTAAATATACTCTAACGCACCGTAAACTGCCACCCAAATTATAGGCAAAAACACGGCGTTTAACACAACGGGGAAAAACCCGCCAAACAAAAGTTTTAGATAAGTTTTTTTGAAAATTTTGCCCACCAAATAGGTTAGAACGCTTGCCGTTAGCGTTATCACACTTCCCAAAATTATATCCAAAACCAAGCAACCTGTTATAAGGTTTGAAAGCATACACCCAATAAAGAGTGCTGGGATTGCTTCAGCGTAAAACAGTGGCAAAATGGTCAACGCTTCGCTTATTCTAAACTGAATGGCACCACTTGCAATAGGCATTGTGATTAGCGACAAAACAACGTAAAGCCCAGCGATTAACCCCGCCCTGACAAGAATTAAAGTAGATTTTTGCATAAAAAAACTCCTTTTTCAGACAAAAATTTACCGAAAAAAGAGTATCCTATAATTTTTTCGGTTGTTTTATAGAAGTGTTGTCCGAAAACCTTCTAAAATTTATTATACAAATTTTGGACCTTAAAAGCAAGCGTTTAAGCGTGCTAAATCTTTTGTATTGTTGACAACTATTTTTGCTTGTGCTAAAATTAAGGTGTTAACAAAGGGTAAAATTATGAAAAACAAGATTTTTTCCGTGCTGTTCGGCGTGGCACTTTTTATTTTTATATTATCGTTTTCAATCGGGCTACCTATTTATTGCAGGTTTTTTTATTACGCCCAAATTAACGCACTTTCCTTGCCAGAACAAACGGGTTTTTCCTTTAATCAGATTAAAACGGCTTTTGACCAAATGATGAACTATCTAACACTGCCAAACCAACCTTTTGCAACGGGTGTTTTTAAGTTTAACGAGCAAGGTGCATCGCATTTTAAGGATTGCAAAGTATTGTTTGATATAAACCTTATTGCCTTAATTTGTTCAAGTTTGTTTTTAATTTTAACCTTGATTTTGGTAAAGGCAAAAAAACTTAACCTTTATAAGCCTTTTAATATGAGCATATCTTTTATTTCGGCATCGGCAATTTTAATTGTGCTTTTAATTGTTGGCGTTATCATCGCAATAGACTTTTCAAGTGCTTTCACCGTTTTCCACCACTTGTTTTTTGCGGGAAAAGATAACTGGATTTTTGACCCAACCCAAATGGAAGTGATTAAAATTTTGCCCGAACAGTTTTTCTTAAACTGTGCCGCCTTAATTGGTGCAAGCATACTTGTTTTGTGCTTAACCATTATAATATATCAACTAATAAAAAGAAAAAAGCAACTAAAACTTTCTAAAAACTAAAAAGAAAAAACAAAAGCCCTTGCTTAAGGGCGTCGCTCTTAGGGATTTAAATTAAAAAGTTAAAAAGCAAACCACTTTGGTTTGCTTTTTCTTATTTTTCTTGAATATCATAGAATTTAAAGTTAGATGTTCTTACTTTGTTTTGAGCCCAGTTCACTGCCGTATTTCTATCACCCCTAAAAGTTTCAGTAAATGCTGGAACTCCACCACGATACGCAGTTTCCGTCAAGTAATACTTAATAATAAATGTTTTCATATATATTTCTCCTTTTGTTTTGTAAGAAGAGTTTATCACATTTATTATCCCAACTTTGGGATTATTCCCATGTTTTATTATTTAGTTCATTAAATAAGTCATTAATATTTTTTGCTTTTACTGTAAAATATCTTTTTGAAGAAAACATTCCGCCACGTGTTTTTTTACGATAATCTAATTGTTTAAGATTGCCAAATAAAAACATCTGCATTTCGCTATTGGCAAGTTCTTCTTTTCTCCAATCGGCACAAAGCTCCAATTTTTCCTTTGCTATCAAGATAATTTCTTCTTCTGATTGTTGCGTGTTGTTCCACGCTATTTTAAGTTGCTTACCATTTAAAATTATTTTTGCTTTTATTTCAGCAATATAATTTACGTTTTTATCCCAATATGCGCCAAAATATTTTGCTCTTCTATGGGAATATGTTTTTATATTTGGGCACAGATAAAACCCCTTATCGATTTCTTCTTTAGTGCCCCTACAATTGATTACGTCTAGAATATTTTGCCAATCATTTAGAAAGCCATTCGATAATAAATAATCTTCAAAATCTTTAAGATATTCTCTAAAATATTTTGAAAGCTCAAATTCGTTTTCAACAAGCAATCTTTTTAGTGTATCAAGAAAATCCTTAAAAGTTAACTTTTGCAAAATTACGCCTTTTTCTAATGCATAATCAACCCCATCTTTTATTCTTTCCTCGTCGGGATTAAACTCGTTTGTTAATAAAAATAAAATTCGTTTAATAGTTTTATTATTATTTTCAAATCCGTCAATATGCCTTTCTATTTGATTGTTATAAAACCAATCCGTCTTTTTTGTTTCAAAATAAATTTCGAACGCCTGTTGCGAAAAACATAAATCTGGAATACTATTTTGTTTTTTAACTTGTTGCGAAAAATCTGGCAAACAACTAAAACTTTCTCTTGAATCAGAAATTAAATCATTGATAGTTTTTTCAAACGCCTCGGGACTTTCTTTATACAACATTTTTAACATAAGTCCACAATAATTTGTAATTTGATTTTCCCCTTGTGAATAGGGATTAAAAAATGAAATTGACTTTCCCATAATTTTCTCCTTTGTTAAATATTTTTCTTATAAACATTTTACCCCCCCCCAGAAAAATGTCAACTCTTTTCATATTTTTCATTTGCGACTTGAACATTTTTCTTTATTCGTTCTCTTAATTCTAATGGCGATAAAACTTCAACAGCGTTCATATATTGCATTGACCAATATTCCATGGCGTTAATACTCGCTTTTACTTTAACTAAAAAACGCCCGTCTTCTCTCTCTTCAATTTTTATATCCTTACCAAACCAGTCTATAATTTGGTCAATCGCCCAGCCGTCTGCAATAAATTCAACTGCTTTCGGCTCGTCGTAAAACATATAGGGCATTGAAGAAGAAAAACGTTTATAATCAATTCCACTTTCAAAACCATTAACTGATTTTAATGGCGTTCGATTTTTATCTATAAGTTCAATATCGGTAATTCTATCCATACGGTAATATTGAATATGTTGCCATTTTTCATTATGCCCCATTAAATAATAGCGTTGGTTATGCAATATCATTTGATATGGACTAACCGTGTGAATTGCAGATCGATGCATTTTTTTATCTGCGCCATATTTATTATAATCAAACTTAATTTGCTTGTCCGTTTCAATGGCTTCGTCAATAATTTCAATATTATTAAACACCGCAACGTTTTCGGTTTTATTCCAGTCCTGTACTGAATAGATATTTTTAACGTGTTTTTTGAAATACTTATTCGCCTGACCACAAAGTTTTTCAATCAGTTCTTTTGACTGTTTGGGTGTGATATGTTTACTTGATAAAACACCGTCTATTAAGAGTTTTAGTTCGCTATCTTCAAACGTGCGTTCGGCTAGATAAGAGCCTTTTTTGGTAGTTTCAATATCATATCCCGCTTCGTTAAGTAGTGATATATTTCT
>JAEIGA010000410.1_pt1 | contig 62922 bp, 88 predicted proteins | sample 9270691 | NCBI WGS metagenome assembly JAEIGA01 (sample SAMN17057246, study PRJNA624740) | gut metagenome | biome: biome; isolation source: fecal sample | host: Bos grunniens | place: China: Xizang | collected 2019 | reverse complement strand
TTAAAGAAAAGTTTTCATCTTCTGAATAAACTTTAGAAGTTCCAGCTGTAATTGCTAGTAAGCCACAAGAATTGTAACCTTTTTGCGAATCATAAACAAACCAATTTGCAAAATCTTCAAAAGGATCGAAAGGATTGTCAATAGTTGTCAACATTGACATTGTTTCTTTTGCCAATTCATTCATCTCCTTTCAAATAACTAATTACAGTAGACACATTGATTCCTAAAGCATCAGCAATCTCTGAGTTACCACGACCAGAAGCGGCCATGGCCTTAATTCTGGCCTGCTGAGTAGTAGTAAGTCTACCATTACTACGAGGCATAGCATACTGCTGTATCACAGACATGTCTGCACGAGTAAGTAACTTATTAAGTCTAGTAGAGCTTATAGCACCAGCTTGAATAGCTTCCCATTCTTTAGGCGTGATCTCTAAAGAGTTTTTAGATCCTGTAAGACCCCTCTTCTTGCGGCAATAGGTAGTTATGCGCTGCTTAGCCTTTCCTATCTGCTCTTTAGTAGCAGCTGGGTTGTCTGCATACCATCCTTTAATCATGGTATTAGCTTCCATGATAGCCTCAACCTCAACAGGTTTCCTCTTCTCGAGGTCGTCATACTTCTTATTAAGGGCGGCTACCTCTGCGGCATAGGTCTTATTAGCCTGAGGATCATACTTAATAGGCGTCAAAGAAAGGGTGGTTTTTCTAGCTTCATTGGCCAGGCCTTTAAGATAGTTGGCGTAGTTGGCGTATGCAACTTCTATCGGATTGCGGTCTGCCGATACTAAAGTCATGGCGTCTTTAGTAAGGGACATAGCTGGTACCTTAGTGTAGTTATGTTTCTCGGGAGATAGAACAGCTAACTCCTTGGGTATGATCTTACTACCATCCTTAGTACGGTACATACCAGGATTGGTAGTAGGAAACACGCGCTGTTTAGTTACAGGATCTAAATACACTCTATACGGCTCATCTACGATAGTCTGCAGCTTCTCTCCTGTTTCAGGATCAATATACGCTGTCCCTTTAGACTTACCAGTAATTGGATCGATCTGTCTCTGACCTTCTTTGATCTCGCCTTGTATTCTGACCTGGCCTCCGGCTCTCGAGATAATAGTGCTAGCACCACCAGTATGAATGTTTCCATTCTCGTCCACTTTGCGCTGGTACTTTTTCTTAAGTTCGTCGATATGATTATCTTTTTCGCTCTGCTTCCAGTCATATTTATGTTTCACAGCGTCAATAACAACCATACTGTGTTTAACAGCCATCTCAACATCTCTATCTGGTGCGCCAAAAAGAGTCATATCCGAAATAAGATTAGACACTATACCCATCTGCAACTGCTGTTCGTGACCCTTCTTCATTAAACGGTTGCCTTCATGGTTACCGTACTCAAGCTCAATATCGAAATTCTTTAAACCCTGAAGAGGATCTTTACGCTGAACTACAACTCCATCGCGATGTGGTATAACTAATACTGTATCTCCATCGAAATCTGCGCCAGATAAAATTTTAGCAACATTAGCATTTATACCAACGGCATCTTTACCATTCTTGCTAATGATCCTATTGCCTTCAGCATTCTTATTATTAACTGTAAGAGTAGGAATCTCAAACAGACCAGCATGAGGAAAGCGAATAAGAGATACCGTCTCTCCATCCTTATAGTTGGGAGCATAGATCTCTTTGTCGCTCAAACTATTAATTGGAAGAATAACTTGATATCTCTGCCCAGGAACAGCAGCGGCTGAAAGATCGACTGCTTGACTATCAGCTGTATTAGCGAACTTTGTAAGAAGGATCTTTTTAACATTGTCGTTCGTTAGAGACTTAATCTCATCAAGTTCTTTACGAGCATCCTTCTTCGAAATATCCAGCTGTTTATTAACGAACCCTTGAGGCTGCTTAGACAAAAACTGAGAGGGTAGTTTCTTAGACCACTCTCCCCAGCCGCCTTCATCTTCTCTCTTATTAATAAGAGACAGATGTTTTTCTCCTTTGTCATCTTCCCAATAGCTCTGACCACCATGTTCTTTAATAGCAGACTCGAACGGATTGTTAGGATCTTTACCGATTGGTTTAAGAACCTGTTTTCCATCGGGATCAGATACTTTCATAGGAACAGACTTAGATTTATTGGTGTTAAATATTAAATCGATTCCAGGAGGAAAGTCTTTCTCCTCACCATAAACGGCCATGCCTTTAATATAATGAGTGCCATCGACAAGAATTCGAACCTGAGAATAGTGCTTTCCATCACCGAGATAAATATCTTTTACACCAGGACGAAGTTCCACAACACCATCTTTTAATTCGCCTCCGTCTTCAGAATATCTAATTTGAAGACGCTTGGAATCTAGACTGGCTGGATATTGAAAACCAGATTCAATAGTTTTCCCATCGTGTGAAATATAATTATCACCAATAAAACTTATTTTTGATGTATCATAAGCAATAGAATGTGGCGTGCCCGGAGGCGCAAGAATCGTGGTTGTGGTCATATGCTTCGGATTATTAGGCTGAGGCACTCGACCATTACGAATCTCATATCCGTCAAAATATAATATTTCTAGAGCTTCTTTAAATCGATCTTCTGTAATATTAAGACGATTCGCTACACCCTCACCTACGTAAATAGGGCCTTTCTCGTCTACAATCTTACGAATATCGTTCGCGGTGATCTCGGCTGAATTAGCCCTATGCTCTTCACCCTTCTTCAAATATCCACGAACAGAAGACTCATTCGGAATACCAAGTCGGCGAGCAATTTCTGTAGGACCAAGATGCTCTTGTTCGCTTAAAACCTTAACTTGTCGAATAAGATCTCGCTCCTCTTCATGTTTAGCAATGCGAATAGCGGTCAATAAACGACTTGGAGAACCTTCATACGCTCGACGAGTATCTCTTGAAAATATCCCAAGAGACGCCGCCTGATCCTTCCTACTCATACCCATAGATTCAAGGCGATACACCTGTTGAAGAAAGTCTTTCGGCCTTTGAAAAGGCTTACCGCCAGACCCCCAGGGCCATCTTCCAGAACCCCTCCCAGGGGGATTAGCATCATGAGCTACACCGTCATGCTGAAGAATATCTTTTTCCTCATCCATTGTAATTACCGCTCCTCTTCTTTATGTTTTCGTAGAAACCTATCGGAATCCACGATCTTATTCATAATAGCTCTAATTACTTCCGGATCAGGCTCGTCATAGATAACTTCACCGGACTGGTAGATTCGGAGCTCAATTTTAATGCTTTCAGGTTTAACGATGTATTCTAGACAGAACAAAGCAGCGTAAACATACAGCTGATCCATATGAACAGGAGTAATACCGCTTTTGTAATCATGAATACGAAGAATATTGTTTTTAAACGCGATAGCATCGGTTGTGCCAAACGCATTGTCTGAATAGTAAAGAACGACTTCGGAATCCATCTGGAAACCAAGCGCATCATTTACAAATGGCACGAGTGTACTGAGAATATCGTTTGTATTGATTAAACCTTGCGGAATCCCATTCTCGAGTAAATTCAAGAGAACAAGATGCCGATCGCTCTTATTTAATCGTATTTTATTCACAATACATCTGTGTGCTAAATCGTGAAGAAGTGTTCCTATTTGAGTTGCATATTGTCTCTTATAGGCTTCTTCTAATTTATCCTGATCATAATTAAGCCAAGAATATTTACTCGGACTTAGGAAGGCATGGCGACCTTCAAGATCTGAATGCTGATTGAAGATCACGTAATACCTCCTCTTTATTCTCAGGTGAAATAAACCGACCAAAAGACATTCCGTCTAATTGCGAAATATAAAAGTCTTGATTTGGCTGGTGTTGTGCGCTTGCAGATCTCTTGCATTCGAGAACAGCCCAGTGATTGCCATATAAAATAGTAAGATCCGGGAATCCTTGAATATATTCAGGGTCATTCTTTACAATCACACATCCTGGAAAACGTTTTTTAATATCTTTTATGAGTTGTGTTTGGAATTGACTCTCTTTCACGAATAATTCTCCTTTCCTCGTAAAAAAGAACAAGAGAAGGTGACGGTTGGTCATTTCCTTCTCTCTTCCCATAAGAGGGGATGTTTTCTACGCGAATCAAAAATAAAAAAAAAACTAAGAGCCCATGAAGGGCTCAATAGTTTATTCATCAAATAATGATTTTTCACTCTTCCAAACTTTACGTTGCCAATAATAATCACTAACTTGGTTGTCATCCTCGTCGACGATAGTAATAGTCTCTTCAAGTTTTATCGCATGTCGTTCCTTAAATTCTTTCTTAAGACTTTTTATATACTTTTTGCTACCACAAATTCTAGTGAGATAGCGTTCAGCTTTTTCAACAGTTTTAATTCCAGATTTTACAGGCTGCTGATACGAAAAACCATGATCACCACAATCGATGTCAACGACTCTAATGATAGTATAAGTCATGATAATACCTCCAACATTTTATTTGGCTTTCGTGCCATTATAGGAGATGAATATCACGCGAAAAACTAAGAGCCCATGAAGGGCTCAAAGTATTATTGAATTAATTCTTTTCTCGGTCTTCCTCTAGCTCGCTTCTCGGATATCATTTGTGGTATCCGCTCTTCCAACTTATCTAGGAATGAATCCAGATTAAGTGTAAACTCTAGAATTGGTCTTGATCCTCCGATACTTCCAATCTTAAAGTTCAGAGAAAATGTTTTGTCCTTACCAAATATCTTTGACATTCTTATCACCTCCGTTACAGAAGGTGTTTTGGACGCGAAAAAACTAAGGGTAGCTGAATGCTACCCGAAGTTGGTTAGACGCCACTATAGGCGAGTTCACTCACGTCCACAAGCTTCTGCTTGAACGGGACGATCTGAATGTCGATCTTCCACTCATCGAGATAGTCCGCGGGAATCATCATCGACAGCGCACCACGAAGTAAGCCGTTATCGAGCAAGATCTTCTTGATCTCTTCGGCGTCCTCCTTGTTCGCAACGATGAGGGTTTCCCTGAACAGGATCTCTTCGGTGTCGGCGACAGTTACGATCATACCATAGTTGATGGGCTTCTTGTACATGCGTTTCTCCTCCTTGTTTTTAGTCCATTATAGGAGGTGAAATGTACGCGATTTTCCTCTCTGCCCACTTGCCCAACTTTTTTGCTATATTATTATAAATTTAATTATTTTTTTATTACGCACTAATAGTAAAAATAGTTGGGTTTTTGACCAAAGGCCTAAAAAATGCCTAAATATCTAGGTTTTTTGTGGCCAAACACATTTTTAAAAGTGGGCTTTTGCCCAAGTATGTTTGGGCTTTTTGGCCAATTTTTCATAAAATATCCATCCACAAACCCAAAATTTTTAAACGTACTTGACCAATGGCCAAAAGTTGGGCATGAGTTTGGGCAAAAACTAAGAGCCCATGAAGGGCTCAAAGTTGTTAGTGATTACTGATCTGCGTCTAATTTCGGATCATCATTCAAAAACCTCATGAGATACTCTTTTTGCCATTGATCCATCTCATGACCAAACTCCTCAAGATATTTTTTCACCAAAATATCAAGTTTTTCTTCTTTCGTCATTGAAGTATTCAAATAACCTCCATCTCAGTTCTAGTTGTCACCGGGTATACCTTAACATCAGGATCAATATACCACAGTTCTCCGGTAGTAAGATCAACAGCATTATAAAACTTCGTGTACTGAGCTATTTGGATTTTAGCGACAGAGGAAACAGCTTCTTCAATCTTCATATAAACCGCTTGATCAGCATCGTCTTTATACCTCCAAGGTTGCATTCTCAAAAACGTATAACCAATCGGTACTTTCTCAAAAAGCATACATGAAGGAAAAACAGTTTTTAATTCAAACTTCACAGATTAATCTCCAGATTATATTTTTTAGGAATCCTAACTAGTTCATGCCTGTCTATTCCACGAATATCTCCGGTATCTAATCCGACGACTACTACTGAATCTAGATGTACGGATACGGGAAATGGAAGATCTTTAGCAACCATGAAAGCCGTATCGCCTTTAACGAAAATATCTCCCGGACTAAGTGAGGATAAATAAGCTTCCGTGTATTCCGGATAATTAACATTATACTTCAATTTCTTTCTCCTTTCCCATCTGACAAAAGAAATCCCCAGGAACGAAATATCTTAATTGATTACAAAATCCATCTGCCTTATCACGATATTCGCAACGTTCGCATCTGACAAGTTTGATGCACGCGATCTTTTGTTTGAACTCATACTGATTGGTCGACGGAAAATCTGATTGTTCTGCAGGATAGAGCTTAAATATACACTCTTCCTTCTGAAGAAGTTCATCAATAACTTTAGTCGCAAGTTCATATTGCATGAGCTCAATAATATGGGAAATAAGACCTTCTGGATTGTTATCCGTCTCGAATATTTCTTTAGGAATCAACTGAACAGAATTCAGAATCACGTTCTCTCCTTTCTACGCATACCACTTCATCTCATTATCAAAAATATCCATAGCTTTACCATATCCGAGTTTTCGGAGAAGTGTTGACATCAAATTGTCCATGTAAATATGAATGTTCTCTGCATCCCAATCAGGATTCTCTGTTATGTTCTGCATCTCAGCTGCAAAAACATCAGGATATAGAATGTTGTTGTCATTATCGTCGTCAATAGGGATCTGGATGTTTATACATTTATTTTCAATAGGTCCAGCAATACGAAACCTATCGCCAGGCAAGCCTATACTGAAATTCATACAACCTCCGGGAGTTCGCTATTATACCAGTTAATAGCACCGTCCGGATCCAGGATCAATCTGCGAGGCTCATTCTCAAGAGAGATGATGACCTGCTTGGTATTAGGATCAGTTTTCTTATCCAGCTTGAAAACCTTACCCCTTACAACATTCTCGCCAATCTTGGCAAGCAATTCTTTTACTACTTCGTCCATTAGTCTTCTCCTTTCAAAATATCATACATAATAGGATCGTGGTCCTTAGCTTCCTCATCACCGACAGGACGAATATCCTTCAGCTTGATGATCTTAATCATACCGTAGGCGTCCTCAATGACACCGAGGTCACAGTGATAGTCCCCGTTCATATTGCCTATAAAGAGACAAAGCTCTTGACTATCGATAACTATACAAAACTGACCGTCGTTCATGAGACATGCACCTCCGCTGTAACGTCTCCAAGTTTAGCTGTGTACTTGTTAGTTGTCACAGTAGTAACACTATCAGAATCATTACGCCAATTAACAGTGGTTCCTACGCATTTAGGGCACTGGGAATTAGTCATCCTACAAATCCCACAAGGAAGTCTGTTGTAGCAATAATCCTCATACATCTGATCAAGCATCTGTTACCTCCTCATACGTCTCTTTGAAAATATTTTTCTTACAGGTATAGAATTCGCCATAAGGACCCATAATAATCCAGTCCCCTACTGAAGGCCAACAGACACTCCCGTCAATTGTATAGACGCCCAGAGCGTCGTTATTGATGTATGTATAATTTAGTTTGAAGTCTCCGAGCTTGAATAATTCGTCGAGATTATCTCCTGTCCACTGTACTGCGTCGACGACAACTGGTTTTTTTCGGTATTTTGACACCTTTTAATATCCTCCAATTTTCCATAGATCTCCTGACAAGCAGGAGCGTAAAGGCACTTCACATAAATAAACTCCCGTGAGTACCGTTTCACAACGTTCCCGCGAGAGTCCTTTTCGTAAGATACGGTGGGTGCATCCTTCACCGGTTCAAATATCATGCAGTGAGCGCACCATGGATCGAGTTTAAGTTTTATCATTCGTTAAATACATCACCTTATTACGTTTAGACCAATCATAGGCACATGGAAAATACATGTCGTTAACACGTTCTGTCAATTTAGAGCAAGGCATGTTTTTAAGAATTCTCAGATTACAATCTTTTGAATTCGCATAACCTAACGAGGTAATAAGGCCTTCTTTAACTTCCCATTCAGAACAACCGTAGATGGATTCGTTATTCTCATGCTTCGGGTTAATGAATAAGATCTTCCCAGAATATAAATTTTTCGATCTAGGCGTAAAGTCGTAATCTTCATAAAGTCTATCCAAAGCAAGCTTAGCGCCGATGTTGAAGTCGAAGACATCATTCGGACCGCACTTAGCGCTGGTCTCATAAATAGGCTTGCCTTCAGTGTTGAAAGCTCGACAAATAACCATATTATGATTCGTTGTAGGACGGAAGATATTGATCTCATCGATCTTATCCCGCCCGATAGGCGACATTTTTACCGTGCTGCCAAAACGGCTCGTAGTTACTTCAGTTTTCCAACAAAGACTGTTCTTCCATTCGTCACTCATTAATTTTACCTCTTTTCTTCATTTTTAGACGGCATACGGACAATATATTCGCAAGTCTTACTCTTAGTCGCGATAGCATCATAGAGAGCCTTCTTCATCATATTCTCAGATGCATCGGAGTAAATAGTCTCATGCTCAACTCCGGATTTACGATCGGTCTTTATCTGTCCATCGACCACATCATAGAGGGATGACTCGGTCTCGCTCCAACAGACAAGCAGCTGTCCATTGAACTTAACACGAGGAACAGGCTTCACATCGTAGTCTTTATACATATTCTCAACCGCCTGCTTGGCGAGAATATTATAGTCAAACACCGTTTCGGGATCCCATTCCGCATACGAGCAGAACATCAAGTCGCCTCTAATATCCCGAGCTTCACATCTGACGATCCCAGAATAAGGAATGCTAACGTTAATATTACAGATATTACTCCATGACGCGTCGACATATTTCTCGAGATATGAGTTAATTTTAACCCATCGGTTTTTAAGATCAGGTTTATTGGAAAACATTATTTCGCTAATAGTCATTATTATACCTCCAAATCTATTTATTCGATCACAAAATAAACCAGTACTTCTGCATCGCCCGATCCCCAGAAAACATCCTTAATAGCTTTACTTAACTGATCCGTAGTCATATCCTTGAAAATATAAGGACCACCGAAATCATCATTAGTTTCGATCGGGTGACTAATATTTGTCACTCTACCATTCACAACTTGACGAATAGTTCGAGAATGAAAGCGCCCACCACCAGGATACTTAGCAACGAATATTTTTCCATTATAAGCTTCTCTCTTAGGTTTAGGAGTCATATCATAGCCTTTATAAAGTCTATCCAAAGCAAGCTTGGCACCGATATTGAAGTCGAAAATATCATCAGGACCACACTTAGATTTGGATATAAAAATAGGTTTATTGTTTTTATCAAATGCAATACAGGAAACCGTTTTATCGTCGGTTTTCTCGATCTTGATACTACAAATATCACTATGCTTGGCATTTAATTTTGTATCGAGATGGCCGTTACAGGTGCACCAAATATCCATACTCAGGAAATACTTATAAAAATCGTCCATATTCTTCTCCTTTCATTTATCAACTTTTCTTTGATAATATTCTTCACTACCAATAGCCCATGTGTAATCACAATGAGCCACCAACGACACTTCCACGATCTCGTAATACCTAGGACTACACCCACGAACATCAAACTCGAATGCGGCATTAGGAAGATCTTCAAATGTCAACGCCCGTTCAAAACTGGTACATTGACTGAAACTTCGCCTTTTGTCTTTTCGGTCATGATGATATCGATAGTCCGTACCATAGACCCACGCTTTAGTTTTCTTGTGTCTGATCGCGTACATTTTCTTCCCCTTTAGCTAGTTTAAGCATTCGGTTGCAAGCGTCTTCGTGATTGCATCTGATAAACCATCTCTTTCCTCCGTCTGTACTAGAAAATGAATAAAGATTAAGATCTGCTTTACCGCATCCCTTACACATTCTGGAGAATTGGATTTCTATACTACCGACTTTATTCATCTTGTTTCTCCTTTCAAAATATAAAATTCACAATAGCGGTTAAAACTATAGGTACGACCACTCCAAATAATGCAGCAAATAATAGAGTTAATGTCTCTCGATCAGCTTTATAAGAAATGGTTTTAAGTTCCTGATCATAATGATCCATCACTGTTTTTACTGAGTTCACGGAATCTTCAATAATTTTCAGTTTTTGTTCTTCTGTAAGTTGCCAAGCAGTAGCGTCCACCACATTGGAAAGTAATTGCTGCTGACTAGCCTGAGTACTTTGGTATATTTGGCTATAATCTCTAAACCATCTATTAGATCGCTTAGAAAGACTTTCTAGAAATGCTTCATACCCATAATCGTTAAATTCTGGCTGATAGTCAATGCGCAGACTAGGAGCTTCTACCAGATATACTTCCTTCTCATACGGCGTTCCGCAATACTCACATGACGATCGCGAAATATCAATCGGAGCTCCGCAGTTTGGGCAGTTAGTCTGCTTCTTCAATCGACTCATCCTTTCCATAATAAATATCCAGAAGATCTCCAATGTTACAACGATCAACACCGAAATAAGTGTTCTCAACACTAACAGTAGGCAGCCACACGCACGAGTCGAAGTCAGAAAGATCAAACGAGATATGAATATCAATGCCTGTCCGAGTTTCTTTTCCCAATTCAGCAATCTGTCTAGACTGCTTAGAGATTTTTTCGCAGGTAAGCTCGATAGCTTTAGCTAGAGTATCGGTAAGGCGTTCAGTTTGATCGGTCATAATCATTTTTCTTCTCCTTTCAAAATTAACACATATCTTCTTGTTCTCTGGCACTTCTAGGTAAATTAAAATGTTTTGGTAGCATATCTTTCTGTTTTATGAAATATTCTTTAATATACCGCGAAAGAACTTTCGGGTTATAAGTTCCAAACCCTACAAAGAACTCGCCATCTTCTTCGTATTTAATACTATAATACGGTTTTCCTCTATATTCCTGGTAACAACAAATATCTGGAGAAGGATACGTTACTTCTATCTCAATAAATCTCATCATGACGTTAGCCCCGCAAGATACTCTTCGAGAGACGGCTTCTTATATCCACGAAGTTTATTAAGTTCATCTGGACTGATTATTTTTACAGTATCGATTTTATACCGTTTGAGGTCGTCAATTATTGATTCTTTATCAGTGTTAAACTGTTGATTAAACTTATCGTCATATCCTCCGATATAACCATTGTCCCAATCTACAAGATAAAACATTTCTTCTCCTTTCAAATATAATTCCTATTCATCCTTCGCCGGGACGATAGTTGGCGCATCGTCAACAAGGCACTGTGGGTCACTCATCCTACCAAAAAACGCCTTTCTTGCTTTCATGTCATCTGCCAGTTTGTCCGCGTCCACCAGCCGCCCGTGCCTTTCGGGAAGTTGGCAGATTATCCTGCACCCTTTTATAAACGGTTTATGTTTTCTCGAAGCATAGAAGGCATTGCACTCATACCGCAGATCACAGTTAATACAATTCTGCGGCATCTCCATCCGCACCACTACGCTCATGTTTCGGCCCTCCTGTTCCATGCTTCAGCCGCTTTATCATTCGCGCAATATGACGCTCTTATATACACATTCGGCATGCGAACATTGCATTCGCCACATTTCACAAATACAACTTTGTCGATTCCTACATATCCGTTTTCGATAAATGCTTTACCGCCGCAAAACGGACACGGTTTCAGTTCAACGCTCATTCCTGCGCCTCCTTTCTTGCAAGACAGTTGCTTCGTTTATGGCAATCAGAGCAAGGAACTTTTTCTTTCCAAAAGACCATATAATCATGTTGATCTGGATCATACGTTATAGAAATTATTTGATCTGCAGAATCCCATCTAGATCTTAAATAATCTATATCATTTGGATTATGCACCGATTCAAACATGACGTCTGTTGGGCATTCGGCAATCATTCCTGCGCCTCCATCTTCGCCATCGCTTCATTCCTTCCGTCCATGTACCCGTGGTTGTATGCGCTTGTCGGAACATCCTTTGCGCTCGTCAACCACTTGTCACCATAGTGGTCAATGTAGGTCTGCGCTTCTCGCAATTCATCGTTGCACTCTTTCAGCCGTTTTACCTCGGCTTGTAGTTTCTCGATTGCATCGGCGGCATCAGCCATCATCATTTTCACGTTACACTCATTATTGCCCATGTTATATGCGCAACGTACGCACGTTCCAGGCGGGTTAATGCAACCCCGCATAAGTTTATAACCAAGTTTTTCTGCTCCCTGCCGAAGTTCTGTTAATTCCATGTCGTGTATTTCTCTCCTTTCACATTTTATCGTCCAGGTTTCTTCCACAAATCGGGCAATAATGGATCTGAAAATATCCATCTGCGTACTCATTTGCAGAATTGTCATATTCTAGAAAATATCCATCATCGGTAATAGGGGAGAGACGAACTCCAGACCCATCAGGCTCGTCAATACAGTCTTCGTCATGCTGCGTACCGAACAGATTCATAATCATGGTTGCCATAGTCTGCAGTCCTTCGCCATGGTACCTCATCGGATAGAACTTCTTTTCTTTACAAAACGAGCAACCCTCCAGCATAGCATTTCTCCTTTTAAATATAAATTAGCAACGGTCCCCACCAGTTTAAAATTCCGTTGCTGTGCGTCTACACCCAAGTAGCGCGCTCCCTCGATTGGCCAGATCTACGCAGTTGGTAGAGACGGTCTGACTCGAACAGACGACTAACGGTTTATAAGACCGCTACTCTAACCTACTGAGTTACGTCTCCGCGTATTTCAAAATTCGTTTAATATCTTCTCCTTTTCGTTCGATTTCTCCAAGTTCATAGCTAGGACCGAATTTCTCGCAGATGTAAAAAATATCAATCATGCGAGCCTTCATTTCGTTGTATTCATCTTCAGTGAAAACGTACTGCTTATTCATGAAATGAATATAATTCTCCTTTACTCAATATAATCGTCGTAAATCATGATACTAGGTTCTTCTCTGTTGAAATCAACGATCAATTGGTCACCATTCTCCTCTTGGATCCTCTTCAGATCTTCAAGAGAATTAACCTCAACTTCTTGATAATCGTCAGAAAAGCCGGTATAAGTGCTAGCCCTATGCAATTTAAATTTCATTTTTTTCTCTCCTTTCAAAATATCATTGGTACCTCCAGTGGGACTCGAACCCACACGGCCATACAGCCAACGGATTTTAAGTCCGGTGCGTCTGCCAATTCCGCCATGGAGGCAAATTTCTAATACGCCTTTCTCATAGCTCCGAAGAGACTTGAGCTTTCACCGTCAGTCCGCAGACCTCGGAGGGCATGTGGTGGGCACGATCCGACTACAGAGTTACGGTTGCATTGGGGAAGACTTCGACCAAGGCGTTATGGGCTATATGCGCTGATTTACTACCGTCCGTCATTTGGATAGCGTTAACATCGTAGTACACAGGCTCATATTCAATATCCGGTAAAGTATTACTACAAGAGAGACGAACAACTTTCGGTATTTCGAGCCGGTTGTATAGAACAGGAATCTTGATGTAGAATGTGTCGTCGTATTCAAACAACATCCCATCCTTAACTTCTTGAAACAGCTGCATGTTCTTTTTAGATTTTTTATCTATTATCATTTTATTTCTCCTTTCAAAACATAAAGAGAAAGAGCCCATGGTTAGAGCTCAATCTCTTTGAGAATTAAATAATTATTTTTGCTCTCCTTATAAACACTCTATCATCGTTGTCGAAATGTATCAGTTTTCCAGTTTTCAATTGGACAGCATTTTTGTCTTTTATCGGTTCTATTCTCATACATAAGTCTTCTCCACTATATGAGAAATAACCGATATCCTCATAAAGCATATCCGTATACTCAAAACTTTCTCCAATTTCAACATCACAAAAATGGTCGTGCATATTAGGGTTTCTTTCGATAATCATTCGTATCACCTCCATATAAGAAGATGATTTCTAAGCGAACCCTCCAGCAAATTTTCTCTCGTTAAATTGCTTCTTAGATGCCAAAGCCCTTCCGATCGAAATATCAATGCTGGATCTGGATTTGAGATGATAGTAGTAGAGATCATGAAACGGAGTGTTCAACCTATCGATCCTACCCGCTGCCTGCTCAAGCGTCTTGTAGGAATAGGTCTGCGAGTAAAATACAATAGTGTCCGTAGTCGTGCAATTCCAACCTTCCGCGCCAGCAGTATACTGGACGAAGTACACCCACTTATTGGTCTTCGGGATCGGCTCGTGCTTATGGCCATTCCATTCCGCGATAGCTACTCCATACCCATACTCGAGGCCTCGAAGGATCTCAAGCTCGTAGTCGTAGTTGTAGAATATAATAGCTCTAGGATGCTGCTCAAGGATCTCAAGCAGCTTAAGCTGACGATCTGCCGAAGTGTTAGCGATCTTCCTCAAAATATAACAGTACCCTGCTGCGTTCTGAATGGGCTCTTGCTTATAAGGATCCCATCTACGCCGAATAACATCTTTATAACCGATAATATCATAGGAGCAATAGATGTCCTCATGATGACTAGTGGTCGGGCGCTTGAAGTCCATATCGACCAAGATCTCTCGTCTTAACTGCAGCAGTTTACCGGTGCTTAAATAGCGATCTACCTTCGGGAATTTTGTCGCCATTGAGTAGACGACATGCTCCCGAACGAATTCAGTTCGGTTTTTGTAGAAGCCGTTGGCGATGAAGACGGGGATATAATCCGTCCAGGTATCCCCAGGGGTAGCCGACAACAGAATCCATTGGTTACGCTTTGTGATCTTGAGAAACGACTTTACCCAAGCGCCCTTTCCAACGACTCGCTGCTCATCAAATATAAAGAACGCCTTTTCGACGTTCTCATATTTCTTGATGTTGTTCCACGAGTCGACGACAACTATATTGGTGTAGGGAGTGCGACTAGGATCGGTGGACATTTGGAATGGGGCTAGCTCCGAATCCCATTCTTTAGTGTCTCGTTTCCTAGCCGTAGTTATTATGTAGAGGTTTACAGGAGGATCGGTCATGAAGGTATATGGTATGTTGCTGCTTGGAGCTATTTTACCCTCGTTTAAGACATAATAATAGGCGAGTCCCGTTCGACTTTTCCCGCTCCCCACACCGCCGCAAAGAATGCACCCGTTCTTCATGTGGCGAAGTGCATCTAGCTGGTAAGGATATAAAGTGACGCCTTTAATCATCACTCCGACTTGCGACACACAGAGCAGTTAGAAGTAAACCGCAAAGAGATCCAAGAAGAAAACATGCAATACATAACAATACAATTTTCATTTCTTTTCCTTCTCCTTGAAGTTAATCGGCTTATGCGATCCGTCTGTCCGAGCAGGAGTATTCAGACAGTCGTAGCAAGGCTGCTCCCATTCATCGTACCGCTGGTACCTACACTGCTTACAATACTCATCAAACCAAACAAATTTCTGGAAACGATCGTCTTCCATAACAGCCTTCCTTTCAGAGAAATATAAACAGCACCAATAAAAGCAACAAAATAAGAAGGGGGACACCGATGTACACGATGACCCCCAGCTTAACTAACGCCCAGATTAATTCCCAGAACGTCATGATAGTTCCTCCTTAGAACGGTACCTCTTCAGGAGCTTCTTCCTCCGCATACTTAGCGGCAAAAGCATCCTGCTCGATCGTAACATAGGCGGTCTTGAGGTAAGCCTTAACGCCTTTCTTACCGTTGATCTCCCAGTTGTAGGGAGTGATAATCAGATCGGACGTGTTGATTTCCGCAAAGTCAAGAGTGTTGATAGCTTCCTCGTCCAGGAGGGTCTTCTTCTTGCCAGCGATCATATACACCTTGGGCGGAATGACTTTATAGGACACCTTAACCTGGAGGTAATAGGTGCCTTCCTCATCGTCATCACGAGGCCGGAGCTGCTTGACATTCCAACCCTCATTTCTCAGCTGCCTAGCGAAATCCGGATCGTCAATCCGGACACAGAAATTACGATCTCCAGCTCGGTTGAACTGATCACCCTTGCCGGAGAAGTTTTTGAACATGATGTGTGCATTTTCAATATTAAGAGTTTTTTCTGCCATAATAATTCTCCTTTACAGTTTTCTTAAATAGTAAATATCAAGAGTTGCTTCATTAGTTTTACCGGCTAAGAGGTGAATATAGTATCTTAGCCGGTAGTATAGTTTCTTAATCAGCTTACGAACCATTCATAGTCTCCATACTGCGAAATATCATTCACAGCTTCGTCAATTAGTTTACGATAATACTCGTAGTCGACGCATTCCTTGTAGTCCATCAGGTTCTTAACCGTCTCGGACTCGAGCCAGCGATAACCCTTAGCTCCGGTTGCGTACGAGTACTTACCGTCCTTCTCCCTCAGAAGCTCTCCGCCAGAATATCCAGGCTTTACAGGACAGAAGCTTCCGATCCGCCCCACAAACTGATAATTATGTTCTCCTTCAGGAAGATTTTCGTTCATGTCCAAATATAAAGCGGTCTTGACTTCCTTAGTTTCGCAAACGTCCTTAAAGTCGATGGGCTCCTTGCTAAAGAGTGTTTTGAATAGATAGGGTTGCGCAAACTGTGCACCGGTAGCTGTCCACTTACCGGGATCTTCCGGATCATCTGTTGCCAGCTTAGCAATATAAACGGCGTCGTTGACCAGACAGATCTTCTCGAAGATATGTTCGACTTCGAAGTTGTAGCCATAACGCTTACCATACTCCATAACGAAGTCAAATATCTCTTGAGAAGGATTCTCGATCTTAATCGAGTCTGTCTTAATATGAACAACATTGTATCCACGGTCCTGAATCTCATGTTTAAGGTTAACCATGAACAAGGCTCCTCTGAGAGCTACAATGTTGTTCTTATTGCGAATATCCCTGAAGGGATTGTCGAAATTAGCTGCTGTAAGGCCGTATACGCTGTTTATTGCTATCTTCAAGGCTCCAGACAAGGCCTTAGCCATATCGGGATCTGTGAGCCATTTAGACAGCTTTCCGTTCATTAGCTTCCCGGCCCCTTCAAAATCTTTGTGCTTAATCAGGATTCTTGCATTGAGAAGATCCTTGAAGTTGTCCGTATAATTGCCGAAGAGGTTAAGCGCGATGATTGAACTTGGATGCATACTGGCGACATCGAAAGTAATGGTTCGTCCGTACATTCCAGGATTGGCGTAGACGTAACCACCGCGCCCCACATCTTCACCCCTGTACATGTTCTTTCCGTCGACGTATTCGTAACCGGGAAACTCAACAGAGAGGTCGGTATAGTTGAGAGCGGGCTTTCGTTCTTTTCCAAATATAATTCTGGTAGTGAGTGAGTTTGTTGTGTCATTGACCGTCATACCTGCCAAATCTGCTAGAATTTCCCTTGCTACGAAATCGGCATATCGAGCCTCGAACACCGCTTCGGTGGCAAGAACATCGTTGTCACAATACTCAGCAACCTTGAGCCATTGATCTTCCGGAACCGGTTGATCCCATGGAAGACCAAGTTCTTGATGGTGGATCTTAAGTTCGACTTCGAATTTCTTTAGGGACTGCTTCTTACTCGAAAAATCGTAAATATCAGTGTAGCTCAGATTGTAGGCTTCACTGAAGAAGCAACCACGATCTCCGCCTTTCTTATCATCTGACACGATTCTCTGAGAGAGTTTGAAGAGAGCCTCGTTGTCGTAACCGATCAGCCGCGCCCAGAGAATATGATTGTCGTACCGACGGCAATTAAAGCCTACTAAGCGATACTGGATCAAGTCCTCGATCTGGTTTGGCGTTGGGTTGATCATACGATTAACAGGCATGTCAGGCCCTCTGAATTTCCAATTCACTATAAAGAGATTCGGAAACACTTCAACGTCGTAAAATATAATTGGGTTATCGTCGTCCTTATTGTCCGACGGCTCCTCAGATTTAAACTTCATCTTATTAACAAGCTTAATGCAATACTCGGCCTGGTTAGTACTCTGTGCTGCGAACGCCAGAACCGCATTCCGCATGTCCGTCACATCGTACTTCATGCCACTATTATACGCATCCTCGAGGATCTTGAATATAAAATCGCATGAGGGCTTGGTTGCGGGATGAATCTCCTTATTAAGATTCCGTTTAATCTGTTTTCGTAGACCTTTTTCACTTTGGATTACGTTCAGATTGACCATTTTAGTTTCTCCTTTCAGCGGTAGTCCAGAATTGATTGTCACAATGGGAATATCATTGCACATTGTCAGCTTTCGCCTTAATGCACTCTTCCCAGTGAATACCTTAACCTCCACATTCTCATCATAGAGCCGACTGAGCTCGTTCACATCGCCATTGTAAATATAATGGAGATGGATGCCCTGTCCGCTTTTACTGAGCTCTGCATAGGTAGGAGGCCAATTCTGTGCCGCTGCCAGGTTTTTCTCAAATGACTTCTGACCGTTATCGTCCTTAATGTCAAAGTCGATCACGATATGGTTTTCGGGAACTCTGACATAATGGAGCTTTGAAGTGTCAAGATCTTTTAATGTTGTGTCGACATCGTCCCACTTCTTAGACGGTGTCTCTTTCTTACTTGCGTATTGTGCTGGACAATCTGCATACTCCTGGTCGAATCGAGATTTGTTCTTCTCAAATATCAACCAGCCTTTATGCTCCTCCTTAGGCTGCTCTGTTGGAGGTTCGAACTTGTCCAGCTTTAGATCGGAATAATAACTCCTGACTCTGGTTCCATCTTCAGCTGTGTAACGCTCGTCGTAGTTCTTAAAGTAGTTCTTGAGCTCTTCTTTGAACAGACGATAAGAGTAAGGATAGACAACCTTAGCGTCATCACAATACTGTTTGTACATCTCCCAAGCTTGCTTGAGCGAAACTCCACCTTCTTTGACAAATATAAAATAGTTGTCAAGCATGAAGTTATAGAAGTCGTTGGACGCGCCAAGCATGCTCAGAGGCACATAGTCGTCATACATTCCAGGATTGCTCGCGTACACCTGCTGACAATGGAATGCAATTGCTCCAAGCTCAAACGAGATCTGCTTTACGAGGGAGTGATACTCCTTGACAGATAGCTTGTCTCCTGTTGGGCTTACGTCAATAAGCCGTCGCATCAAACCAGACTTGGCGTCCGTGATCTTGACAGGTTTATTTGTGCCCATGAAGAGAAAGCATTTGAATTGAGAAGTATACGTTGATTTAAATTTCTCGTTAACTGTCATCAGCTCGTGAGAGACCAAGCTGTTGAGCCGTGTGTTATCCTCAATTCTGGAGAGATCTCCGTCGTGTTGAATAGCGACTAGCGGATTTGACTTGAATGCCTCAAGCGCAAACGCATTATTAGAAGATCCAAGTGCTTTAGCATCGAAGACCGAGTAATATCCTTCAAACAGTTGCTGAATGATGTTCAGAACCGTTGACTTACCCGTTCCGGCAGCTCCGTAGAGAACCATGAACTTCTGGATCTTCTTAGAATCTCCTGCGACAATCGACCCGATTGCCCATTCTATCTTCTGTCGTTCTTCCGGAGAATATAAAACAGACATAAGTCGATCGTATGCGTCGATACTTCCTTCCTCGAGAGGATAGGGGAGAGTCTTGCTCGCATAATCGCGTTTACCGACTTTGGTGTTGGCAAATATCAATTTCTCGTCCAGAATGTGATAGGAGTCCCGCATGTCTCTCTTACAGAACTTGTGGAACTTGTCAATCATCTTGTTATCCGTATCTCTCAGATGAAGGACTTTTGGAACACCTTCAATTTTATCAGGGTTTTCTTTAACATACTCATCTAATTCCTGATCTATCAACCGCACAGCATCGAATTCGTTCAAGGACCAAAGCCCTTTCTCCTTGTCCCAGATAGCATAGAAGTCTTCGCCTCGGATCATCAGGTCATTACTTTTCGTAATATAGAACGTAGGAAAAACTTCTGTTATCAGACCGTTCTTTTTAGTGCGAGTAGATATCATTAGGAAATCAAGCATGCGTCATTTTATTTCTCCTTTATAAAATACTATCCATATACCAGCACATCTGTCGCCAGATCTGGACGTTTCTTAAATCAACTCCACAATTCGGAATAGTGAATAAGCCACCTTTTCCGTCTTGATCGTAGTTCCTAGTTAAAAACCTAAATATAACATTGTCTACATATTCTCGTTCATATCTCTGATCTGTTATACCTCCTAAACCTAGGCTAACAATCATCGACCAAAACCACTGGCCGGTCCTATCCCCGCAACTGGGATCAAACATGATGGATTCTTCACAACGCATCGAGAGAGCAATCATCATCTCGAGAACGCTGCATGGACGATTTCCAAAATATAAATCCATCAAGCCCGGATCGCATGCGGACTCATTCTCGAAACGTTGACGTAGCTCGAGCCCATCGAGAGCTCTATTCTCGTCCATATCGATGATCCATGTGAAGTCAATCGAATGTAAACGCATCAAGAGCTTACGATGGGACGAACGTGTCGAGTATAAGTCATTACATACGAGTTGATACAACCAATTAAAATATAAATTGTCCAACTCGTACTTATCCATGTTAATCCTTTACACCGCCATCTTCTTCGTAGTTAGCATTAACGTAGCAGATCTCGTAGTCGGTCTTAGTGATGTCGTTCCGAACATATCCAACATCGATCTTTCGATCGGACAGATCGTCCAGAATATCACCGCCAACCAGATGAATCGGATCGTCTACTAAGTTGCCGGTCTCGTCGACCAGACAACCATCAGCATAATAGTCCAGAGAATACGTGGTATACACCTGATCCATGCCGAATTCATCCTCGTCGATAGGATACGAGTAGGTCTCCTTCTCAGGATCCTCCTTAATTGGCTCTTCTTTCGGTTCAGAAGAATATAAATCGAACTGGTGGCCATAGATCCTGGTGAGATTCTTATTCGCTTCGAGATCGTCCTTATCGCCAAAGACGCTTTCCTGCTTAGGCTCCTCTTTCTTGGGTTCGAACTTCTCCTTATAGAAGTCACGAGCTTCGCGAGTTGCCTGTTCGATTTTCTCGTCGATTTTCTTCTCGGAGATGGACTTAGCTACATAAGCGCCGCCTGCAGCACCGAGAATAACGCCAAATATAAACGACACTAAAGATCTCATCAGCGACCTCCCTGGAAGTCCAGAATCGCTTCCTCGTTGTTAACGTTGAACCGATCAACGATATTACCATCGATGTTGAAATCTACGATAACCGTGTCTTCAGCGCCATTGACAAACTGACATTTCTGAAGATCGTGGCAATCATAAATGCCGAAGTCAACGCAGTTATTAAGAGTCGGATCAGAAGGATTGTAATACCACCCAAGATACTGGCCTTCGCGAATCGGAGTAATACCAAGGCATTCATACGCTTCGTTCAGGAACAAATATCCACGAATCCGAAGTCTCTCGTTCAGCCAAGCTTGCTTCGTCTGGAGAGTCAGATTATTGGCCCCAGGATCTTTGGACCATCCATCACAGCCGACCGTATAGAACCGAGCCCAAGGACTTCTGGGTGTTTCGCCCATAACCTTAACTGTCTTCTTACGAGTCTTCTTATTTCCCTTCTTGTCGGTGTACTCCTCTTCGACTTCTTCATCATGAATACCATAACGAATCTCCTTCTCGGCCTGCTCACCGATCTTCTCAGCAACTCGATGCTTGTAGGCGTCAAAGGCTGTCGAAACAGTCGTATAGGCAGCCGCAAGAGCCGCATTACGATTATGCATAATGCTGTCGGACTTCAGGATGCACCCGATACCAGCAATCTCAACCGCTGCAGCAGGACCATAGAGCTTCGTCAAATCCCAGGTTGTCCGCCCGTATGCCTTGACAACTTCCTTACGATAAGACTTATCGTCCATCTCAGGAGCCTTGGCATGCAGATCTTCGAGTTCCTTCTTATGAGGCTCCATAGTCTTCTCGAGCTTCGTCGTGGCCAGACATGCCATAATCGTGCCGCCAACAACACCCGCAATACCAAGACCGGTTAGAATATCAGGACTATATTTCTTAAGCTGGAATGCAGCTTTATAATACGCATTTTTGAAAATATCAAAGGTCATTCATGTACCTCCTTGTCGATTTCATGGTCGATTTGCCGTTGGATGTACCAGATTGCTTTCTGGAGATCTTCAATCGGCTTCGCTTTCTTTTTAAAACGCCAAAGGTACTTGATCGCGGATCCAATAAGAAATCCTTCTTGAGGATCAAGTCCTTCGACGGCTGCTTCAATCGCGTCAATGCACTCGACGCTACTCGTCTGATAATGATCGGGATGATTTACATTACTCATTGGTTACTCCAAAGGTATAGATTTCGGCAATCTGAGAGAATATCCATCAGGAACTCTCACCGATACCGCGTCATGGATGTTCTTCCAGCCATATTTGTTCGCCACATACTCGTAAGGAGCATTAACTAATTCGCATAGATCAGCTACACTCGCCTGACCGTATGCTTTGATCAACGCATCAAGCTGGTCGAGAACCTCTTCTGCATCAGATTTGTTCTCAAATATAAAATCCCCAATCTCATACTGAGATCTAGAGACATTAACCGGATCAGGCCTCTTCTGGGAAGATGAATATGACACATATGGAGTACCTCCATAGGTGTATGTAGTCCCACTAGATTTCTGAGATCCCTTCGTGCCAAATATCATATCGGCACTAGACTTAATAATGTCCACGATCGCCCTCTTGATTGACGGAACCAGGACATCCATCATAATATAACTTCCAACTTTGTCTGCGTCTTCCGCGATGAACATATCTCGAATCTTCGCGAGCGCGGATTTCTTTTTGATCGTGACATTGCCTGTGACAATTTTCTCGATCTTCTTTTCCGGGGGTTTCTGGGTCGTTGCCAAAATATAATTCCTCCTTTCAGATTACCATCAAGATCTCACCGTTAAGGTTGATCTTGGCATTCGGCATATAGCCATGTTTCTTCTTATATTGATACTCGAGATTAGATCTAGCTTTCTCGACTGTTGGCGCATATGTCTGACCATACCAATGAGGAGTGATCAGCTTGTTGAACAGGTAGACAGGTCCGTTGTACTCATAACGATTAGATACTTTCCGCATAATCACTCCTCCAAAAATAAAAGGAAAGAGACTCTGATTTGAGTCTCCTCCTTTTGGGCATGTGGTCCTAGTTTTTGTCAGGCGTTTTCCTCAACGACCTCTTCCTTCACTTCGGTCACAACCTTGGCCTTAGCGGCCTTCTTGGCTGCCCTGCGCTTCTTACCGTTGTCAATCAGAGTCGCGACCCCATCGATCAGCTTCGCCGCAGCATACATGCCAAGCATGCTGAATGCTCCGATACCAGCAGCTTTGCCGCAGTCGGCGAGAACCGGATGATTGGTCGAGAATTTCGTCATGAAACCAGTCTTGGGCGCATCGGTAGTCACGATAGTCTCCGCAGCAACATTGTTCATAGTGTTCTCAGACATTGTTTGAATCTCCTTTACAAAATAATATTAGACTTTTATGTCCATTATAGTAGATGAAAACTACGCGAATTTAGACAATCGGTTCGGGCAAATATCGATAATCGATCTCGATACAAACCCCAACTTCGTCCGTCATCACGGGCACAAATACAAATTCCAACGGATGTCGGTCAATATCCCAACCAATATCGTTCAAAACCTTATGGTTTGACGGGCATCCGAGAGAATATAACACGTCATTCATCGAAATCGTGTTAGAACTACGCATTTGACGGTTCAGATCATTCTCCGTCTTGCGCACTTTTTCGATATCGGATTTAAAATATCTTTGGGTGATGCTCTCTCGAAAATAGGTTTCGCCTTTCCCGGTGACGATCACTTCTGAGGATTGAGGCGGATCAACAGCCATTCGATCACGAGCGATATCAGCTCGCACAGACTCTTCCTTAGCCTCGCCCACAATATCTTTAACCTTATCTCGGTATTCGACCAACGCAGTTTCCGAAAGCGAGTATGCAGCTGCAAGTGCAGCATGGCGTCTTGCACTGACAGAGTTAGCCCCAATAATGCAACCCGTAGACGCCACGAATGTAATAGCTGAAGGAATGTAGTGCTTCCAGGTCGCGCCAACTGTCTCTCTGACATTCAATTTCTCCTTTTTTAATTCCTGTTTCTTCTTCTCGATGCACTCTTTCGCCTTAGGAGTCGCCTTGACGGCAAATATCAAAGACGCCCCCATACCGGCGATACCCAGTCCTGTAAGAATCGCAGGGCTGTGCTTATCGAACTGGACTTTCATGGCACCGAGCCACTTACCTAAATTACTCAAAATGGTGTACCCTCCTCTATAGTTCTTTCGCAACTGAATAGATACGAATATAAATTCTCGGCTGTTTCTCTGGCTATTTGGAACAGCCTTTTTCGTTCCGGTTCTGCAGCATCTTCATACTGCTGCATTAAAGATATAAATCTCCTCACAATCTCGTCCGGATAGCTCGTCTCGTCTTCTTTGAGCTCATCGATAATGGCATTTATCGCCCATCGGGAGAAAGGAGACTGGACTGGTGGGTTCATATGCGCTTCTTCATACTCAACGTCCCTACGGAGTTCTAAGTAGTGAACAATTTGAAATATGGTTTCCTCGTGCACTCCCATCGAAATACCCCATAATTTCATTACTCGAGAATTGTTGGCGGATAAGGAGTCGAGATGATAGTGCATTCCATGCCATCTTCCATTTTTACATCATAATGCTCGAAGTCGACCCAGGAATAGCCATAATACTGTTCACCAATCTCATCCGACCAACCGAGATTATCGCCTCCCTCGACCGGATTTAAATCGAGAAGCTTGAAGAAGTCGTTGAGTGTAGCCCTATGCCGGATAATGAATATCCGATTGAGCTCCATCTCTGCTTTGAGAACTTTCTCAGCAGTAGATTGGAAATACGATCCATACTCGGGGCACTCGCCGTCCTCATAATAGTTGTAATAGAACAACCGTTCGTCCTTATCGAGCGAAATATCAGCAGGCGGATCTCCAGATAAATCGGCCTTAGCCGCAGCATCGCCAAGAAGCTCCGTTACCTGATCACGATACTTCTTGAATGTACGCTCCACAACAGCCCCTGCTGCCAACATAGACGCTTGCTGCCGACGACTAACACCGTTCGCGCCGAACATGCAGGCAATCGTTGCTCCGCCAATAGCTGCAGGAAGAATATAAATAGGTGCGACTACTTTAGCTTTTTCTTTGAGGGGTGCATCTGGGATTTTCTTCAGCTCTTCATGCGCCTTCACAGCTGCCTTACCAGACAAAACAGCCGTTCCGACAACACCAGCAGCTGAAAACCACGTCAAGATCGTCCCTCCGTTTTTACGAAAGAACTTAGATATGGACGCTGTCATTGCATCAAAGTTCATACATTCTCCTTTCAAAAATATAAAAGGAAAGAGACTCTGATTTGAGTCTCCTCCCCTTCAAGTTATCTCAGTTTAGGTCGCAGCACTTCGCTGTAGAACCCTCGAAATGTCTTCGAAGAAATCGAGTTGGTCTGTTCATAGCCCATACCCCAGTTGAAAATTCTCGGGACGACGAACAAATCATATGCAACCTTAGCAGCAGTACCGAGCGCAGGCGCAATGTTTTCGATGATTGTGCGATCACGCTGATTGGCGGCATTCTTAGCATCTTGCTCTTGCTGATACTTAAATTTCTCAACTTCGAGCTTATGCTTAGATTCCTCCAATCTGAGTTTTCGTTCCTCATGCTCTAACTTTAGCGCTGTCCCAACATTGCTGAGCTTGCCTTGAGTTGTCTCAACGTCAAGAATCTCATCCATGTCTTTGACATCTTCACAGTTCCTCCGCTCGATTTCTTTCAACATTTCCAACGTTTCATCAGTCATAAGCAGTGTTCTCCTTTCTTAAGCACTTCATTATAGGCGATGATTCTCAAGCGGATTTATCTTTTGCGCTTCGCAACGATATTCGTCTATCGTCTTTTGGAAAACCAATCTTTTGAATCGTCAGCACAACCGTATTATGCGTTAAAATATAATGAAGGCTCTCAATCTCAAGGCCCATGGCAGGATGACTCGGATCATCAACGTCGTATGCGATCTTAAGAAGACCTTCTGGACTATATTTCTGCTTAAGAACGCTTCTAGTCATAAAGAATCCTATGAACCAGCCTACGACCATACACAAAGCACAGCGCCACATAATATCAAAACTCATTACGACACTCCTTTAGCAAGCTTTGCCATAGCGAACGAAATCCGCTCCTTCCAGGTACGCTGTTTATGCGTGGCCCGGGCTTTGTTAGCGGCTACGGTTTTAGGATCTCTAAACGAGAGCTGGTACTTGATCCACTCATCATGGACGTACTTACTGCTCTTGCACTTCAGCTTCTCGGCTCTTGCTCTGAGGATTGCTCTCTGGTACTTTCTCATTTTTCGTTATCTCCTTTTCTAATAGATCTAGTAGAACTTTATTGTGCTCCCAAAGGAGCTGATTCTGCCAAATATCATTGGCTGGCACTACTTGCTGAAGGAAGTCGGCGCGCTTTTGGATAAGCGCCATGTCCTCAGTCAGAATCTCTTTCTTCGTCGGCCCCATAATCGTCTCCTTCGTAGGAGGTTCCAGATTTAGCATCTTCAAGATAAGTAACAGTCGCGAACAGCATCTTCTGCATACATACTGGGTTAAAAGCTACCCTAACGCCAAGAATCTTAAATTCGGGATGTTCATCTGCGAACTTATTAATATCGGATTCGAGTTCGGATGCTGTGTCTGCTTCGAAAATCTTCACATGCTTGACTTTACGAGTCCGAGGGATATAACCATAATCGTCCAAATTTCTATGCATAAATATAACTCCTCCTTAAATTAGTTTGATGAATAAGAAATCTTATAAACAGTAGAATCTTCTTTCTTTCTCCACTCCTTGTAGAGTTCGGAGACTTTCATCTGGTCCATGAATTGCTTCTTTTTCTCTATCTCATATTTAAGACTCGAGATCGTTTCCTGATTGCTCTGACATGTTTTTTCTAGTTCTTTAATCCTCTTCTGAAGAGCGCCAGGAACTTGCCGCCAGTTTTCATCTTCATTCTTCTCTCTTTCTAGTTCATGCGCCCATTTAGTTGTTTCGAGATCAATTTTGTCGTCAAGATACCTTTTAAGAAGCTTAAGGCATCCGATAACTCCAACGACTATACAGACAACAAGCCCCAAAACAAAAATAAGGGCCAAGATCTGGCCCAACTTATCGACAGGCAACCACCCGTCCAGAGAGTTATTAAAACGCATTACGAAAGACCCTCCTTGTATTCGCGATTCATCTCGTTCCAAGTGTCAGCTAAGAGATTCTGATTCTCAAAAATATCAGTCACCGGGATCGCTCTGGTTTCGCGTTTACAACAAGGACAAAAGATCGAGAATTCGGGAATATCCTTATCTCTGTGCACCCGAAGTTTGAGTTTGCTGCCAGAACATCCACAGTCCTGGCACTGGTTATACATAGTCTTTTCGTTCATTTTTATTCTCCTTTCTCTTCGCCAAACGCAATTTTCTCAACTTTGCTTAGGACTTCCATAATCTTCTTGACATCCATAGGGTTCTCAACAACCCTGCAGATGAAACCGAGAATATTAAGGTATTCCTCTTTAACCTGCTCCTTCTCCGAAAGCAAGCTAGATCCGCATTTCCAACAGAACTTAGCTCCGTCGTTTGCGGCCTCGACCTTGCACTTTGGGCAAATGCGACGAGGCTTAGCGATCGGAATATAAACGAGATTTTCAGACGCAGGCTGCGTGTTTCCGTTGTAACGGACCAGCCAAACGCCCTTCTGAAGGTGCGTATAATCCAGAAATCCGGTTCGAGAGAAGTGCTCTAAATATCTATGGACTGTCTGACTGTCAATTCCGAGCTTTTGGCACGCTAAAGAGCATCTAAGATTTAGATACCCTTTATCGTCCATGTTTTCTTTGATGTAGTTGATGAAAGACTGCCGACGTTCAAAGACCTTCTCGTTACTAATTGCTGCCATGTTTTCTTTCTCCTTTCTTTTTTTATGGCAAAAATATAAAAGGAAAGAGAGTCTGATCTTGACTCTCCGTCCTTTCAGCAACAAATAGTTAGTCATTATCCCACTCGAGATACTCCTCGCGCTTCATGACTTTACCGTCAGTAGTGTAAATGATATCTTCCATAGTTTTTATACCTCCTATATGTTTTCATTATAGGAGATGTTTTTTACGCGGAAAATAAAAGGAAAGAGACCCTGAATGGATCTCAATCCTTTTGAAACGCTACTTCTCGAAAACAGTCGCAGGACGCAGATTCTTCCCCGGCACGGCGCTCCAGTTGTTAGAGCCGCGATCGCTACAGATATAGGCGCGTTCCATCTTCGGCAGCCCGAAACCAGCTCTCTTATTGAGAGGGATCTCGGCCAGCACGATTTGAATGCGCTTAGTCTCCATGTTGTACACGGTCTCACACATCTCGAACTTGCGAGTCAGGAAATCAGCATTGATCTTCATATTGTTTTCCTCCTTGTTTATTGTTTCATTATAGAGGATGAAATCTGCGCGGAATATAAAAGGAAAGAGAGTCTGATCTTGACTCTCCGTCCTTATGGTTCCTTTCGTCAGGTTAACCACTAAATGCTTTGACGATTTTCTGAATGCCTTTGATTACGACGTATACGCCGATAGCAGCCCACAAAAGACCTTCTAGCATGTTGTTAATAACCTCCTTGTTTTTAGTCCATTATAGGAGATGATTAACACGCGAAAAACAAAAGGAATAGAATCTGATATAGACTCTACTCCTTCACACAAAATTACAGGGTTTTAAGTACTTCATTAAGCACCTCCGGATTCTTCCGATAATCCTCCACGGTTTGAGTTTCTTTGCTGGCCTTGATAGACGCAACCAGGCAAAGACCGATCAAACCCGCAATAGCCTTACCGGCAATAAGTACGGTTGCCATAGTGTTAATCTCCTTTCTTTTGTTTCATTAAAGGAGATGTTTTCTGCGCGAAAAAGAAAGAGTCCATGAAGGACTCGATCTTTTTACCGGAAACCAATAGGTCTCATAGTTTTGGCCATTTCCTCTTCTTCCTTCTTGACCATATAGTTGTTCCACTTCCGGATTATGAAGTCGAACAGCCTCTCCGCCGCGACGAATAACGTCAGGCAATTGAAAGCTTTCGCCAACAGCATCCAGATAGGTTCACCGATCTGATACTCGAAGAAAGTAGTAAAAATAGTGTTCAACATAATGTTGTACCTCCTTGTTTTCTTTTCATTAAAGGAGATGATTTTCACGCGCCAAAATACTCTCTGCCCATTTGCCCAACTATTTTCTATATTATTATAAATTTTAATATTTTTTTATTCACGTATTAATAGAAAAATACTTGGGTTTTTGACCAAAGGGCCAAAAAAGCTAGATATTTAGGCATTTTTTGTGGACAAACACAACTTTTTATATTTGGCCAATGGCCAAACTTTTGGCCAAAAAATGGTCATTTTTTGGCAGTTTTTTGCTAATTTTCACTCTATAAAATACAAAAAACCCAAACGTACTTGGGTTTGGCCAAGTTGTGTTTGGGCAAAATGGGCAAAAAATTAAGAGAAAATGTTTTGAGAACTTCTGTGGTAAGTGCGTGGTAAAATGTTTTTCTGAAAATACCCACCCGGGAATTTTTTGCCTAAGAATTGAGAAATTTGTCTGGAATTGATTATTATTTCAACTATTAATATTGATTCCTACAAATATCGCACAATTCTGGGCGTTTTGGTCACATAACATCACATAAAGTCACATAACTACACGGTTGCCTGTGGTAAAGTCTGTGGTAGATTCGATCCTCGAAAAGCTCGCTTTCTTCCGCTCCGCGTTGGACTCGTTGTAGACGTTCATCGTGATCGAAATATCAGAGTGGCCCATGATCTCCTGTATCAACTTGAGATCTGTCTCATTCTGACAGAGTCTAGTGCAGAAGGTATGCCTCAATTGATGCGAAGTGAACTTCGGGATCTCAGCAGTTCCTCCATCTGCTTTGTAACGCTCTAGAATCCTCTCTATTGCCCGGTTAATATCGTAGGATGTTAGAGGCTTCCCATACCGATTGACAAATATAAACCCGTCTCCTGGCCTCCTAGACCGTTCCTCCATAAGCAACTTCCGTACAGACAGAAACATAGGTATCTCTCGGATTCCAGCATCGGTCTTAGGCGGAGCTTCGTCGAACTCGACTTTCCCATTCTCCTGCAGACGATAGTTCAAAGAACTATCGATATGGATTACATTCTCGTTCCAATCCACGTCATTCCATCGCAATCCGAGCAACTCTCCGATCCTGCACCCAGTTCCAAGCATACAGGCGAATAACGGATACCAATGATTGAAAATATCACTAGTTCTCACATATTCCATGAAAGCTTGCTGCTGTTTCTCAGTAAGACCATGCTTCTTCTTAATCGCCCAGAGATTGGACTTCTTAAGCTCGTCGATCACTCCATCCAGAGGGTTCTTTCGAATATAATTGTCTCGAACAGCAACGTCAAACACCGGATGCACAACCGCATAGATCGCTAGAATTGTTCTAGGCTTAAGGCCTTTGTCATACAGAAAGTCGTTGAAAAACCTCTTCAGAACGCTGAAATTAAGCTCAGATAGCTTTTTATTCCCGATAGCACTACGAATATACTTGTTGTACAGATACCGATAATTGGCCCTTGTAGAGCCTCTGAGCTCTTTCTTGTCCGAAATATAACTGTCAAACCGGCTATTCAGTGTGACGTTACTCTTCGTCTGGATGCCATCTTGAACATCTCTAAGAACCGCTTTCTCGAGATCTCTAAGACTCTCGCATTGCCTCTTGCCCTCTGGAACCGGGTCTGTGATGCTGAGACGCCAAGAATATAAACTGCGTCTTACGCCGTTAACGTCGTAATACCTAAACTCATACCTTCCGTCTGCTTTCTGGATCTCTCCTTCTCTAAGAATTCTTCCTTTGTTGTCTTTTCTCTTGACAGACATATAGTCCTCCTTTCTAACCTGCCAAGAAGTTCTCCATTGCCCAAAATATCACAAAGTGTTTAGTGAGTCAATGTATTGCTCGAACTTCTTGCGTTTAATAGCCGCATGCGTTTGGATCCACAAAACCCAGTCAGCATCCTTGTGCTGCAGCACCAGTTTACGAAGCCGGTTGATGCCTATGTGAAAATATAAACTAGCCTCTTCTAACGAGAGGACATACTTCTCGCTAATGGGTATTTCCATAATTCTCCTTTACGTAAAAATAAAGAGGAGAAGAACCCAAAACGAGCTCTTCTCCTTAAGTGATCACCAATCAACTTTGATTCTCCAATTATGTCGATTACCGCTGAACAGCGTCGTGATAGGCTGATCTGGGTCTGCTTGATGAGCCGGATTAAGTAGTTTACGTACAGGATATCCAGCGTAAGCCATCCAAGAAGCACCTGTAGTAACGATCGTAGTCTTCTGCTTATAAGTTCCTTTATACCTGTCAACCGTAAGCTTATCGGGCTTTGTAACGAAAGGCTTATGAGAATGCCCGAAATAGAAAATATCAATTCCATCCCAGTTGGCAGCGAATCGTTCATACTTATTCACAGTGCCACCAGTCAATGCGCCACCACCATCGCCATGAGTCGCGAGAAGCATATACACATTAGGATTGTGCATGTTCTTGCCAAGAACCAGCTTAATGATGACAAGGTTGTCTCTATAAATATCTTCTAGATCGAGCTTAGCAGCTATGTCGTACATAGGGCTGTCATCAGCATCTTTCAACGATCTGTTCTCGTGATTACCAGGAAGAATCGCTAATATCTTTTCTGCTTTCGCCAAGTCGGCAAGATGCTCTTTAAGATAGATCTTCTGGTCACGAGGACGCATAATATCATCATACGGATTGGATACGGAGGACCTAGTAGCGTTGTTCATGAGGTCTCCCACAAATATAACATACGCCATAGGATCGTCTAGAATCATTTGGTTGAATCTCTCCCAGCCTTTGAGATCCGATTGAATAGCACCTGCGTGTAGATCACCTACTGCGTATACTTTAACGTCTTTAGAGGTTTCTATACGCTTTTCGATGACTTCGTAATCGGATTTAATCAATACTTAAGCTCCTGGACGTAGCCTTCGCCAGCGTCAAGAATAAACTTGTTAATATCAATGCCTGCACTCACGATGACGTTGATTAACTCGGGAGTCATCTTTTCTTTAGTGTAGACAATCAGGCTGGAGTTCAGTTCTTTAATCTCTTCTTCGGTAAGCTTACCGTCTTCATTAGCTTCTTTCATGCCTTCAACAAACTTCTGCTGAAGCTCGCCGACAGTAACCTGAGTCATTTTGAGACAGGTGTCAAGAGCCGAAGCGAGATTCTTAAGCTTCATATGCTCGTTAAGCTTAGCGCTAAGCCAAGCCGCAAGCAAGCCAATAAGAGTAACAACAATAGTGCTTACAAGCTGCGCTGCCTGTTCAATAAGAATTTCCTTCATCAATTATCACCTTCTTTAGGATATTGTAGAAATGAATTCGTCTGGACTTTTTCATCATAAATTCTATAAATATTCTTTACCGCGCTCTTAGCGATACCGTTTTTAAGATTCTTATGACTTGGATCTTTGTAATAAGCTTCATAGACATCAATACTGTTTTCGATAATATCATCAAAATATTCTTTAGTATAATTCTGTCCACACATAAGCTCATTATTGAATCTTAGAATACGAGTCCGAGCAGCTTTAGCCATCTCAAACTCAAAGCTTTGTTCAAGCCTATCTATTTTGTCCAGAAGTTTTGTGTTTCGTGTTGAGAAGAAAGTTATCAAAGAAACGATAGCAGCGACAACCGCCGGTATGGCACTAGCTAATACATCACTCATTAGCTTAATACCGCCTTTCTTCAAATTAGAGTCGTGTATCTTTCCAAGTTAGTGATATATCCAGGGCCCTTCTTGGTCTCGATGTGATACCACCCACTAGGAGCAATGTCAATAAGATGGAACTCGTCCCCACCATGGGCAGTAAAGAGGATACGACCTTTCTTACTATCTGAGGTTCGGACGTTTACGCTCTTACCTTTATTGACCCGAACGATATGCTTTATCTCTGGATCCGGTTCTGGATCGGGATCTGGAACATTACCTCTGATCTCGTCCTCGAACACCTTAGGAATTCCCCAGCAATCCCAGTCTTTTTCACGCCATTTGGTCTTAACGACACCATACCTAGAGCCTTTAGCTTCTATAAGATACTCGTCGTCGATCATATAACCGATGTGGACCGCTCTCTTGCCATCAAGACGGAACACCCACCAGCCTTTCTCGGGAGGCTCGGTTCTACTGACATCGACACAGCGTCCCATCATCGTGTTAGCATTCACGTCGGATTTCCAGATATGCTTCACATTCTGAAGCCAATAAACGCCCAAACCAGAGCAGTCGTACGCGTAGACAACAGAATATCCAGCTGTGAACATCTTCTCGCAATAAGCCATCACGAGCTTCTGGCGATCTTCGTTGGATTCCTTACGGCAGATAACGGCTTTATAGTTATCGGGGGTGAGCTTAGTGTGTTGCCCACCCCACAGATAAGGCATCGTTAGCTGCTCGGTTAAATATAAATTAAACTCGCTTAGCAGCATACTCTACCTCCAACTGGATTGGACTCACGTTCGCCGTCACGTCCACGATATTCGTCCCCTCGTTCGTGACGAGGTTCTGTGCCGTGATCTGCTCGGTGGTTGGTGTGGCGAAAGGATAGACGATGATAGCGCCAGCATCCTTGCCGCCTGTTGTTGACATATAGACATCCCCCACGGGCTGTGTCCCATCGTAGAGACAGGCTGTAACTCTCCGTACAAGCGGCCCGTGGATGAGTTCCACCTCGTCCTTAACATCACCAACGGACAGGAGCATGGGGACGGAGGCGGTCTGCCAGCTTGCGTCAATGTACGGCTCGTATGCGGTTTTCTCGGAACCTTCTTCAAGCATTACTTCGGTATCTGCGGTGTTAAGGCTCAACCGACAATACGCCGTGTTTGCGGGAGGCGTGAATGTGACGGAGTACGGCACATTAGCATTTGTCACAGCAGATGATTGTGCGCTGATGAAAGAATCGTCTTCCCGGTAGAAGCACACCCGCTTGTTGTTGCTACCAACGCAGCCCGATATGCCGCTGAAGGTGTACGTCTTGTTGGAATCCACCGGGATAGGGCATGAATAGCATGCAGCCGCACTAAGCGTCGCGACGCCGTTACGGTTGAGATACCAACCATACACGCAATTCAAGCGGTTGAACAGGTTTTTCACGGCAGGGTCATACAATGTTGACTGAGCATCGAAGGAAAACGAAACGATATCAGCAGGAGTTATCGTTTCGTCTGATGTTTTTCCGTGGATATCGGCCTTAATATTCACCTCGTTGGACTCGGCTGTGAAATATCCACTCCTGCATCCTGCTGGGATACTGAACTCAATAGTCCTTAGTCTGTCCCCATCTGCATTATACGCATTAAAGAGAGTGTCATATTTGACCCCCGATAACGTATCAATCAAGTCGAATGCGAACACATAACTCGTTCCGGGTTGAACGGAGATGAACTCGGCCATTTCTACTTTTCCTATATTGACCTGCGTGAAGTCGCTTGCCGACAAAACCAAGTGTTCTCCCGGCCTCACCGTCAAGACTTCGGGAGTGCCGTCGGCGTAGATGCGCTCGTTCACGCTGTCCCATTTCAGCACCCCGTTGTTGCACATGATGTCAACAGGATCGGACGGCGTGGGCGTGGAGGCTTGCGTGCAGAGGCCGTACTGAGTAAGACTCTTAATAGGCTTAGCTACAGCATTTGGAAGACTTAGAGGCGAGTTGCCTGTGAGTTTGGTGATGATCGAGTTAATACGGTTTCTAACCCGTAAATATAAATCATCGAGGCGATGCCATGGAGCTTGTTCGCTATGGAACATAGTGCATCACTCCTCTACTTTATAAGTGAACATATACTCCCAGGGATCGGGACTCGCGCCGGTGAAGAAAAATACTTTACCGGTATCGGCTTCGGTCAGTCGACTAGTCAAAGCAAAGGGCCCAGCAGGCTTAGTTTCGCCCTCGAGAACCCCGCCCTCAATATAGTCGACAGTAGTTCCGTCAGTTCTGGCTATTGTCTTTCTAAAATAAATATCCATTTAATGTCTCCTTAGTATTATTATCTAACTCCGTAAACTTGATATACGCCAAGCTTCCAGTTAACGTTTCCAGCTCTGCTGTTCTGAACGTTCAGCGCTGTTTCAGAAGTAACAGTAAGGCTAATATCTGAGCGAACACTTTCATAATAGCTCTCCGCAGAGAAGAACAGATACTTCGATTGCCCTTGCAATTCCTCCAAAAGAGGTGTCGGGACAACACGAACGTCGTAATCAGTGTTTGCGATGATCACGATTATGAGCTGTCTGAAATGCTTATAGCTTTCAGACAATGGCACAGAACCAGAAACAACTTTACCGTTGTTGTACAAGACTGTATCACTGCCCATACTCACAGATCCTGTGAATACGACATTTCCGTTAAACTCCGCATCCCAATCTACCTGAAGGCCGGGCTTTGTCGGGAGTCCGCCTAGTCTAAGACGATCATTCTTAAGGCCTATACCGATGCCGATAACCGCAGAAACAGTAGAGGATAGAGTTGCAGTATTACCAAGAGCATCGGTGAATGTATAACGAACGTTATATGCTAAAGTCTGGTCGATCGTTCCACTTCCATAAGGAGAAGTCCATACGTTGGAAATAATCGTGTCATCGCCAAGTGTCCAAGTAGAAGCAGAAGTTGTCTTATACTCTACTTTCTTAACAGTTAACGAGTTGTTACTATTGCACGACGCGATGCTAATATTGACTTTAGTTTTAAAGAAAGTGCCAGAAGACGACACGCCAGTTGCATCTGTCCTTTGCGTGATAGCGTTAACAATCGTAGGATTAGAGTACTGGTAGATCTCGAAATCATCATACTCCCAAGTTGCCGTAGCTGTTCTACCTCTGCTATCCGTAACAGTAACACTCCACGGAATCTTACCATATACATCCAAAACAGAAGATGTTATCTGATTGTTATTGCCGAGATAGGATACGCCAGGACCTGTGAAGTTATACGACACTAAAGTAGCTCCACTAGCCATTGTAGCGGTAGCAGTCAGCTGAACTTGAGAATATCCTTGCAAAAGGATCCCCCAACCACTAACTGTCGCGTTAGAGTTAACTTTTGTAACTGTAAGCGATACACTAGGCTGATATGAGCTAGGTACCGTAACAACCAGCATCGCTTCTTGTGGAACGCCAGTTTGTACGTTATCGATGTATGTCGTGCAGTAAATATAACACGGGCCGCCTTCTTCGGAGATCTGGCTCACAAGAGCCGTAGGAACCGTCCAGCTTACCGTAGATAATGACGTCTTAGTAACTATAGTCCCATTTTGATTTCCGCAAGTATAGGTTAATGTATGCGTTGCCGTAGAGGTTAATTTGTTAATGTGAATGTCAACACTTTGACCGGCTTCACAACTCTGGTTCGACAGAATAATTGTGGAAGACGACGCAACCCAGATAGCATATAGAGTAGCAGCAGAGTTCGCGGTATATGACCCAGAAGGATTATAGTCCGTTCCACTTCCATCCGATGCAGTGTTCCATTTAACGAAAGTATATCCATCTCTAGTTGGAATACTATTAGATAACGTCAACTCGACTCCGCCATACTTAGTCTGGTTAGAAGGAGCATCTACACCACCGTTTGCATTATAAGCTATAGTGTATTGAGCTCTAGTTGTGTGGATGACGAGATTCTTATTTGCGGAATTCTCATCGATCGTGTAGTGGTATTGGCCATTACCGTCGCTGATCATATTATCAACGGTTGACGACACTTCGTAATAATTATAGTAAGGACGGAGATTGTTAATATAAACAACCGTACCGTAGTCCTTAGTAACCGTTAGAGAAGTTTTATTGGTCTGTGGAGTAACAGCATCGGAATACCACACATCGAAATATGCAGCAGTATCACTTACTGCACTCTCTGGATCCACACACTTAATATTGATCGTGTAAGAATTCTTAGTCCATACAGCATAGAGAGTCGTCGTTCCGCTAGCCGATACCGTATATGTTCCGCCAGGGGAAACAACAGCAGTAGTAGCACCAGCGGAAGTACCCCATCCAGCAAATGTGTGACCAGTTCTGGTTGGAGTATAATTGCTAGGCACTGTGAACGTGTAAGATGGCGAGGTCCTAGTATTACTACCAGTAAGACTAGTGAAAGACCCAGTACCGCCATTAGAATTGAACGCCAGTGCATAGCTATAGTCGGTCTCGTTTGTGGTAACTACTAACTGACAATTTGAGATTATGATGTAATCCCATTGATTCAAATTACTGGCAGGGGGACCAACCACATAACCATAACTAGGAAGACTTGTTCCTTTGTCGATAGTTACCGTTGAAGTTCCTGCATTGAAGCCAGATTCGCCAGAACCTATTGTCCAGTCTGTCGTAGAACCGTTTGCCTTATCGTCCAAATAGAACGTCCTGCTCCAAGTGGAAGATATAGTGAGCACAACCTGGACTTTAGTAATAGTCTTTGCTCTGAGGGCCGAAAGATCAGACGAGTTAAATATAAAACTTGTCGCCTGCCAATCGTAAGCTCGTCCTGCATAACCGGTGTAGTTACTAGACGTTGTATAACCAGAATATGTAGTAACTAGAGGATCTAGACTAGCGCCTCTTGTGCCGCCATATCTGCTAGCGGTTAATGTATATGTCTTAGCCATTACTTATTACCCGTCAGCAACAATGAAATGTTGTCCCCTTCTCCAGCAATCGTACATTCAATACCGAACGAGTTAATATTCTGAATCATCACAACGTTCTTGAACTTGGAAGCCCAATCTACAACGAAACCTGGTTCCTCTACCAATCCGCCTAAACGAACTCGATCATTAAAAATACCCATGCTGACACCAGCACCGCTAGGCATAGGATAGGAGATGATCGTAATCGCTTGTTGATTTGTAGCAGCACCGATTGAATCCTGGATCTCATACTTAACTTCGTAACTGTACTCGATCGCAATGTTTCCGCTGCCAAATGGAGAAGTCCATAAACCAGAACCAGCGTTTGTTTGACTTGTTAAGTCAACGCCAAGCGTCCATGAGCTGCTTTCTAATCCAGATCTACGATAATAGACCTTTGCACTAGTTACAGCATTCGTGCCGATATTAGTAGCAGAGTAGAAAGCTCTTGTTGTAAGGTACGTGCCATAAGACGCATCCTCGTTGCCATTTTGATCACATCGGTGCATCGAAATAGGGCTAATGCTCGGTCTCGAATACGCAACAGCATTAACTTGAACCGAAATAGCATCGGAAGTTCGTCCACGCTGATCCACTGCATAAATAACCCAAATCAAAGTACCGGAGCCACTGATTGTATTAGTCACAACAGTAGATGCGGTTGGATCTAAATTACTAGGTAAATCAGGTCCCGTAATCGAGAATGCTGCAAAAGACGATCCAGTACCCGGAGTTGATGATAAAGTGAAGCTTACTTTAGAATACCCCTGCACAACTGCATTGCTAATAATCGTAGACAGATCACCGTCATTCACAACGGATGAATTAACCGCTATAGTAGGACGAATAGTTTCTGGAACCGTCACTGTAACAGTAACTGTCTGCGTATCGCCTATCTGAACACCAGAATTGTAGGTCTCGCACGATATGGTGCACACAGCAGATGTTTTAGAAGGAAGAAGCGCATAAAAGCTAGACGGAATAGTCCAAGTATAAGACGTTGTCACGTTCGTGGCTATCGTGCCAGAAGATTCTTCAAACGAGTACTTTAAAGTGTGAACTGCGTCCGGATCTGTACGATTAGTGCTAATAACAACGGTCGATCCGATAGCGACAGATGTTTTATTAAGCGTCGGAATAGAAGAAGCAGGACGCCAAATAGCGTAAAGCGATAAATCATCGTTTCCAGAATAACTCTGTCCTGCTGCGTAGCTTACTCCAGTTCCATCGGATCTAGTATTCCAACTTACGAAAATATAATTATCTCTTGTCGGAATACTAGTGGAAAGAGTTACAGCCGCACCATAATTCTTAGATTGTGCAGACGGAGCGTTAGATCCGCCGTTTCCATAATATCTTATGGCATAGGTCTTGATAGACCATCTGGTGTATAGACCTAGATAATAGTTAGTTCCGTATTGGACAGAAGCACTTATCTCTTGTCCTGGCTGATATAGCGCTTTTGAATCGTCATCATCGACCCTCCAACCGGCAAAATTATAACCGGTTCTAACAGGAACGGTAGATGTTACATTCTGATAAAGCGTTATATAACCAGGAGTTCCAGTGGTAGACGTACTTCGAGAAACACTAGTGCCATTCGAGACGTTCGACACATCAGAGTATTTAGCGTAATACGTGATGTTGAACGTTGCAGTATATTGTTTTGGTACTAATGCATCGTCATCATATGCTGTTTCTGGTCTTATAGGCATTATCAACTACCTCCAGTGCTAACTTTTCCGCTGATAAACAAGCATCTGTTATTGCCGGAACCAGCCAGCTTAAATATAAAATTGTCTTCCTCGGTGCCGATCATAAGCACCTCGATAAGAGCTGTATTGATCCACATCTTACCTGCTGCGAAATACGCTAATGCACTATCCTTCGTAGCTGTGTCCTCAGAACCTTTGAAGAAATATAAAACATCATTTTCGAGTTTGAGCTTAATCTCTGAAATATTCTGACCGAGTACAACACCACCATTAACAATCGTTCCATCAGATAGAACTCGGCCGCCCATAAGCTTTATAAACGATTCAATAATCTTAATGCGATTAGCATTGACATTATTCGGAGAGTTCTCTGCTGACACATAATCATTAATTAATGCGGCGAATTCATCCGGAATAACCACAGTTCTGAAAGTCTGTAAAGTACTTTCCGCTGTATCAAGCCGCGTATTAGTATTCGACTGAGCTGTCTGAACAGAAGTAATTGTGGTTCTAAGACCATTAATATCCGCTATAACTTCAGTAATATTCCCTCGAAGATCAGAGATACTTCCTCTGATTTCAGTAGTTGTGGATTTAAAGTCAGTCTTAATGCCACGAGCTTCATTTACCATTTGCCGCCTGAGTTCGGAATTATCGGCTGTGATAGAAGCTATTGTAGAAGAAATATTTGACCCAACGACACCTACCTTGATGGAATCATTACGCTCTTTAAGGCAGTCAAATACAACTGTAGTACATCTAGCAGCTGCTTTGATGTCGTAAACCGGAAAATATACACCGAGAGTATCTCCAAGACAGATACCAGAAATGCCAGAATCCTCAGTATAGTCGATTTTCATCTCATACTTCGGGACTCCAATACCGTTATCAGCAATATATTGCCGAACAACGTCATCTATCTCGGATTTAGAAGGGGTATAGTCAGAATTGAATTTATCACTTACATCGAGCGTCATCACTTTCTCATAAGGATAGTTGCCCGAGCAGTGAATAATATTGCCGTAAACAGACTCTGCAGGATTATCATTCGTAGCGGATCTATACCAATAACCAAATACGGCAGTGTAGAGTTCTTCGCAATCGGATTCCTGCTCAAAGTCAAGGATGTTTTTACCATACCGAATAGAAGCGCCAACGTCTCTTCCTCTTCTTTGAAGTAGCTCTGTGACGAACCCATCGTAGTGATACTCTCCGCCATAAATATAGTTGAGAGTATTCTCAGATCCGCCCATAAGTGCTCTTAGAGACGTCGGCACTTCAACGGTCATGTCTCCGGCTATAGAGTAATTAGCTGCGATAACAAACTCCGACTCATTTTCAAGATTTCTTCGTTCATTAATATTTACGATTGCATCCTGTAAACTAGCCGCCATAAAAGGCATAACAGGAATACCAGATGTATCGTAACAAAGATGCGCAGCTTTAACCGTTATATAGCCATCGATGTCTTTTACAATTCTATAGACTCTAAAAGGTTGAGGATTATCGCGGTAATTTGGTTTTACTTTGATGACTGAATTCAGCTGAATCTCATTCTGAAAAACACCACTAACTGGATAGGTCAGAGTTATCTCATAAGAACCGTTGAGAACCTCTGTGCATAAGCAGGACATACACTGCGATAAAACCCCTATTCCATTGTGATCGAAGACCGTCTCATAGGGAGAATACAGTATAGGATTCATAGTATCCACCACCTAGGAGTAATTTTAACAGCGTCTATAGTCTCGGTATAACTGATAGTATTAAAACCGGGTTTAAGAATAGGAAACTCATCGCAATAGATGAAATAATTCATGTCCGCCCCGGATAAATCCTTCGCATTTTGATTTTCGCAATCGACCAACATATCGTTGTCATTCTCGGTAACCTGGACAGATCGACCGTTAATCGTCACTGTACCAGTCCCTTGAATTCGGATCATGGGCTTAGCATCAAATGCTGTAGGATTGTAAATAGAATAACCAGAGGAAGGAATGGTGATCTCCTCGTCTCCTGAGAGAAGGAATCTCTGAGGCATACAGTTAAACGTGATCTCGCATCTGCCTGCTTTACCGAGAAGATTCTCGATCTCGTTCGTCTCCTCATAGATAGCCATTCGATAAGAGGATGGTTCATAAGAATCCTCCAACCGAATGTAGTCGCTGCCAGCAGAATGAAGGAATGTTGAAAGCGCAACCGCTGATTCATAGAAGTTCCGTGAAGGATCGTAGCAAGCAACTTTATAAACTTTCTTGACGTTTTCATACCGACCAGTGTCAAGTATTACATCGCCATTCTTTCCGTTCACCTGCTTATGGTTAAATGCGCGCTCAGCGTAATAGTATGATGGAAGTTCCTCAACGATGATTCCCAGATCTTGAGCATTTCGTCCATTAAAGAACACCGTTCCAAATGGATACACATTAGGATCCCACTGAGCATACAAAGTAACATTATGCGAAACGTTCCAGACAGCATCCTCGGTCCGCTTATAGGTCCCCATAGATACTCCAGAAGGTAACCATGCTTCACCAGATCCATCTGGAACAGTATTCCATCCTTTAAACGTCAACCCAAAACGGCTAAGCTGATTACGGCGAGTGTAGAATATGTCTCCGAAAATAGCAGTGGAAGGAGGCATGTTCTGAGGAACCTCATCAAGAGCGTACACAATAGTAATTGGGCCACCATCGCTCCACACGTTGTTGGCCCCTGTCAAAACCGCAACCTGTGTCGGCGTAAGCTGGTACGTGAGGGGGGTGGCAAGTTCGTAGCAGAATTGAGTTGGGTTAGCAACGAGCCATGCTCTCGCTCCTGTTTGGTCATAGCTGGACAACTCGGATTTTGCGATGACAAAATATAAATGACTGCCTGCAAGAACCATTCTCCCTGGTTTCCCTGACGCTATCGTTGTCGAAAACCGATTCGATATGATGTTTGATGGTGATGCTGCATTCGGTAGTGAGTTGTTGACGAGACTAGCATCAAATACGCATACATCTGATGTTTGACTTGACAAAATACAACTTGCTGAATTGTCAGGTTCCCACATTACCCTATCCACCGTCAGCACCCCTGTGACCACATCCAGCGTCCCGCCGTACACCGTCCCGGCTTGGGCTGACCAATTGATGTCCTTCTTCCAGTAGGGGTCACCGTTCACAGCAGATACGCAAGTGGTTGTGCCGCTGTTGTAGGCGTAGTATTCCTTGGGGAACAGATTTTTGACCCATGCAACGCCGTCCCCAGTATTCCCATTTTCAAGTGCGAGAATTTCTTCTGCTTTTGTTGCCCCAAACATCTGCGTTAGGTCGAAAAGCATCGGATATACATCGTATGTTCCTGCGGCAACGTTGGAGAAAACGAATGTTACATTGTTGAATAATGCGCTACTTGCCTTAAATATTGTATCGGACGATTTTGAATAACCTTTCAACTGAACCCGTATCCCGTCTTTGCTACCAAGCAACGCATACACATGCCCTTCTGTAAATGTGGTTGCATAAATATATGTGTGATTCACCCCGGATTCCGTTATCGTAGCGGTTGTTGTTATGACATACTTTCCATCATTTGCGCTTGTTATGGTGTAGTTCGTGCCAGTATAATTCAGGGTTCTCGGTGGGAACTTCTGATTAAAATCAATCGTCCCCCCATACTTCGGATCATCGTACACGCTTATACCCGTCCGTCCTGTGATGGGGCAGATGTTGGAGTAGGGAACCCACGAGGTTGCGGTGGAGCCGGACTCAATTTGCGCCTTATAATCATCAGGGTTCAAGTCTCCCGAACTCTTTCTGACGGTGAAAAATACATAACCCGCCGCTGTCATCGTGAATGTATACGGAAGGTCGTGCCAAGCTGTCGCAAAATTGTCGATTATGTTTGCGCTTGCATCTTTTGTAAGCACCGTGCATTGCGTTAATCCGTCAACGGAAAGCGTATAAGTTCCTGCGGATAAATAGGTATTAGATACATACGCATTATCCACACGTACAGCGTTAGTTAATCGTGATGTGTTACTCGAATAGCCGCCATTTGACCCTATTTGCCCGTTAGCTAAGTCGGGAACGCATTTATTTTTCCCACCCCCAGCAGGCCACGGGGAGGAGTAGCCGTGGAGGGATTGGATGGGGGAGAGGGGAACTTCGGCTTTCTTAAGAGGTTGGGCATATTCGGACTCGAATGTCACGATATCCCCAGTAATCTCATCAGAATATCTAGAATAGTTATCATCATAGTAGACAGTATACTCATTGCCCTTCCATATGGCATATAGAGTAATATCCTCTGCTCTGTCTACTGTATACTCCTGGACTTTCCATCGGATACCTTTACCATCCTGGCTTTCGTTCCAACTAGAGAACGAATAACCTTCTCTGGTGAACGAACAAGCTCTAGGCGTAAACGTAGAGTCATAGGTGACTGTCTGATCCGCCATAGTGCCAGTGCCTTCATTGGCCACGTAAGTTATAGTGTATGTATTGGCCTGCCATACAGGATAAAGGCTCAACGGATTATTTGAAGAATACGTCCCGCCTAAATCATATACTTTAGCCCCTCCAGCTGTGGTAGCCCAACCAGTCTGAGTGTAACCGGTCCGAGTGAATGTAGCTCCTTTAAGAGTTGCCGATTGACCAGATTGCTTAACCTGGTAGATAGCCGATTTCTCAATAGAATTATCGTCTGGGTTATAGGTAATGACATTCTGATTAGTCCATACGGCATACAGATTAGTAACACTATTACCTCGATAGTCAGCAGCCCATGAATTACTAATAGTATCCCCAGGATTGTAAGTTACCGTAGGAGTGTTGTTCGAAGTAGCCCAACCAACGAAAACATACCCGGGATTGGACATCGTATCGCCAGAAGCTACCTCAACAACTAATCGGACATCTACTGACTGTCCAGTATAAGATCGGACAGAAGAGGGTGGCGGATTCTCAGCTGCGGACCCGTTGTACCCATTAGCATAATAATTTACTATAAGATTGCAGGTCTTGGTTGAGTTTTTGGTTTTAGCTAACCATTCCGCATAACCTGACCAATTATAGCCGGTATTGCCCCCACCAACAGTAGAGGTTCCGTTATCACCATCAATGGCCATAATCCGCCATCCTCCTTAATTCGTTATCTGGCCCAAACAGCCTGTTCTCTCTTAGCCCCCTGATCAAGGATCCTGGAGACCTTCTGAGCAACAGCCTGCGGGTCATCGTTTGTAATGTTGAATGTGTTGTAGTTATTAACACCGGCACCAGCCACAGCAGGGGCCTGCTCAGCAGCTGTCGGCATTCTAGTGCTCATCCCATAGGCAGTTGTGGATGCCAGCCTGGCAGTGCCAGAAATGGTATAACCATTAGCTCCACTGATGAGAGAGCCCATATTATGTATGCCATTTTGAATTCCGGAGAGGTCCATTACGGGACGGATCGCCAATTCATCAGACATACCGTTATCGATAAGATCGGAAACATACTCAAGCGCTGTGGAGAAACCGTCATAAACGGAATCCGCCATAGCATTAGAACTGCTTTCAACTTTATCGAGATTAGAGTAAATACCAGAGCACCAGAGTTTAATCATATCCGGAGCATAGGTATGGAAGTCAGACAAAGGACCAACATCGGGTTCGGAGAAGTGAAGGAAAGCACTCACAATGGACGCGACAGCCGAAGCAGCAGCGCGAACGAGATACTGACTTGCGCTGATACCAGACGCATATTGACTACCTAAATCAGAACCCCACCCATAAGCATTCAAGCTGGTTAAAGGCTTTTCTACAGCAGAGCCTAATCCTTCAGCAGCAGGACCAACAAGTTCTACACCTTTCCATAAAGCTGCCATATATCCATCGACATTCTTACCTCCGGCAGCACCATAAAGAGCTTCTTGCTCCATAGCGGTCGCTCCGGCTTCACTAACACTAGAAGCAGTAGTTTCGATGTCAGAAGTACTATTAGTCATTGACATACTTATGACTTTCATGACATCGTCCATGGTCATTTTTTGCCAATCAAAATTTTTCCACTGATCACCAAAAGTCTGGGTAAGTAGATCACCGGCAGTCTTCACGTCGATCTGTCCATTGGATAAAGTAGCCACGATTTCGTCAAGGCTCATCTTTGAGATAGCTTCGAAATCATAGCTAGCAAAGCTATCGCCGAATACGGTGGCTAGCATCATTCCGATAGGACCAGCATCTTTTCCGCCATCTTTAAGAGTCTTAAATAGATCGCCAAGGGTCATTTTCCCTATAGACGACATGTCGAAACTAAGAGCACCAGAACCAAACATAGAAAGAAGATTATAGCCGCCCTGTTTAGCTTGAGTCATATTATCGCCAGACGTAAGAGAACTATACATAGAAAGCCACTTCTCATACGCAGCTGACTCGGCCATGGTGGAATCTTTAGTACCTTTCGCGATACTTTCATCCACTTTCTTTCCAGTTGCTTCTAATTTAGGAGCAGCTTCTTGGACTCCTTTATCTGCACCTTCCGCAATAGAAGGTCCCATTTGTTCTGCTTCTTTCTTAGCCCCAGTAACAGCATCGTAAACCCATTCAGCGCCTCTTACAAGCCATCCTAAACGACCGGGGATAAAAGACCCTGCAGAAATCTTAGCAGAAGGACCCTCGAAGCCAGATCCTCCATTTCTAAGATTGTCGATAGCGGCAAGAAGATCCCCAACAGCTTCCGTTGCTCTAGTTATAGGCCCAAGAACAGTCTCTACTGCAAAACCAAGAGCTATCAATCCAGGCGATGCAAGTAGCCCTGCTGATCCTATACCGACAAGCGCCGTAGCCATAATTAAAAGATTCGTTCCAATTCCGCTAAGATCTTTACCTGCTAACTCGACAAACGCGTCCGCAGCATCATTAATGCCCTGCCCAGCATCGGACGCGCCTTGCCCTACGGCGCTTAACCCAATACCAAGCACTATTAACGCTGCGCCAATTGCTGCAACGCCTGCCGCTAACACAACGAGTGCTAAACCAAGCTTAACTGCAACAGGAGCAACTTTATCGCCAAGTTCGAGAGCCTTATCAATTGCATCTCCAGCTCTAACAAAGAACTCTTTTAACGCATCAGCTACTTGCTCGAGATTCGTTTTGAGACCTGATAAATCGACATGAGCAAAACGATCAAGTACATCAACTAATCCAGATATACCAAGAATAATCAGATCAAACGAAACAGCCCCAACAAGCATCCCAAGACCCGTGAAACCTGCTATAACACCTAATAAACCGATAACGGTTCCTATTGTCTTTGTAACGCGCTCTATAACTTCAGCAGATTTATCTAACCTACTGGGATCCACACCGTCTAGCATTGATAATGCTTCTGCCATTACATAAACGCCCTGGCAAGCTGCAGCAAAGCTTAATGCTGCTAATGGAACACCTAATGTTCCAGAGAAACCTATCAAAACAGGACCAGCTAAAGCCCCAACGTTAAGTCCAGCAAGAGCTCCTAAAAGACCTATAGTCCAACCAACACTTTTTGTTAAGTTCTTTATAACGACTTCGGCATTATTCATGCTTCCAGGATCCACACCGTCTAGCATTGATAATGCTTCTGCCATTACATAAACGCCCTGGCAAGCTGCAGCAAAGCTTAATGCTGCTAATGGAACACCTAATGCACCAAAAAATCCTCCAAATACACCAGCAGCACCTATTGTACCATACGCCCCAACGTTAAGTCCAGCAACAGCTCCAAGTATACCGGTAATTATGGCTATATGCGTGGTCATAGATTTAAGATGACCGACATTAATATCGTTAATATTTGTTTCGCCAAGCATTGATAATGCTTCTGCCATTACATAAACGCCCTGGCAAGCTGCGACAAAGCTTAATGCAGCGATAGGAAGTCCTAATGCTCCATTAAATTTACCGGATGCAAATGTCCCAAAGTTCCCTATCCGAATATTAAGTCCTGAAATAAGTCCTAGAATACCTAGAACTATCGCGATCATAGTGCCGATTCCAGTAAGAGCTTTTCTTGCCGCACTTAATTTTGCTGGGGAACCGGCTCCTGCTACCTTTTCTAGAGCTAATGCGATTAGATATATTGCTCCTGCAGCAGCAACAATAGCCGCAGCAGCGGTAAGTAATGAATTTTTACCTGCAAATTTCTTAAAATTAAATTTATCTAATACAACAAATAATGCTAAAAATAGCAATATAGTTCTTGAAATACTATTTACTATATTTCCCGCTTCTTTAATCTTTGCTATATCGCCTTCTTTGGATAATTTAATCAAAGACTGCAAAATAGTATCGACTATTTTCATTACAGCCAAAACCGATATGTATAAACCAAGAGCAGATGCTATCTTACCTTTTCCGATTCCGTTTATAGCCGTAAATAAGGTAACCACCCCAGCAAGCAAACCGAACATATACAGTCCGGACTTAAAGAACGTAAAGTTCACATTCTCGCCAATAGCAGATATATCATTTACAAGTGTAGACATAGTCTTTATCAGCACTATGAACGATACAACAGACACCAAAGACGAAATCGCTCTTCTTGCACCGAGACCGTTGAACAGACTAAGCACTGCTAAACCAGCAGTAATGTAGCCGAGAGCTTTCAGTCCATTCTGAAATTGTTTATCAGTGTATTTCTCACCAAGAGCAGTTACGCCATCTGTAAATATTTTTAGATTTTTTGAAAATACTTTAAACCCAACAGCAAGGAGCGCAACAGCCGCTGAAGCTTTAAGAAATTTTGCAGAAGCGTCATTAGCAAAGATTGAAGCCGATACCATGCCGGTAAAGATTCCTTTAATCTTACCGAACATCGTATTCGGATCCAAACCCTCAGTTTTCTTTACAACACTTGTTATGAGTTTGAATATATTGGATAGTGCACTAAACCCAGCAATAACAAGAGCTAATTGACCTAACGCTTTTCCGACTTGCCGTATCCTATCGGATGGAATCTGAGCGAGGATCCACATCGAACCGCTAAGGACCCCAATAGCCATAGCAACTTCTAACAGAGTTGAAACATTAATTTCCCTCTGATAAGCTTTAAGAACTCCTCCAATTTGACCAAGATCTTCTGCAATATTATCGAGAAGACCTTTTCTTCCCCAATTAATTCCAGCAATAGAATTAATCAAGTTCATCAGAGAAACGAAGAATCCGCCTTTAGCCAAATGCTCTAAAATTTCAGCCGCAGACTTATTTTCTGTAAATTTAGCAATTCCTTCGCCAATTTTGCCTAAATATTCGCCGATCCAACTTCCGATTTTACCAAGCGTTGGACCAATTTTCTCAAAGAAATCTCCAAGACCACTAAAAACGCTTTTAATACCCTCCCAAATTGGTGCAAATCTTGAAACCGATCTACTTGCCTTACGATTAGCAAATGCTTCACCAATAGATTCGAAAAGGTTGTTAATTTTTTCCCCAATAAATTTAAAAGAGGGTGATATGAGACCGAAGAACTTCTTCATCCCAGAGAAAATATTAGTTATTCCGATATAGAAGTTCTGCAGCGGAGTAAGTTTCTCAGGAAGATCTTCAGTTCTTACTTGCTTTATTTGACTAATAATGCTGGAAAATGTCGACCCGACTCCACTAAAATCAAGATTAGTAAAGAAAGATCCGACCTTAGTTTTAAGATTCCCAAAGAACTCTTTGAACGATACTCCAGCCAGCATCTGGGATACAAAATTGAGACCTTCACCAATCTTCTGAAGACCCCAGGAGATGCCGTTTGAAATCGCGTCAAAAACTTTATTCTCGTCAAGAAATTGGTCAAATCTTTGAATAAGGCTTCCAAAACCATCAGCTAGATCCAGAACACCACCGAGACCGTTCTTGAAGACATTTCCAAATAGATCTTTAAACGGCTTAACTATAGCTGAGACTAATTTTCCACCGATTTTGAATACTGTGAATAGACCTTTAAAAGAATTCTTGATCTTTTCTAAAGTCTCTTCAGAAGGTTTGAGTCTCTCAGTAAATTCTTTAAATCTTTTAGTGAGATCCCACAGCCTCTTTCCCAAAGTTTCAGCATCCTTATCTAATCCAAAGACTTCTTTAAAAGCCGAAGTTATAGTTGTTAGTATTGATACTGTATCGTCTCCATCGTGAATAATGATGTCGAAGATGTTCTTAAGACTTGCGATAAAATTATCTCTACCACTTATTCCCTCAAATCCCTTATTCCATACTTCGAAAATACTTTTTAGATTATCGAGAGGAGCCGCAAATACATCCCATAAATCCGTAGATAAATCGGTCCACAGCTTTTTCTGCTGCAAATAATTTCCAAAGATTAATTCAAAAATTTGCATCCACTTTGTGGACACAGCATCGCCAGTAGCAGTGATAGCTTCTCCAAGAGTTTTAGCTTCTTGAGCTGCAACTAATGCTCTAAAACCTATTGAATCGGCGGTAATACCGATTTCTTCAGCAAGCTTTTTGTTGCCGTTCTGGATCTCACGAATAACGTCAGTAGCGGTTTCTCCAGTTTTTATGGTATAGGCCTGAATCTTATCGGCCGCTTCGCCATAGGTGGAGAACACATCCATCATGACTTCTTTATCGAACCAACCCTTAGTGTCCTTAGCACTAAGCGATTCTCTAAAGTTCTGAATTGTTACCTGGCCTTCTTTGATCTTGCCTTTGTTCTGAGCAACAGCGATTGCCAGCTCCTTAAACTCGGCTGTGGCCATATTAGCGTTCTCGATCGACATCCAGTCTTTTACCAGCATCGATCCAGTGCCCATAGCCTGTGAAATATTATACATTGCTCGAGCCGCAACTTGAGAATTCTGGCCAGAAAGTGCCGCCCATGTTGCAATACCCTGCATTGCTGTAACAGATTCTTCTAAACCTTGACCATTGGCAATAAACTTACCAACGTTGCTGGTCATATCTGTTAAACTATAACTTGTTTCATCAGAAAACCAGTTAAGTTTCTCAATCTGTTGATTAACATAGTCCATCTTGGAAGCTTCATCAATAAACCTTCCAGTTGTGTCACGAAGATTGGACATAATCGTCTGAACAGCGGTTGTCTTTTCTTCGTATTTAGACCATCCAGCAGTCAACTGATCAATAGTAAGAGACTTAACTAACTTCTCGCCAGCATCAACGGCCTTCATACCAATACGATATAAAGCGCCTGTTGCTATAGCTTCAAGCCAATTAAACTTATGACCAAGATTTTCCAATCCTCGGTCAACTTCTTTAAAATCCAGCTTCTTTGAAGCCTTCTCTATGTCGCTTAGACCTTTAGAGGCTCCATCCAACTTAAGAGCGCTTTTAAGCTTCTCGAGCGTGGATATGCTCTGCTTTGCGTTTGATTCGAAATTTTGATTATCAAATCGCATTTCCACGGTTTTAGTATCAACCGCGCCACTCATAAGCTAATCACCTCCAACCAAAGATCGTGCGCCATCTTTTCAAATATAGGCTGAATAGCTGGGTCTATATAGTTTAATCCCTCAACCCAGCCGCCTGTTCCGGTTCCATGCCCAACATCAAGCATGATTGCTACGTTAAACCATCCCGCAACCACATTGTCATTATGGAATTCAAGAGCGTAACCAGAACCAGTTTTCTTTATTTCGTATCTCCAGGACATAGCGGTAACACCAGATCTAACAGGGGTTGCCGCTCTAAGTACTTCAACCCCCTCTTCTCCGTATCGCTGCAGATGATTAAGGGTAACTGCATCTATTGATTTAGAAAGGTATTTTTCCAATCTGTTAAAATTACCACGTTGCCTGAATGTAATTCTCATAGTTATCCTTTAGAATGCATGCGCTGTCTTCTTGCAGCATTTAAAGCAGCATTCTGTTGCATAGTGTTTCGCTTACTCATCTTCTTATCAGGTTGGTTCTTGACATTGCATATCTGAATCAGCATCATAAGACGGTTGATATGCCATTTTTGACATTCAAAAGGTATCTGTAACGCAACCATCCAATAATAGATAAGTTCGCTTGTGATGATCTCTCTGCTTCGTCTAGTTCCGCCAATTTGCTTGACAGTGCTCGCCGTCATTGGATCATCTATATACCTCATAACTTCATCAATGTTCGATTTAGTTAAGAAGTTGTACACTTCCGGCTTCACATTTGGTGTAACCGTCATACATTTGATGTAGTCAATTATTTGTTCGGAAGTTTTCTTATCCTTTGTAAGAAATGGGACATGCCATTTTGATTCCCATTTTGAAATCGAGATAAGGGAGTGCTCCAAAATAAGAACCGTATCAACGCCCGGAGTGAATACCTGATTCCGTTCGTCCCATCCTTCATTACTAGTTATCTTTATTTGAAGCACGTCCCTTACACCTCCTAATATTACTTAACTTCGCTCAAAGCAGGCTTAGCGTAATTCTCCAAACCCTTAGGCGTAATACCCTCGACAAACGCAGAAGCTGCCTTGTCGTCAGTGGCCAGCTCCATAAAGATTTCAGAATAAGCTTCCGTCTGAGAAAACTCCTCTGCAATCTGAGCATTCTTGATAAACCGACGACCATCGGCGCTCTTCTCACCGTAGGCCTTGAGCACCAGATCTTTAAAGATCTTGATGAGCTGCGGAGTATCCTTAGCATCAATAACACCCTGAATCATGGCAGACAGACCGCCAGTAGTGCCGAGCTCCATTTCAAGAACTTCGGCCTTTGTCAGGTTGAAATAGAAAGTCTCGGTGCGCTCAACGTTGTTATAATCGGTGTAAGTGACAGTTTTTGCGAACATTTCTTATGTTCTCCTTTCAAAAAATTTTTGTTTAATTAAAAGAGGGAGCCAGCCGAACTGAATACTCCCTCTAGAAACCTAAGTTAACTTAGGAAAGAGTGCTAATAACCTCAGCGGGAAGGGGCAGCCGAGCATTAACAGTAGTGCCAGAGCCGCCAGTACCATACAGAATGGCTTCCAACGCAGCAAGCTTAGTCGCATCAGCCTTAGTGGAATCGATCGTGATACAGGACACGGGCTTCTTGCCAGTAAGCGCGACAGGAGTAGAGCTGAACTCCCAAGAGAACGTAATAGCCTCAGGACTATCGTTCACAGTGGAGTAAGAACGCTCAGAAGGAGAAGCAGTGCAGCCATACACAATGTGCAGCTTGTAACCATGATCGTTCAGATCAGTATCGTTACCGAGGATCGTCCGGTAGCAGAGACCAAACACCTTACGAGCCTGCTGACCAGCATAAGCGCCAGTCGCAATAGAAGCAGAGCCATCACACTCAGCAAACTCATCAGGATAAGTGTAAGCCTCAATAGTACCACCGAACTCTTCGGCGGACCGCATCTCAAGGTACTTAATGTTATCAGCATACAGCTTGGTCGCTTCAGCACCGGAAGGAGTCTCAGTAATACCAGTCAGACCGTTCCAAGCCACACCATCGCCATAACCAGACTGGCCCATGACATACAGAACACCACGGTCTACACCAGTTTCATACAGCTTTTCGCCAGCGGCGTCCCAAGAAAGAGCATATACAGGATCGGGCATAAATTAATTTCCTCCAAATTATTTGTAGTAGATCTTAAATACATCGTGATTCAAATTATCAGCGACATAATGACGGATATAAGAGCATCTAGGGAGCTCTGAAATCGCGTCAATAATTGTTTTTGTTCCAGTATTATCTATACAAGAGCTAATAGGATCTCGATCTATGATGATCATTTGATATGACCAATGCGTTACATACCGATTATTGTCGGCGAACATTGGTCTACTGCCATCTCTCTTGTAAACAACGCAGGGATAATGCAAAGTAATATTAGGCCCTGGTTGAAAAAACACATGCTGGAAGTTATCTTCTTCATGAAACTTCTTGAAAATATCTTCAAGAATCGTTTGAAGCTCTAGTCTATCTCTGACAAGGTTAGACTCATCATCCATTATAGAGACCTCCCAGAGTTAATATTAGCCTTGGCCTCTCGACATCGACCGACTTTACTTTCCATTTCTGGCCCATAAAAGTCGCATATCGAATTTTCCAAAAGTTATCCAAGGCATACGGATCAGCGACTATGCTAATCTTGTTACTAACGTTAATGTCGTCATTAATCTCACCAGAATTTTCAAGTCTTCTAGTGTTATAAAGCACATCTCCGTAATATTCTCTGGTAGTAATCTCTTCGACAACTACGCCCGGACTTTGTTCCGTATCATTAGCGTAGCCAACTGATCCGTAGTATCTAGCCATTTTGATTAGTTGCCAGCAGGAACGAGCTCGAGAGCGATAGCGCTGTAAGGACGAACCAGAGCGCCAGAGCAACGAGTCTCAATCAAGTACTTCATCTGGTTGTAGTCAATGTCAAAGTCATCGAACAGAGCCACGGAACCACCCTTATCAGCACCGAAATTGTAATCGCGAGGATTCACAATGATGCCGGCCAGAGTGTGAGTCACGCCAGAAACGCTGCGGGTCTTGTTCTCCATAACCTCAACAGTCACGATATCAGAAACACGCAGAGCAGTGGCGAGCTTCTCCTTGGTGTCATACAGACGATGGCCAATGGAGTCCTCCATAAGCAGCATGTCGGTAAGGAAATCCTCGGTAGTGAAGAGTACAGGATTGCCAGAGCCCTTATAGTTCTTACGAGACTTCACAGCAGCGCGAATGAAGTTCTTGGCCTGCACGTCGGCATCGTTGTCGGCAGTCACAGTGGTCTTAATGGTGAAGAAGTCAGCATCGGTCCAGATAGGACGAATGTGAGTCTCATCGATCTTGCCATCGGAACCGGAAACACGACCGTCACCGATCAGAGCAGCACGAGCGATCTCCTCATTCAGCATGACGCGCATCTCAGCCTTGATCCAGGCGACCACGTCAAAGTCCACGATGTCAATAATGTCATCGCGATCCAGCTTCTGCTTCTTGTAGATGGTCTGGGGCTCAGTCACACGCTTGAGCAGGGAGAAGACCTCTTCCTTCTTCAGCGTGCCCTTGATGTAACCACGAGCACGAGCCTCATCCTCAGTGATGTCAGCAAACATGGTCTTAACCCGAGCAAAGGGAGAATGGGAAGCAGCATTCAGGAACTTGCTGACCCAGTCCATGTTCCGGGAAATCCACTGCGGAGTCTTGAAATAATTCGTCGCATCAGGGAACAGAGCATCAATACCAAGGCTGTTCACGTCAGCAGCCTTGCCCATGATGCCATAGGGATTCTCAACGCCATACTTGGGCGTCTCGCCATCGTGCTGGAGAGCTTCCAGCTTCTCGATGCCAAAGTCTTCAACAGCCTGCTTAAGGCTACCAGTCCGCTTGGCATTCTTCATGATTTCCTGCATATCCGCGTGGGACAGGGTGTTCTTCTTCTCATCAACTTCGTTGTCAAAAATGTTATGCTTCACGTCAGCATCCTCCTTAGTATCTTCTTTAGAATCTTCTTCGTCGCCAGAAAGGGCGGCACCAATCAGAGCGTACAGAACTTTCTTCTGCTCTTCATTCATAGTATCGATGACGTCCTGAACAGTCTTATCGGCATGCTCAACGACTTCTTCGTTCTTCTCAATGGGTTCGTTTTCCATCGGTTTCTCCTCTTCGGTATTTTCGATTTCCGTATCGTCTTCGTCGCTGTGCTCAAGGAAATCCTTGAGGCCATCTTCACAGATGACATACATTGCTTCATCGGAATCCTCATCGCTGTGAACAATTACAGATTCGATGGTCGCACCGGGATTAGCCCCAGCAAGGACAAGACTAACCTCGCGGATGTTTCCGTGGATAACATCCGAACCATTCTGCTTAAGCTGGTTGGCATAGATCGACAATGCACAAACATCCCCGTGATTAACGAGGGCTCTGGCGTTCACACCCTGCTCTGTCTCGTTGAAAGTGCAATATGCGTAAACGCCCTCATTGCGATTCTCAAGAAGAGCATGGCCAAGAACGTTAAAAGGATCATCGTGCTTGTGATTCCATACCAGAGGGACGATCATACCATCGTTGTTCTTAAAAGCCCCGTGCTTAATCACACGGCCATCAGAACACTTGATGTCATTCTTCGTCGCCCAGCCACAGAAATCATACTTTTTCTTAGCCATTTTGATCTGCGCCTTTCTTAGTAGCTATTTCTTTTGAAACTTCAGGACTTGGTGCTGTCCCTTTCGGAGCACTCAAGTTCTTATTTCTAAGTTCGTCTGCCGTAGGATCATCAGACGGTTTCATTCCGACAATCTGTCTGATCTCGTTAGCGGTCATGATCTCGTTACGAGTAAACTTGTCGGCGATCTCTGCGACATTCTCAACAGGAATCAACTTAAACGGATCTCTGAAGTATTTAATTGCTTCACCATTATCCCTCTTCTCTTTAGAAAGGAATTTTCGGTGGCATTCCTCTACAGGAGCTGCCACAATAGGTTCCACGATTCGAGAAAAATAGTTCTGCATTACAGAAGGCTCAGCACTGCCATTAAGAATCTCCTGCGTTAAACCGAGCTGACTAAACAAAAGATTAGTCAAATACTCGATCTGTTTAAGGAGGTTGTTTTCGACAGGCCTATTGAGCTGAGTAATCTTCTCAGTTCCGTCTATGTATGCGATTCCATATTGCGAATCCTTAAGTTGTGAAGCTATATTATCCCGTCTATTAATAGCTTCTTTTTGCCTCTTATCGCTTTTTACAACGTACGGCAACTGGATTATTAAATCTAGTTTGCCCGAACCACTCTGCTCATCGATGACATCCAACAAATTGAGCTTTCGAATCAATCGTTGCATGGTCGAGTTCTCATCGTTCATCGTCGCATAGAAAGGATTTTCAACTATAGCAACAACGCGTTTTGGAAGGGTGATTTCTTTCTTCTGCCCATCACGTTCGTCGTATACTTTAACCCTAACATACTTCGGATACCATTGAACAACTTGGCCGACGCGCATCGACTCGACATCGAAATCCTTATTAAGAATAGGATCTTTATTGGTTTCAGTAGGAACAAGCACTATTGAGCCCTTATCGAGAAGGGTTAGAAACATGTCATTCCTAAAAGCTCTACCTGTCTGATCAATGTTCGCCTCAGTATTGAAGCATCGATTAAGACCTGAATCTACGTCTTTAAGATACCGCCCATTGTCATCAAGCTTACAATGCTTAATGTCGATCGAAGAAGCATCTAAAGCTATTCGATTCAAGATTGAGTTAATAATGGTTCGTTCGTTTCTAAAGCTTAGTCTACTTCTATCGGGCCTGGTGTAATATGCAGGACCGATATCGTTAGTCCAGTAGGAGGCATCTTCCTCTTCTTTGTTTCGGAAGACGTTCCAGGCCTTTCTAAGCCTGGACCCAATAGGTTCTGCCATATGGTGGCCTCCTTAAAAGATTATCGGTTTATATCAACCGTCTTTTTCTTATAAGCGATTCGGCCAGAAGACCAAACGCCATTTTTAAGCTGGCTCATGTCATACCCTTCATCGGCAAGCGCCATCATAACTCCATATTCAGCCCGTTTTGCGACAAATTTTACGGATCTACCAGAAGGAGCCTTAATATCCGCTGCATTTTTAGTCATGACTTCAGCCATCTTCTTGTTCCAGGCATTGAAGAAACTACGATTATAATTTTTACCGAATACCGGATCAAGCTCGTTGCGCTTGTAGTCATACAACTCTTGTTTAGAAGCGTTGTAGACTTTCTTTTCGATCTTGTTATAGTTCTTCTTAGCCCATTTAACATCTTTACGCTCTAATCTCCGACGACCAGCCGGAGTTAGAGATCCATCCGGATTCTGGTATCTACGGATTCCCCATTTCATTCCGAGGATTCCATGGTGATAGAGTTCGTATTCCATGTTAATCAAAGCTCTCTTTATTTAATTTATACGCTACCCAAGCATCCATCATAGCAGCGACTGCGTCGATCTTCTGCTCGTGACGTTTCTTAAATAGCTTACGGTTGCCATTTGTGTCCTCCATAACAACACAGTTACCCATAGCAAAGGACATAAGTTGCTCATCAAACAGAAGAAGCCTTTCTCCTGCTAATTTCTTCAATTCGCCTAAAGGCACTGACTCCGTCTTAACGCCCTGAATGACCTTCTCGATCCCAAATGGACCGTTCTCAGTAGCCCAACGCTCAACAAACTCCTTGGCATTGTAAGGATCGTAGCCGAAGCACCGAACATCATAGTCACACTTCTCGATATAGGCATCCAGATCGTCGTAGACTTGCATCATATCAAGTACAGTGCCTTCAAGCACTACGAGACTACCTTCCGCCATGAATTCCTCATACTTATGGTGCATGGCTAAAGGAAGCTTTACGAAAGTTACAGAGGAAATATAGTTCCTAGTCTTAACGCCAAAGCATCCGTTAGACAGCGGGAACAGGAAGGTAAAAGAACAGAAGTCGTCACCTTGCGACAAATCGGCTCCTAAAGCGCAAGACATTCCCCAATATTCCTTAACAGTATGAGGAAGTGTCTCCTCATAAGTAAAGTAATAGGTATAACCTTCCATAGGGATGTTAAATCGCTTAGCCAGAATATCATTTCGGCTTGCAGGAGCCTTCTCTGCTCTTTCAACATCGAGTTGATATGTCTCGTAGCTGACAGTCTTTCCGAGATTCGGGTTCGCCTTAATCCAGAGCTCAGGATGGGCAACCTCCTCGATGCTGTCTAGCTTGTAGTACCAAATCGACACATGGGGATTTTGATACTCGCCTTTCAGTATGTCCATCAACTCCATCTTGATGGTATCTCCAGGTCCATTTCGAACTGTTCCCTCGGAGCTAGTAGCCACGATCAGATAGTCGTCGTTGATCCCCTCTCCGCCTTGGCTTTTGGTACAGCTCTGCTCGATTGCGCCGATGACATCTTCTCGAATATCACCGGAAAGCCACTCGTCTACGGTAGCTAAACTACAACGAGCACCCTGAAGTTTATTGATAGACATAGGTTTGATCTCTAAGATCGAGCCAGTAAGAAAGTTCTGAATACCGAGTTTAGTCGACGCAAGCTTAACTCGGTCTGCTTTAGAACCTGTGGTGTTGTTAATAGACCCTTCAGTCAAGAATTGGTATAAAGGACCCCTTGCTCGAACTATTGCAGTACGAATAGGGGAGAGAACCTCATCTGCCTGACGCATCGTAGGCGCAGTAGTAATCTGGCTTGTTGTCTTATTGTTAACATTAAGCTCGAAATTCTGGATGAAAGAGGCATACATCGTCTTCGCAGCGCCTCGAGGGATAATGAGATACTGCTTGTTAATCAACCTCTTCTTGATTGTCTTCTGCACATAGCGACCGCCATATCCATCGGGATTTGGAACGAACACTGTACGCTCTACGAAGTAATACCAACCAAAGACTTGCTCGGCCCAGAGCTTGAACGTATCAAGTAAGTGTACCGGCGATCCATCAGTTAGCGTCAATTCTGTCTCGCAGAATGCTATAAACCCATTGATAGCTTCATCGTCGTAGTAGATGTTCGGATCTCGAATCAATGCGTCGATCCGGTTCATCTCCATTTCGATAGTTTGGCAGACAGGTATGTCGCCTCTCAGGACGGCATCCCGAAACTGACCGTAGTAGATCGGCGTTGCCGTATTTGAGAGTGGCATTTAGAACTCCTTTTTATTTATTACCTCTGTTCTTTTGGTATTCTCTGAACCAAGGAACGACATCTTCGGGTTTCATATTTAACTCTATAGTATCTACTGCTTTTTTACCCGCACTAGTAATAAAAGACGCTAACGATTTAGCGGCAGCAGTTCCAACAACATTCTTAAACGTCTCGCCTTTAGATCCAGAATCCTTCTGAGACTCGTTTTTCTTGTTAAAGATACCGGTTTTATTATCTGTTTTAGGAGTTGAATTAACAGAAGTTTTATTATCAGATGATGTTTTATTACCTTGATTAGTTTTAAAAGACGAAACAAGATTTTTAGTGCTTGACACAGCATTAACTATCTGTGTGATACCAACAGCTGCTCTACCTGCTGTTCCGAGAATATCCGCCGCTTTTTCAAGAGCCTCTTTTCCGGTCATAACGTTTCTAGTGGTAACAACATTTGTTGCTTGAGAATTGCTAGAATTCGAAGAACTACTTTTAGAAACAATAGCAGGATTTTCTAGAAACGAACGACCTCTAGTAAGAAGCTCATCGTCACTCATTTTTCCGTACTCTAACTTAGAGGCGAACTTGTCATATTTATCTTTGGCTTCGTTATAAGCTTCAAGAGCTTGCTTCCTTTTAAGAAAACTAGCACTCTCGTATTCTCTTCTTGCTTTCGAAACCTCATAAGCATTTTTCTGAAGACGCCTGCGACCAGCCGGAGTAAGGGATCCGTCTGCATTCTGAAAGCGGCGAATCCCCCACTTCATGCCTAGAATACCATGATGATGTAATTCGTATTCCATTTTGATTTCTCCAAATAGTAATTACTTGGAGTACATGTCATGCATATATTTAATGTCGTTGACCCTCTTATTGTACTTATCGGCAACACATCTATAGTCGTCCTCGACATACTCGGGGATAGTCTTATAGGTACCGCCCATAATCTTATAATACTGGTCAAACATCCTCCAAAGCTTTCCAGCATGGTCGAGTTCAGCAGCGCTCATAGCTACTAAATCTTTAGACCAATCCGCATTCATCGGCTTGATCTCAATAGCATGTCTAATGTACTCTTCTGCACCGTCTAATTCTTCACAGATGTGATCTTTAAACCATTCAGCATTCATAGTTTAGTCTCCTAAAGATTAAACGGAGTGCTAGGTAGAAATCTGTTATTCCGCGGACTCCCGATTTCACTTAATGGCATAGTACATAAACCCGTCTTTAGCCCGTATTCCACCGCGCCGCCGACACAGCCACCTAGCAATTAGTTACTTACGCACCAGTAGCGGGCGTATAGGCCTGGGTGCCAGAAGGCGTCCAGGCAACGAACCGGCCCAGCTGGCCAAGCAGGTACTGGCTCTGAGCAGCATTAGAGATGTCAGTCCGCGCAGCGAACAGATCACTCTGAGTAGACTCGAGCTTATCCTGGAGCATCTGGGTCTTAATCTCGCAGCAGCACTTGTCCATATGGTACCCAAGATCAGCAATGGCCGCATTAACGGAATTGAAGCCCTGGATAGCATTAATCAGATTAGTGCTATTCTGCTGCAGGAACAGGTTGGTCTGCTGATTGAGAAGCTGAGCAGTCTCATAGTTGTTATTAGCAGAAGACAGAGCAATCTGCTGCAACTGAGCCTGCATAGACTGGTTGCTAAGACCATCAGCAAACTGAGCCTGAGTGACATAGTCACCCCGATAACCATTGTTACCGAAGAAACCGTTTCCACCACCAATCAAAAGCAAAATCGCCAGGAACCACATCATAGAGTCCCCGCCGAAAATACCGTCACGATCACGATTGGCAAGCAGAGCAACATCAGAATTAGAGAGACCTTCCATTGGATAAATATCCTCCGTTGTATTTATTTTATAGCTTCTAGCCCAAACTACTCCAACGACCACCGCGGACTAGAAGTTATAATCACCTTAACATGCTGAGAATAGTGTTTGGATCTACGCCTTTCTGTGCAGCAAGTTTATAAAATGCAGCTTTAGCATCCCCGCCAGAACTGCTCACAATCTGCATAACTTGAGCCATCTGGGGATTCTTTGCCGAAATCATCGACTGAATCATGCTGCTGGGATTACCGCCGCTTTTAAACAGCTGAATCATCGACTGAAGCTGCGGGTTTACCTGAATATTTTGCTGGGCCGCGACTGGCTGCTGCATTGGTGTTTGCGGAATCTGGCTTTGTCCGAACAGGCTGCTTGGCATTCTTTAGTTCCTCCTCTAAAGTGTTAACTCTCTTTACAAGCTCTTCATATTCGCTCTTTGTAAGCTGTATCGGCTTTTCTGCTTCTGTTGCTTTTCTGTACTCTTCTTCGGTAACAACGTGGAAACTAATAATCTTGATTGACACAACACCATTTGCGTCTGCGTCAAGAATGAAACCGTGATCCGAATCAAGATCGAAAGTAGGAACAGTTGTATTCGGCGACATAGGATACTGTTTAGCGCTATCTAAACCATGAAGACCTATTAAGCCTGTGCTATGCTGAGCCTGCTGAGGAATAACGCCTAAAGGCATCTGTAACGACATGCCCGGAATCGGTTGAGGCTGATAGCCCATCGATTGCGGCCTAAAAGCGGACTGTGGGTAAATAGATGATAAAGACATCTGCAACTTCTCCTTTCTAAATCGAATTTATTCGTTATCAGCGTCAACTATACTAAGTCTCCACGTCAATTCGTCTAATTGGCGATTATACGACTCCATTAGTGTTGCACTAGTAGGAGGGTCAAACGCCAACTTAACCTTTAACTGGACATACGTCTTAGCAAAGTTAAGCCGATCGTCATCGATGAATGCGGACCAAACAGTAGAAGAATCCTCAATTGAGAAACCTTCCTCCGGTCCAACACCTAGCTGGTTTAAAGCAGAAAATGCACTGTTGATCTGAAGAATGATATCCTCATCAAAGTGCGTGTAATCTTCTGCTATACCGAGCAGCTTCTTAATTGATACAAGAATGCTGTTTTCCATTTTATTCTCCTAATGCTTAATCCAAGGCGAAGTATCATTTGCACAACGCTCCTTGAATCCGGAAAACTGGAGCAAATATGATACGTCACCGTAATGCAAAGCTTTATGTGTCTTTGAGAAAGTCGTTATAAGAAATTCTGGATCAAGAAGAAATGGCGTTCTATTCATCACATCGTCAACAGTTAACGGATTCATATGATGAACTTCGAGCCCACTATTAAGCAGATGAATATTGTCCTCGAAAGCAAGATCAAAAGCTTTGTCTCGAATGATGCAATAATCTCGAAGTTTAAACCATTCGTCAGATCGATAGAAAACTTGGTTTAAATATCTCTTCCAGCCGAATGTATCTTCGCCAACTTTACCTCCCATCATTAAGTATCTGAAACGATCCTCGTATGTGGGAAGTTTCACAAGCTCACTGTATGTCCGCATCTTCCATAGACCCCGCTCCAGAATATATACGAATGGCGGCAATAGCTTTTGCGTAGAGCTCCGCCTGATTCTTAGAGGACTTGATCTCCTCCACCTTCGCTTCGAGCAATTTATTCTCTCTTCTTATCTTCTCCATCTCTAACTGATTCTTTGTAGAACCAAGCTTAAGGTAATGTGTAATTACCTGAGAAGACGCTGTTCCTTCTCTAAGCTGTTTCTCTGCGCAATCGATAGCTAGAGCAATCATTTGTTTTTCTCTACCCTCAGCAGTAAGTGCGGGTCGAGACTTCTTTTTTGGTTCTTGGTTTAAGCTACGAACTCTTGGCAAATTCGACCCTCCTTTCTGAGAGTAAAAATATCTCGGTCTATTTCATCCATTGGATCATAGGCATAGAGAAAGTCTGTCAAAGCCGAAAGGAGAAAAAAGCTATGAGGTAACTATTCGTATTCTATGCCTATGAGCCAATGGACGGGGTAAGGCCGAAAATATCAATTAAACCCCCGGGGAATTTTTGAAG
>JAEIGA010000409.1_pt1 | contig 62962 bp, 49 predicted proteins | sample 9270691 | NCBI WGS metagenome assembly JAEIGA01 (sample SAMN17057246, study PRJNA624740) | gut metagenome | biome: biome; isolation source: fecal sample | host: Bos grunniens | place: China: Xizang | collected 2019 | reverse complement strand
TAAACAAGTAAGTCTTTGAAGTCCATCAATAATTATGAATTTTCCAGATTCCACTTTAGCCAGAAAAATACTCGGAATGGGCAAATCTAAAAGAATTGACTCTATGAAACGGCTCGCTATTTTCAAAGTCCAAACATAGTTCCTCTGTATTTTAGGTGTTTCGATTTCCTTCTCGGCAATCATATCCATCAACTGCCTTACTATGAAATCTCCTCCATAGGTGGAAAACTTGCATTTCCTTATATCAATTTCTTCTATTTTTTCTTCATCTTCTGATTTTTCTACAACAATTTCTTGTTTTGTCATTTCTTCAGTTAATTCATCTTGAATGAATTCTTCCATTATTAGCCATCTCCTTTATACAGTATTCTTAACTAAAGACATCATTATTTCTCTATGTGTTTATATCTTCCAACTACCAAATTAACAATATCCAGTGATTTAACCTTCATATTAATTTTTGCAATCGTATTTTTTACCATATCTTGGGTAACTTCGGGAATATATGACTTGTAATCCGGATACTCTTCCATAAGTTCATTAAACAAAGAAATCAGCATATCCTTGGCTCCGGGCTTTGAAGGATATCCACGCGAAATCAATGCCATATTGTTATCGTAATTAGGGGCAAATCCAATCAGTTCTCCGGTTTGGGTATCGCGCAATAGTCCGAAGTTGTTAGTGTGTCTGTCGGGATTCGCGCAGATAGTATCCATAAAGATCATTCTGATATAATCCGGAATGGCCTTGGGACAAATTTTTTCAAGTGCCGTAACCACATCAGGATAATCTTCGTTATCTCCCATGAACGTAGAAGCAGGTTCGAAGTTAACGCTTGCTCCGTCAGTAAAATCGAGGGATTTTATGCATCCTTCTCCGCGCTCATAGACTGCCATATTCATTCCAAGAGAACATCCAAGTTCATAAACGAACAACTCTGAAAACATTTCATCATGAGTAGCTTTCTTGTACATCCACCACTTGCCATCGCGAATCTTCCAGCACTTTTCAAAGCTTCCCACATTGGTAAGTTCGGGAGTCTTGGAACGCTTACTATTAGCAGCTTGATTAAAGCTATCGTAGTTTCCTTTTAAGGCAAGGTTGGAGAAATAGTCATCAGAGAATTTAACGTCGCTGTAGGTCAAATTTGAGCCAATCTCGCGTATCCAATAGTTATCAGTGATCGTTGCTCCATTGACGTGGATAACGGTAGAAATATCATCCTTTTCAACCAAGCGCAACGCCTTCTTCAATAGACGGGAGTTCGCTCTGTGGCTGTCAATCGCACGTGTTTCAAGCCAAAGATCTGCGTTCTGAATTTTCTTCAAATATAAAGGGAGTAAAGTTTCGTTAACAACCAACAATTTGTTATTGTCCCAGACTGCAACAAGCGTATCTCCGCTTAATATCTCATAATTTCTATCAGTCATTCGCCGCTCCCTCCTTTTCATCTTCTTCGGGAATAAACTCCATAATATCGTCAAGCGTACAGTTGAGCGCCTTGCAGATCTTACCAAGCACCTCAACCGTTACGTTGTTCCCTGCACTCATCTTGCTAATCGTAAAATTGCTGATACCCGCAAGTTGCGCGAGCTCCTTCTTTTTCATATCTCTATCGATTAGTAATTTCCAAAGTTTCTTATAGCTAACAGCCATTTTGCACCTCAAAATAGTATTCTCATTTTATAAATCAATTATATCACACAATTCTGCTGATGTCAATAATTTATTTTAGCGATTGCAAAATTATTTGCCTGTTCAATTCACAAAAATAGACATTTTACTTGACAAAGTGCTAAAACAGTAGTATAATACAATTAGAACTAAGTCCTACAAAAACGTGAAGTGCATAGTTTTCTGGTGCATACTTTTAGTGCATACCCCTTAAAATTATGAACCAAATGTACATTTTCGAGGCACGACGATATCACTTAAAAAGTCCATAAAACCTGCAAATAGCAGACGATAACATGAAATAATCCACGATAATAACTAAAAACCCCGGTGCATAGTGCAGTTGGGGTGGTAGAGGCCGCAAGTTCAAGTCTTGTCACTCAGACACATCTTAAGTGGACAGCATTTCGGTGCTTGTCCACTTTTGTTAACCGACCTTATTTTTATATCAATATCTTCTTCCTTTTCAAAAAAAGCATTGAAAACACTAGGTTTTCAATGCTTTTTTCTTATTTCACTTTCGGGGCATTTGGGGTAGGGTAAAAGCCGTCAGTCTTTCATTTCCTACCCCTAAATGTTAGATAATGGGTGTGGGAACTCCGTTTTTATAGATCCATTCATCGCTTCTGTAAAATTTGATTCCTTGCGACGACCATTCGCTTTCATTTCTGGTAAAAGAGCCCCGGCAGAAAAGCGTGATCGACGCGCATCCTTTGAAAGCACCCGTCCCTACATTGAAAAGATCTCCCAAAACAAGCGTATCAATAGAAGAACAGTAGGCAAAAGCATTGTTTCCTATGTATTTTAAGCTGCTTGGGAACGAAAGATCGGTCAAGGAGCTACAGCAATAAAATGCAGAGTCTTTAATTTCGTACAAATTGCTCGGAAGCTTAATCGAGGTAAGCGAGGAACAATTATAAAACAATCCCACGGGAATGCTAGTAAAGCCGGACGGTATATTTGCCTCTTGAAGAGCGATGCAATCCTTGAAAGCGTATTCTCCAATGATCGTTACGGTATTCGGGATTTCTATCGAAATAAGGCTCCTGCATTCGCTAAACGCGAACGTATCTATCTTTTCCAACGCAGCCGGAAGAGTGACAGAAACGATTGCAGAAGAGTAAAACGTATGCTTCTCGATTACTTTAACATTTGCCGGAATGGTAATTTCCAGCACTCCGCTCTTTGCAAACGCTTCCTCACCTATTGCCGTGACGGAATCCGGAAGAGTGATAGCCCTTAGCTCCGAACAATTATAAAAAGCTCTGGAAGCAATTGTTTTGATGCCGTTATGCATTTCAACGACGGACAATTTTCTGCATTCCTCAAACATACCTGCGCCGATTTGGCTCATATTTTTCGACAAAACGACAGATTCCAAATATCTGCAGTTGTAAAAAGCGTAACTTCCTATGGACGTTACGGAATCCGGGATTTTTATCGACACAAGATTTGTACTTCTGAACGCCCCGTCTCCTATGGTTAACAAACCGTCGGGCAGGTCGATAGATGCAATACCGCATCCGTTAAATGCGCCCTCTCCGATATACTCAATGGTGTCGGGCAAATAGATCGCCTTGATATTAGAATTTGATAACGCGTATTGCTGAATCGTAGTTATTTTATAGCCATTGAATTTAGCGGGAATGTACACAAAAGTTGACGTTCCCTGGTATCCCGTAACCGAAGAGCCGGAAAAGGTCAAGCCTCTTGTCCAACCGTAATATTTCGCTCGATAAATAACAGTGTTGTTTTCGTTCGAATATTCTACCCAGGAATAGAATGTAAATTCCGTTGTGTCAAAGTTCGGTCTTGTGGGAGTTTCGCCAACGTACGTTGCCGTTTCACCGAATTCCACAGAGGTCCTATAAAGCTCCGTTCCGTCATAATTCTGGAATATGACGTTCATAGGAATGCGTTTTTCGGAATATTGAGCAACGAAGGTCATATTTCCACTCACTACAAGCTCCTTATCCCAACCGCAGAAGAAGTAGACGTAGTAATCCTCGGTATACACCTTGGAAGGAATTTCTCCATTATAAGACACGCTATCCCCATAATGCAGGCCTTCCTGAATCTCCAACACGGTTCCATCCTCATTCGTAAAGGTTACGGAATATTCCAAAGGCTTCCAAACCGCGGTATATACACGCTCGATAAGGTCTTCTCCGCTAAAGCTAACCTCAAGCTCGGGCACGTCACCGTTGCTTCCCGTCCAGCCCAGGAATTCATAACCGGGCTTTGTTGGCGGCGCAAGTGTTATCTTGTCATCTTGTGTGTAATAAGACGGGTTGGTGCCGGCGTTTGTTCCGCCGTCAAGATTGTAAATTATTTCATACTCGATGCGCTCCCATTTAGCGACAAGTGTAGTGTCGCCTGCAATTTTCCAAACGCCCGGTTCAACCTTTTCTTCGCCGTTGTACCAACCAAGGAAGGTATAATGGGGGCGAATGGGAGTTGGAAGCATACCGTTTTTGTCGTACTCAACCAAGTATTTATAGGTGGACTGCTCCTCATATTCACAGCGTGGAGTTGCTATACAATCAGATGCAGGCGGCTTTCCAAATCCACTGAAATATAATTGGGCGGTCGAAGAATATCCATTTGAGAACAGCTGAATTACGATAATATCTCCCTTTGAACAAGCAAACGTACAGCTTCGATAAGATAGCGTATTTACCTCAACGTCGCATCCTATGGAGGTTTGTGTCGCTAAGTTGGTAATGCCTATATAATAGCTGTAGCTGGAGGACGTAGAACCGCTTTTCCAATAGATAGAATGTATTCCCGTTTCTTCCGCGACCATATATATGTACGTTATGTATGACGTACTTGTAGAATAGTGCGGCGCTGTGTGCAAAGTATAACAAGATGTGCTTGAAGTATAATCAGACGGATCGATTTGAATTTGTGAATATGCAAGAGAGCCGTTCATAAGCATCCAACCTGCATACAATGTCATATCGTCGGTTATTACTCCTGTAAAATCATACCTTGCTGTACAAGTGCTATCCGTATACCAGCCTGTGAATACATAGTTCTTTCTTGTAGGATTCGCAGGGCGGTCAAGAATTCTTCCGTTAGCTAAAGTAACCGAATAATTAGTATAGTCACTGCATTGATAGTCAAAGGAAACGGTTATATCAGGAGCCGCAGTGTCATTAAGCGTTACTTTATAAGAGTTGGCTTTCCACTTCGCAACTACCTCAAGGTTTTCGGTTCCTTCCCAGGTACCACCCGAATATTTAGTATCACCGTTATACCAACCGTCAAAGGTGTAGCCCGTTCTGGTGGGCGTGGGGAGCGTATATACGTCGCCGTAGATAACGTCAATGGTGTCGTCCTCAACCTCTGCGCCGTTAGCGTCAAGCGTGACGGTATACTTGTTACCAGCCCAGTGCGCTGTAAATTCCTTGTCACCTGTTGATCCTCTTGGAATCGTTACGTCAAGCACGGGGGTATCCTGTCCCTCATAAGTCCAACCGATAAAGGTGTAGCCCGTTTTTTGAGGGTAAGTCAATGTAAACGTTTCTGCCTCGATCTTATAGGAATAGCGCGCCTGACCGTACTCATAATAGCCACCGTCGAGAACGTAGGTGATATTGTAATATATAGTTTCCCAATAGGCAGTCAATTCTATGTCCTGCACAATGGTCCAGGTTCCTTGAATTGATGGGCTTGGAATGTTTCCATTTGTATTTGTATACCAGTGACTGAATTTATATCCGGTTCTCACAGGGGTAGGCAACGTATATTCTTTTCCGTATTGGACGGTTATAGGCTCGATTTCGGAATCTCCACCATTTACATTGAAGGAAACAGTGTATAGGTTACCGTCATTCCACCTCGCATACAACACCAGGTCGCCATATATACCGTTGCCTAATGCTTCGATTTTATTACCGTCAGCGTCATACCAGCCAAGGAAGGTATAACCGGTTTTTCCTGCGCCGCTTAATACGGTTTCAACATTGTCCGCATACCTTTCGGGGTTATAGTTGCTGCTTCCTCCGTTTAACTCATAGGTAACCGAATAATAATTATCCGTTGTTACAACCAAAGATCGGCTGGTAGCGCCAAAGGGCACGGTTTCCGTCGATGCTCTTCTTTGATAGAAGGTATACTGAGTATTTATAGCCAGATTTTCGAACAAGGGCGATGCTTGCCAATTGCGACCGTCCTTGCTATATTCATAGCCCTCGATATAAACCAGCTCTACCTTGGTAGTAGTTTTGTAAGACACCGTAGGAGCGGATTCAAAGACGCCACCCCTTCCCTCGCAAGAGTTACAAGTGACGGCTATATATCCCAGCTTATTGCAAGAGTCACAGGTATGGTGAATTTTTCCCTTTCCGGAGCAGCGTGTACAAAGAACGTTTATACCTTGAGAAAGCCTTCCGTAATTGTTGTAGCAGCTTGAACATACGTTACCGATACCGTTGATTACCACAAACCCATATTTAGTACCGCAGTTGGGACATTTTGTTCCCTCATAGTGGGTACCGTTGCTTGTGAAACCGCCGGTGCAGGTAGTATCCCACTCGCCCTGTCCATTACAATCCGTACAGGTTTCGGCGGTGTAGCCGCTTCCGTCACAAGTAGAACACGGCTCGTATCTTTCCCAGATTGCAAAGAATTCTACGTCAAAATTGCCGTCAAAGTAATTGCCCGGCTGATAAACGCGTGATTCGTGCACGTTGTTCCAGCCTACAAATTGATAGCCCGCTTTGGTTGGAATAACGTTCGTTAGGAAATAGGTTTCGTTAACTCTCTTGTAGGTGTTTTCAATATCCGATGCTGATCCGCCGTCTAAATTGTATTTTACCTGATAGATCCGGACGTCATCAAATACGGCAACGTAGGTTTGTTCGCCCTCGACGGAGGTTTGGGGCTTATCCCATCCGACGAAATCAAATGCTTCCGTTTCCGTGCAAGGCTTCGTGGGTGTTTCTCCCCAATACGAAGGAGTTCTGCCGTACTCGACCTCATCAACTCTCAACACGCTGCCATCCCAGTTTTTCCAGGTAACCTTGTACCTTCGGTACTCTCTTGTAAACTCGGCAACGTAGGTAACGTCACCTTGCAAATAGCCGGTAACGTAAGGGTTCCATCTTGAAAACGTGTACGTATATTCGACGTCATCTGCTTTTATCGGTGTCTCTCCGTCGTAGGTAGGTGTAGTGCCGTGGAGTACGTTCTCATCGACTTCAAGCACCGTGCCGTCCCAATTCTGCCAAGTGACGGTATATTTTGCAGTATCGGAGGTGAATTGAGCGTAATAGGTGACGTCTCTGGTTACAATATCAACGCTGGGTGACCAACCGCTGAAGATATAAATTTTCCCCAACCAAGGTTCCCGAACAGGAGCTTCGCCGTCGTAGGTCGGCATTGTGCCGTACTCTACGTTTTCGTCTGTTTCAAGCGTGGTGTTGTTCCAGTTTTTCCAGGTTACAGTATACCTTTGTAGCTCCTTGCCGAACTCAGCAACGTAGGTAATAGTACCGGCAACTACGTCAACCGTCGAGGACCAGCCGGCAAAGGTATAAATATACTGTTCATCAGGATACCTGGTGGGCTCTTCCAGATAATCGGGATATTCCGGAGTCGAGCCGTACTCACATTCGCTTTCGGCGAGATAAGTCCTGTCCCAGTTTCTCCAATAGACCGTGTATATGCGAGGCTCGGCGGTGAATTGAGCGACGTAGGTTGCATCGCCCGTTACAGCCTCAACGCTAGGAGACCATCCGCTAAAGATATAACTATACTGCTCCTCGGGAGCTTTTCTCGGATCATCATAACCGGGGTAACTTGGCATTTCTCCGTAAGCCACAGTACTCATCTGCAAAATCGTTCCGTCCCAATTTTGCCACGTGATACTATATGTATTTACCGTACTTGTGAATTGCGCCACGTAGGTAATACCACCCGTTACCATGTCGATAGTTGGAGCCCAGCCGCTGAAGGTATAGGTATACTCTGCGGTTGCTTCCCTGACGGGCGTTTCTCCACTATAAGAGGGAAAAGCTCCGTAATTCTCATTGCTCTGCTCCAGAATTGTGCCGTCCCAGTTTTGCCACACGATAGGATAGGAGAGGAGTATCTCGTTGAACTGCGCAACGTATACGGTGTCGCCCGTTACCGCGCTTATTTCCTTATCCCAGCCTGAAAACTCGTAGGCATACTGCTCGTTGCCTTCTTTCGTAGGAGTCATTCCGTCATAAGTAGGAGTCGTCTCCTCTTTTACGTTATCGACCTCCAACACCGTACCGTCCCAATTTTGCCACGTTACAGTATATTTTTTACCACAAGATGTAAACGCAAAACAAGTTAAAATTAACGTTGCGATCAATAGAATTGTTAAGGTAACTTTTTTCATAATAGACCTCCCAAAAAATCAAAAAAGGCGCCGACCGAAGCCGACGCCAAAAAACGCAAACTCCGATTAGTCACCAACCCAATCGCACGTAAGAGAGTATAAAACACTTTCACTGCCGGAATTTGCATTTTTATCAAATTCATCTGTGAAAATGCGAAAAAAAGTATAGTTATCCCGTGACAAATATACTCTCTTTTTCATTATTCGATTGATTTGGCTCTTATACTATATCATAAATATAGGACTATTTCAATAGCTCAAGTTGTTTTTTCTCACTTTAAGAAGGACGTAAAATGATTATTATATGATTGTTGAACTATGTCGGATTTTGTGGTATAATAGGTTTGTCAAAACGAAAGAGGGGCTGAATATATGAAAAAGGATCTTTTGACCGAGGATGAGGTCACCCGGGCGGTAATAAACTATTTAAGCACCAAGGGTCATACCGAGGTAAGAAGGGTTGTACACCGTTCCGATGCTTCCCGAAAGGAGCATGGCGTTGATCTTCAGGTCAAGCTGTCAAACGGTAAGGGCAACGGCAACAATTATTTCATAGAAGCCAAAGGAAACAAGCGCGCTGACGGCACGCCGATGCGCTCGAGCGCTAACACAAATTTCAGGTGGGCAATCTCGCAAATTATTCTGAGAATCACCGTTGACTCCACGAAGAACAATTATATATACGGTATTGCCCTTCCGAGCTCAGAAATCAAAAGTGCTATAAAGCTTATTGAAAATAATTGGGCGCTGAAGCACCTGAAAATCCGTTTGTTTGGCGCATATCGAAACGACGAAGGCGAGCTTTCCGCAATGGAATATTGCCCAAGAGATATATATAACTGACCTCTTGTGCGACGGGCGTTTTGTAAAGTATTGTTGACATATAGCTGATAAATTTTTCTCACGGGGGTGCTGTTATGCCATTTTTAATTGCATTTGTTCTGATTGGTGCTATCGCGCTCGTCTTTTTGAGGACGCCTCGCGGCAGGGGGTGGCTTGGAGAGCTCCGAGTGAAGCTCGTTATCGGGAAAACCAAGCCGGACGTCCGTTACGTGATAAACGATCTGAGAATCAGGGTTAACGAGGAAAAAACGATCCAGATCGACCACGTGCTCATAAATTCAAACGGGATATTCGTGATAGAAACGAAAAACTATTCCGGCATAATATACGGCACCGAAAGCCAACACGAGTGGACTCAGGTGCTGAAATACGGCAGAGTAAAAAATAAGCTGTACAACCCCATAAAGCAAAATAAATCTCACGTTTATCATATAACAAACGTAATCGGAGATAATTTTCCTATTATTTCAGCCGTCGTTTTCGTGCAAGGAAACACGCAGTTCATAAGATCAGACGCCGTTTATACCTTAAGAGGGCTAAAAAGGCTTATCAGAAAGAAAAAATACCACCTTTCGCTCGATCAAATGAAGAGTGTATACACCAGATTAACCGAGGTTAACGACAGCTCTATTAAGAACTCCGAGCATATCAAAAACATACGCACGCTCAAGTCGAACACGGCTAAAAATATATGCCCCCGCTGCGGCAAAAAGCTTGTTTTGAGAAACGGAAGAAACGGCAGCTTTATGGGCTGTGATGGGTACCCCGTGTGCAAATTTACAAAAAACGTATAAGCCCGAGCGAGCCACAGAGCAACTGGTCTTATATACCTCTCTCCCCCCTACTCCACCCACAAGCTACCCATCACAGAAAAAATCGGAGGCGCTAAAAGCCTCCGATTTTTGTAAATCAATATAGAATAAATATTAAAAAAGCCCCGCCGTGATAGCGATTAAAGCGCCACGGCGGGGTAATTCTTATGCTTTTTTAAAGTAATACCAATCGTTGCCGTCGCTAAGGACGGTTGCGGCGGTTGCGGCGGGGGAGCTGACATCAAACGGCTCGCCGGATGCGCGGCGGTAGTTATAGCTTACGTACTCGGTGGTCCTTCTCCATCCCTCGGGGTCGGCAAAGGTCACTTCTTTAAGCCCTGTGCAATCCTGTAATACTCCGTTGCCTACAAACTCCGTCGAGGCGGGCACCGTGACATCGGTAAGGGCGTGGCATCCCCTGAAGGTATAGGAACCAATGTACGTGACGCCCTCGGCGATTACCACCTCGCACAGCTCGCGGCAGTTCTCAAACATAAATGTGCCGGGAGGGGAGCTAACGCTCGCCTTTTTCAGACCTTGACACTCTGCGAAAACGCTGTTTTCAAGCTCTATTCCCGCTGGCACGGTTACCTCGGTAATTCCGTTACAGCCGGAGAATGCCCCGTAACCTATTCTGCTCACCGCTCCCTCGGGAATGGTAATGCTTTTTATAACGTCACATCCCTTAAAGGTGGAGTTTGCTATCTCATACTGCCGTCCGCCTAAGCTCTCCGGCAGGAGGAGGCTTTCCTGCGGGGTGTCCCACCTGTAAAGATAGGTCCCGTCACGAAGCTCCGCATAGCGGAAGCCGTCCTGCTCCTTCAGAACGTTGCCAGAGCCAATGTATTTTGCGTCGGTGTGCTCGCGAAGGACGTTCCAAAGCGGAACACTGTATCCCTCGGGAAGCTTTACCGCAATGAGGGAGGAACAGCCCTTGAATGCCTCCGTGTCAAAGTTGCCGTCGCCACGGAATTCGATAAACTGCAAGGCGGAGCAATTCCTGAACGCCTCGTACTCTATGCATATGCCGTCGGGGAAGCTGATGCTTTTGAGGCTTTTGTAGTTATAGAATTGCTCACTGCCGATTTTTCGGATACCGTCGGGAATAACAAGGTCGACCGCGGGCACTCCGCCGATGTAAAGTGTTGCACCGCTGTGCAACGGGGTCTCCTTGCCCCAGCCGTTGAAGGTTATCCGACACCACGTCTCTATGCTGTCAACGTAGACCTCTTTGATGTTCTCACAGCCACGGTATGCACCCGCCTCAAAGGTAAGGCCGTTTCCGTAACGGATGGTCTCGAGGTTCTTGCAGTTTTCAAAGGAACCCCAAACCTTTGTCACGCTGTCGGGCAGGGTCACGCTCTTTATAGAGCGACAGCCGAGGAAGGCGTTGCTACCGACGCTTGTAACGCCGTCGGGGATAACGAGGTCACAGACCTGCTCGCCGTTAAGATAAAGGTCGGCGCCGCAGCCAAGAGGGTTTGCTGTCGCATAGGAAAAATAGCTTTCGCACCAGGCGGCAAGGTCGGTTATGTGCACCTCCCTGACACCCGCGCCCGAAAATGCGGCGGCATTAAATCTGGTAAGACTCTTTGGGATATAAACCCGCCGAAGAGCGGCGCAGTCCTCAAAGGCAGAGCTCTCAATCTCCTTCACACCCTCCGGAAAGGTAACCGAGGTTACGGTATCGCTCTTTTGAAAAGCCTCCTCGCCGATGACCTCTACACCCTCGGGAATCAGGATGTCACCGCCCTCGCCGTTGTATGAAATAAGCCTGCCGCTTTTAATAACAAATGACGCGTCTGTCATATTATATGACCTTTCTTTTCGTTAGCCTTGTGGGATTTGTGCTTTCGTTTTTGTATATACGTGCTTTTCAGCCTTGCCGCCTTCGACTTCTGCGAAGAATTACTCGCTGATGCAAGCGGCGTTAACGAAAACTATCGCACAGTGAGGGGGAACGGTGATTTCGCCCTCGCAGAACACGGGAGTGCCATCGGTAGCCGACACGCCATTAGATACCATATACCAGCCCGAAGTGAGGGTGTAGGTCATAGCCTCGGCGGTGGGATTCGATACTACCATTGCCTTCTCGCCCTGGTGGTTATCGATGGTGATGACTGCTCTGCCCGCGTCAAGCTGATTTGCAGTGACTGCGGTATTGACCGCTCTGAATATACCGTACTCGCGTCTGACGCTGATGAGGTGCTGATAGAAGCGCATCATTTCATACTCTGCGTTTCCTTCCTTGAGAACCGACCAATCGATATTGTTGATAGCGTCGGAGGACTTGTAGCTGTTTTCGTCGCCGTCCTTGGTGCGGAGCATTTCCTCGCCCGCCTGGAAGAATACGGTGCCCTTGGATACCATAAGGATTGTTGCGCCGAGGCGGTTCATTGCCATACGCTCCTCGTCGGTGTTGGCTCCGTTGGAGAGAATAAGCTTATCCCAGAGGGTGTTGTTGTCGTGCGCGCTCATATAATTGACTACCATAGCGTTGCTGACCGCCCAGCTTGCGCCTGCGCCGAGTCCGCCCCTGATTCCGAAGAGAACCGATGCGAAGGAGCCCGCGCCGTTACCGCTGATATATCCCTGGGAGGTTGCGTTGAACACGCTTCCCTTAAGGCCGTCACGGATAGCGTCGTTGAATACTGCGATGCCGCCGATAGCTCCCTCAAGAGGCTTTATCTTGCTTATCTGCGACTGGTTAGCCATAGGACTGCCGTCAATGGTCGAGCCCATCGTCCAGCCCTCGCCGTAGATTATCGCCTCGGGGTTTATCGCGTGAACCGCGTTTTCAACCTCCTGCATCGTAGCGAGATCGTGCAGACCCATAAGGTCGAATCTGAATCCGTCGAGGTCATACTCCTCTGCCCAGTAGCTTACGGAGTCAACCATAAACTTACCGTACATATAGCGCTCGGACGCGGTATCGTTGCCGCAGCCGGATGCAGAGGAATTTGCTCCCGTGGCGGTGTATCTGTAATAGTAGTAAGGAACTATCTTGTTAAAGGAGCTGTTCGCGTCGTAGGTATGGTTGTATACGACGTCCATAACGACGCCGATGCCCGCATCGTGCAGAGCCTGTACCATCGCCTTGTATTCTCTGATTCTGACCTCGCCGTTGTACGGGTCGGTGGAATAGCTTCCCTCGGGAACGTTATAGTTCTTGGGATCGTAGCCCCAGTTGAACTGGCTGTCGGGGTTGGCCTCGTCAACCGTCGCGTAGTCATACACGGGTAGAAGGTGAACGTGGGTGATACCAAGCTTTACAAGATAATCTACGCCGACGCTCTGTCCGTGCTCGTTAACGAGTCCGCGCTCGGTGAATGCAAGATACTTGCCCTTGTACTGCGATGCGGCTATCTTGTTCGAGAAGTCTCTTACGTGCACCTCCCAGATAACTGCGTCGGAATAGGTCTTGATGCCTGTGGAGAAATCCGCGCCCCAGCCCTCGGGATTGGTGCGGGAGAGATCGACTACCATACCGCGGTTACCGTTGAGTCCCGCCGCCTTGGCGTAGGGGTCAACAGCCTCCTGAGTGCCTACGGAGGTGGTTACGGTGTAGGTGTAGTAGGTGCCGTGTCCGCACTTTGCCGTGTGGGACCAGACGCCGCGCTCGCCCTTCGTCATATCGACGCTCTCGTAAGCTGTGCCGCCGTTGCCTGCGGTGAACAGATTGAGCACCACGCGGGATGCGGTGGGCGCCCATACCTTGAAGGTGGTGTTCTCGCCGTTTATAACAGCGCCGAGGTCGTTTCCGTCATAGGTGTAGTTTTCAATGAAATAATCGCTGTCGAATACCTGCGTGGGAACTACCGCCTTTTCGCCGTAGCCCTCGATAACGACGCGGTAATTCTTGGAGATGTCGAGAGTTTCGTCAACCTCGATTATTCCGCTCGTGGTCTCCTTGCCCATATTCGAGATGCTGAGCACGGTGAGCTCCTTGTCGCCCTCGTAGACCTTGACCTGACTGTAGCTCGTGATGGCGGTCTTGGGGGTCACGTTATACTGAATGTTGTGGAAATCCTTCATTCCCGCAAGGGTGAATTTCTTTATCATTGTGAGAGTCTTTCCTCCGTCGGTACTGGTGTACTGCGCCGCGTCGCCGCTCTTCAGATAAATGAAGGTTTCATCACCCTCAATAACTGCGAAGCGGTCCTCGCTGGTTGCATCCTTTGTTGCCTCGCCCCAGGACGATCCACCGGGCTCGGAGCAATTCGTTCTGACGATAAATCCTATCTGCTCTATTCCCTCGGGAACGTTGAGCACGACCTTAGCGCCGTAGTCGCAGGGATGCATTATGTATCCGCTTCCCTCCTTGCCGTCCCACCACGCCCATACGTCGCAGTTTTCAATAACGCCGGGGTGCGACCAATAGAAGGTTATCTGATTATATCCCTCCTCCTTGGGAATGGTGTACTCGCCCTCGGGAATCTGCCATCCGCCGTCGGGCTTGTCGTCCGGCTCGTCGCCGTTGTTCTCAGCAGGCTTGCAGGCTGTCAGGGTGAGGGTGAGCAGCATTACAAGCACGAGAATGAGAGATATTATACGAGAATTATACTTTTTCATAACATTACCTCTTATATTATTTTAATCTTCTTTTTTGGCAGGTGCTGTGGAATCGCGGAAAACAGGCTCGGTGAATATGGTTACGCGCTTGGTCTTGTGTCCCTTTATCGCCTGACGGAGAATGGTGAAGGCGTTCTCACCCAGAGCAATGAAATCCTGCTTTACCGTCGTGAGAGAGGGCGTGAAGTACCTCGCGATATCAAGGTTATCAAATCCGCTGACCGACACGTCCTCGGGCACTGAGAGTCCGAGCGACCTCAGTCCGCCTATAAGTCCTATCGCGATAAGGTCGGACGCGCATACGACGGCAGTAACCTTCTTTTCTGCGAAGTATTCAGCCGCGGAAAGTCCGCACGCCTCGGTATAATTGCCGTATCTGACGTAGTCACTGCGGAAGTCGATGTCCGCGTCGATAAGGCCTATAAGATAGCCCGAGAAGCGCTCGCGGGTAACGATAGACTCCTTATCTCCTCCGAGGAAGCCTATTCTCCTATGACCGAGCTTCACAAGATGCTCCACGATAGCCGCGACCGAGTTGATGTTATCGCTTCCGATGCAGGACACTCTCGGGTTATTGACGTAGGAATCCATAAGCATAGCAGGAACACCGGGGGTTTCAAGCTCCTTGATAATCGCGCTGTTAAGCTTAGTGCCAAGAATCATCAGTCCTGAGAAGTTGTTCTCGTTGCAGAGCTTTTTCAGGTTTGGCGGGTTTTTGTCCGTGCAATGCTCTATGACAACCTCGTAGTGATAGGCATTTGCCGCGCGCTGAAAGCCCGTCAGCACAGGATAGCCTACCTGTGAGTTGCTGTGAGAGTCCATATTCTCGAAAAGAACGCAGATTCTCTTTGACACGTTGCTCCGATGGAGAGAAAAGCCAACCGTCCTGGCATAATTCTGTACCCTGCTTCGCGTAGCCGCGCTGACGTCGGACGCGTTGTTGAGCGCCTTCGATACCGTGCTGACCGAAAGTCCGAGCGCCGCCGCTATCTCCTTGATAGTCATAGTTTTCACCTCTTTTATCTACGTATTTATTGCTTCTGTCATTCGCAGTCAAGCCCCGTGGGGAGCCTGCTGCATCCTATTTCATTATAGCACATATTTTTCAATTTACAATGTTTTTTTCGAAAAAATTCATCGCTGTTTTTTTATTTGTAAGGAAATTTCTCGCGTTAATTTATAAATATTTTCGAGAGGAAAAACGCACTTGACAGCCGTCTGCTTTTGTGCTAGAATGATTTTATTCTTCGAAAGTTTTCGAAAAAAACGCATTTTTACCCAAGGGGGGATTTAATTATGAAAGAGAGATTCGCAGGAGTTCTTCTACCTGTTACGGCATTGCCCTCGCCCTACGGCGTCGGCTCATTTGGCAAGGAAGCCCGTCGCTTCGTCGATTTCCTCGCACGGTCGGGGCAGAAAATATGGCAGGTACTGCCGCTCGTTCCGACAGGCTACGGTGACTCCCCGTACTCCTCCTCCTGCGCGACTGCAGGAAGCCCCTACCTTATAGATATTGACACTCTCATAGCGGAGGGACTTATCACCCCCGAGGAGGCTGAGGAATATAACTGTGCAGTCGACGGTCCCGAGCACTCGGTCGGAAGAGTCAGCTACGAGGCGCTGTTTTATCGCAGAATTCCGCTGTTGAAGATAGCCTTTTCCCGCTTTGACAAATCAAACCCCGATTTCCTCGCCTTCGTAGAGAGGGGAGATTTCGTGGATTTCTCGCTCTTTATGGCGCTGAAGGAAAGACATTCCTGGCAGGCGCTCAGCCGCTGGGAAATAAAATACAGAAAAAGAGACCCCGAGGCTATCGCGGAGTTCGTATCGGAAAATGAGGAGCTGATACTTTTCTGGCAGTTCACTCAGTACGAGTTTTTCCGTCAGTGGCAGGCTCTCAAGGCGTACGCCAACGAGCGCGGAGTACAGATAATGGGAGATATGCCGCTCTACGTTTCCGAGGACAGCGCGGAGGTCTGGGCGCATCCCGAGCTCTTCCTGCTCGACGGCGAGGGCTTTCCCGCCGAGGTTGCGGGCGTTCCTCCGGATTACTTCAGCGAGGACGGTCAGCTCTGGGGCAACCCTCTCTACAACTGGGAGAGGATGCGCGAGGACGGCTATGCCTGGTGGACAGACAGGCTGAAGCGCGCCCTGTCGATGTACGACGTGGTGAGAATCGACCACTTCCGCGGCTTCGACAGATTCTATGCAATTCCCGCCGGCAACACCAACGCGAGAATAGGAAAGTGGTACGACGGCCCCAAGGAGGCGCTCTTTGAGGATAAGCTCGACTGGAGGATAGTCGCGGAGGACCTCGGAGTTCTCGACGAGGGAGTGTACCGCCTTATGCGAAACACGGGCTATCCCGGAATGAAGATTCTCGAATTTGCATTCGACGGAAATCCCGAGCACGAGTTCAAGCCCTCGAACTACGACGACAACTGCGTTGCCTACACGGGCACTCACGATAACGCTACCTTTATCGAGTTCATACGCGATATGGGGGATAAGCAGAGAAAAATATTCTACACCGACCTTGCGGCAGAGTGCAGGAAATTCGGCATAAGCTTCAGGTGGAATCCCTCTCGGATTGGTAGCGAGAGGACTATGCAGCGAGCGAGAGAGACTGTTATCAGGATAGCCTATCTCAGCCGCGCGAAATACGTTATACTTCCCCTTCAGGATCTTCTGGGTCTGGGCGGCGAGGCAAGAATGAATCTGCCCGGAACGCTCGGCGTGCAGAACTGGAGCTGGAGATACGGTAGCGATATGCTGACGGATAGACTCGCGATGGAGCTTTCCGAGCTGGCAGAGCTCGCTAAAAGATGACAGGACAACAAGGGAGCACTCAGATGGAAAAAAACAGATGGATAAGAAGGGTCAGCGACCTTCTTCTTGCTAACGACGGAGTAACTTTGGAGGAGGCTGACGCGCCCGCGCTCTACAGAGCGGTGAGCCGCGCGACTATGGCGGAAATTCTTCCGACCTGGAGAAGCTGCGCCGATAAAACGAAAAAAAGGGTCGGATACCTCTCAGCGGAGTTTCTGCTCGGAAGGGCTATACACTCCAACCTCTACAATCTCGGAAAGCTCGACAAGGTCAAGGAGTGGCTCGGCGAGCGCGGGGTGGACTTCACCCTCTTTGAGGAAATCGAGGACGCGGCGCTCGGAAACGGCGGACTTGGACGCCTCGCGGCGTGTTATCTCGAGTCGGGCGCGACGGTTGGAATTCCTCTTGACGGCTACGGCATAAGATACAGATACGGTCTTTTCCGCCAGACCTTCGTTGGCGGCTTCCAGAAGGAGGAGGCTGACGATTGGCAGAGATGCGGCGACCCGTGGAGCTACCGCAGAGAGAGCGAGAGCGTTGAGGTAGAGTTTTCCGATTTCACGGTACGCGCCGTGCCCTACGATACACCCGTCATCGGCTACGGCGGAAAAACGGTCAACACATTGAGGCTCTGGCAGAGCGAGGAGCCGAGAGGCTTTGACTTCGAGGCGTTCGACGCTATGCAGACGGACAAGATAGCTAAGAGCAGAATGAACTGCGAGAGCATAACCTACGCTCTGTACCCCAACGATTCTACCGAAAAGGGCAGGCTGTTAAGACTGCGCCAGGAGTATTTCTTCACCTCGGCGACGATACAGGACATTATCCGCAAGCACAAGCGCGAGGGGCTTCCGATAGAAAAGCTCGGCGAGTATATCACCCTCCAGCTCAACGACACGCATCCCGTGTTCGCAGTGCCCGAGATGATTCGCCTTCTGATGAAGGAGGGACTCGACTTCGAGGCGGCGTTTGTCATCGCGCGCTCGGTATTCAATTTCACCAACCACACCATTCTCGGCGAGGCGCTCGAGTGCTGGGATATGAAAAGAGTACGCAAGCTCATTCCCAAAATCGCCTCTATCCTCGTTCGTATGCAGAGGCGCTTAGAGCGCGAGCTGCCCGACGGGGGGCTGTTCCTTATCAAGGACGGGAGAGTCCACATGGCTAACGTCGCTATCTACGCGGGCAGCAGGGTTAACGGCGTCGCCGCTCTTCACACCGAGATTCTCAAGGAGAGCACCTTCCGCGACTGGTACGCGCATTACCCCGAGCGCTTCCTCAACGTTACCAACGGAGTGACGCCCCGCCGCTGGCTCGCCCTCTGTAACCCTCAGCTTTCCGACCTCATCACCCGCAGGATTGGCGACGGCTGGCAGAACGACCTTGAGCGCCTTCGTGAGCTTGGAAAATTCGCCACCGACCCCGAAACCCGCGCGGAGTTTTTCAAAATCAAGCAGGAGAAAAAAGCAGAGCTTTCTCTGCATATATATAAGAAGGAGGGAATTCTTCTGCCTCCCGAGTTTATATTCGACGTGCAGGCGAAAAGACTCCACGAATATAAGCGTCAGCTTCTCAACGCCTTCTCAATTCTGTACTACTATTTCAGACTGAAGGACGGGGTCGAGCCCGACTTCAAGCCCACCGCCTTCATCTTCGGCGCTAAAGCGGCGCCCGCCTATTATATGGCGAAGGCTATTATCAAGTTTATCAAGTCCATAGCCGAGCTCGTCAACAACGACGAGGACGTCAAGGACAAAATGCGCGTCGTGTTCGTAACCGACTACAACGTCTCCTACGCAGAAAAAATTATGCCCGCCGCGGACATCTCGGAGCAGATATCCATGGCAGGTATGGAGGCGAGCGGAACGGGCAATATGAAATTTATGCTCAACGGAACGGTTACGCTCGGAACGATGGACGGAGCGAACGTTGAAATCTGCGAGGAGGCGGGCATCGAGAACGAATACATATTCGGCGCGACGGTCGACGAGGTCAAAAGAGTCAAGGAAAACTACGACCCGCTCGCTATCTACAACGCCGACCCCGAGCTTCGCCGCATAGTCGACACGCTGGACGACGGAACCTTCGACGACAACGGCACGGGTATGCTGAAGGCGCTCAAGGGCTCGCTGTTCGGCGGCTGGAGCAAGGACCACTATCTCGTTCTCCACGACTTTCGCGACTACGTCCGTGTGAAATCCGAGCTTATCAGGGATTACGGCACCGACGAGTTCATCTCGAAGTGCATTCGCAACACCGCAAGCGGAGGAAAATTCTCCTCCGACCGCTCGATTCTCGACTATGCAAGGAACGTGTGGAAAATATAGTCCGAAAATTTTCGAAAATAAATCGAAATTTTTGCGCAGATTGTATGAATAATTTCCCCATTTTTGTGCACAAGGTCGAAAATCCGAAATGCGCTTGACTTTTCTTTGTTGAGGTTGTATTATAATAATGAGGTACACCCCTCAACGGGTATTTTCACCCTCGAAAATCTAGCCGAAAGGCAATTAAATAACAAGGAGAAAAACAATGAAAAGATTCTTATCTATCCTGGCACTTGTTATGGTGCTCGCGCTCTGTGTTGTAGGCTTCGCTTCCTGCGGCAACAACGACACCCCCGACGAGCCCAATAACGGCGGCGACGATAAGGTTACCGTTTCCTGGTATCAGGGAAGCAAGCTCCTCAAGGAAGAGGAGATTACAAAGGGCTCCAAGGCTACCGCTTGGACTCCCGAGGTTGAAGGCAAGACCTTCACCGGCTGGTATGCAGAGGCATCTCTCACTCAGCCCTTCGACTTCGAGAAGGCGCTCGAGGCTGACACCGATATCTTTGCAGCATTCAAGTCTGACGCATACGTAGAGGACACCACCTCCTACTACCTCATCGGCGCAGGCTCCGGCGACATGGGCAAGGCTAACTGGGATCACAAGGCCGCGGCAGATAACCTCACCATGACCAAGGAAAACGTTGAAAAGGCTAACGTTTATTCCATCACTCTCACTATGTACGCAGGCGATATGTTCCAGATCTGCTACGGCGGCGGTTGGGACGGCCAGGTTGGTATCGGTCTTGTAGCCGGTGCTGAGTACTGCGACGGCGTGAACTTCTACGACAACAACACCTACACCGCTGCTGACAAGAAGGTAGCGCAGGTTAAGAACGCTGCAGGCGAAGTAGTATTCATCGGCTCCGACGAGTACAACAAGGGCTTTGAGGTATGGAACGTCAAGCTCGCTGAGGGCATGGACGGCGTTTATAAGATCACCTACACCACTTACCCCGACAACAAGGCTTACAACCAGATCACCTTCGAGCTTGTTGAAAAGCTTGAGGCTCAGGAAGTAACTCACGAGATGTACCTTATCGGCTCCTTCAACGAGTGGGCAGCTTCTGACCCCAACTTCAAGATGACCGAGTCCTCTGACAAGAAGACATGGACCACCTCTCTCAAGGTTACCGAGGATATGTACGTTCAGTACGATGATATGGCTGCTCCCGCTGCTGCATTCAAGGTATACAACGGCATCAACGGCGCATACCTCAGCCCCGACGGAAACAACATCTGCCTCACCGCAGGAACATACATTATCACCTTCACCGTTGAAGGCGAGGTTGTTGCTATCGAGCAGGTCAGCGACGCTGCTTACTACATAGTTGGTACCTTCGTTGACGAGACCGGCGCGCTCGTTAACTTCACCATCAAGGAGGGCGTAACTCCTACTCTTACCGTTGTTGACGGTATCGCTTCCATCAACTTCACCACCATCGACGTATCCACCGTTGGCGACTACAACTGGATGGAGAACGACGTTCCCGGCTCCATTATGGCAGTAAAGGTTGTATACGGCACCGAGGCAGGCGTTGAGAACTGGTACGGTATTGGCGAAGACGGCGGCAAGAACATTCACTTCACCGAGATGGGTATTTATCACATCGAGCTTAACATCGAGACCGGTGAGATCACCTACGCTCCCGTTGAGTAATTAATTGAACGTTTAATCGCTTATGCGGGGTCGGGCTCTGCCCCGCCCCGCATTTCAAATCTATGATAAGGAGAAAATTCAATGAAAAAGCTTAGAATTCTTTCCCTCATCCTCGCTCTTGCAACAATCGTCCTTGCATTTACCGCGTGCGGCGGAAATGACACCCCTACGGGCTCGGGCGAAAAGACCAAGGTGACTCTCACCGTCTGGGGAGCACAAGAGGATCAGGAAATGCTCAGAGTAATGTGTAACGCATTCGCTGCGGCTAACCCCGACAAGGAATACAAGTTCCTCTACGGCGTTCAGGGCGAGGGCGACGCGGCTGACAAGGTGCTCGGCGACGTAACCTCCGGTCCCGACGTATTTTCCTTCGCAAGTGACCAAATTAACAAGCTCATAGCAGGCGGCGCGCTCGCGCGTATCGGCGGTCAGGCTGAGCAGGACGTTAAGAATAACAACTCCGCGACATCCGTTGACGCGGCTACCATCACTATTAACGGTGAGGACCAGCTCTACGCTTATCCCTGCACAGAGGACAACACCCTCTTCCTCTACTATGACAAGTCGGTTATTAGAGACGATGAGGTTGACACTCTCGACGAGCTTCTTGACGCAGCAGAGAGAGCAGGCAGAAAGGTTCACTTCAAGCTCAACGACGACGGCTGGTATCTTTCCAGCTTCTTCTTCGCATATCCCGAGCTCAAGTATGACGTGGAATACGACGAGAATATGACCGAGACCGGTGTTGACATTAACTACAACAACGCTCAGGGTCTTGCAGTTATGAAGGCTCTTGTCAAGTACGTTAATCACCCCGCACTCGTCATCCAGACCGACGACAGTAAGCTTATCGCAGGCTTCACTCCCACAGCAGAGGGCAAGGTTGAGGCAGCGGCAGGCGTTTCGGGCACCTGGAACGCGCAGTCCATCGAGGGCTTGCTCGGCGAGAATATGGGCGTTGCTAAGCTCCCCACCGTTGAAATCGACGGCGAGCAGAAGCAGCTCACCACCTACATGGGCTGCAAGCTCATCGGTGTCAACGGCTACAGCCAGAACAAGGCAGAGGCTCACAAGCTCGCTCAGTGGCTCACCAACAAGGACAATCAGCTCCTCAGATTTGAGACCCGTGGCTTCGGTCCCTCCAACAAGGAGGTAGCAGCATCCGATGCGGTTGCTAACGACCCCGTTATCTCCGCAGTTATGGCTCAGGCTAAGCACAGCCGCGCTCAGAAGAGCGTTCCCGGCAACTACTGGACTCCTATGGGAGCTCTTATCACTCCCTTCATCGAGCGCAAGGAGGCGGGCACTCTCGCCAGTTACACCGACGCGGAGCTCCAGGAGCTTCTGGACGCTCTCGTATCCCAGATAGCTAAATAACGATTTCTTTCCCGGGGACTGTTCACAGCAGCAGTCCCCATCTTAATAAACCAAGGGGGTCACTAATGGATCTCAATTATTACAGGATGACACCGCTTCAGCGGTTTCTCCACAAGGTTAAAAGCTTTTTTAAAAATATCGGAAAGGGCTTCGTCGGCTTTTTCGTCAGGATTTACCGTGGCGTTATCGCCTTTTTCCTGAGCTTAGGGCGCGGCTTCAGAGAGTTTTTCAAAAACTTCTGGTACGGCAACGCGCTCACCAAGACCTCGCACCTTTTCATCGGTCTTAGTCACCTATTCCGCGGTCAGATAGTCCGCGGTATCCTCTATCTGCTTCTCGAGTGCGCCTTCGCGCTGTATATGATATTCTTCGGCGGAAGGTATCTTGTGATGTGCTTTGAAAACTTCTTCACCGGCGGAAGCGTCGGACGCACGGAAACGAGTGATTTTTTCTGGAACGAGGAGCTTCAAATCTACGATAAGGTAGTCGGAGATAATTCCTTCCTTATCCTTCTGTACGGAATACTCACGCTGTTCGTTATCGCTTTCTTCCTTATCATCTACGTCAATGCGACAAGAGAAAGCTTCAATCTCGAGCAGTATCACATAATCGGCAGAAAGCCCAAGGGCTTCCGCTCGGATATAGACGGTCTTCTTGACAACAAGTTCCACCTCACCCTGCTCTCCCTGCCTATGCTGGGTCTGTTCTTATTCACCATAGTGCCGCTGGTGACGATGATACTTATCGCCTTCACCAACTACGACGCGTCGCACGAGGTGCCCCAGCATCTGTTCCAATGGGTCGGCTTCGAAAACTTCACCAACCTTTTCGCAGGAAATTCGAAGCTCGGCGAGACCTTCTGGCGAGTGCTCGGCTGGACGCTCATATGGGCGGTGCTTGCAACCTTCACAAGCTATATATTCGGTATGCTGCTCGCGATGCTCATCAACAGAAAGGGCATCAAGCTCAAGAAGCTATACAGAACGCTTTTCGTAGCTACCATAGCCGTTCCGCAGTTCGTTTCCCTGCTCATTATGTCAAAGATGCTTGACACGGGCGGCGGTATTCTCGGCTCGGGCGGCGGTATCATCACTCAGCTTATCGAGTCGCTGTTCAACTATCACCTGAAGTTCGGTATTGATATTAATACCACCCGTATCTGTATAGTTCTCGTCAATATGTGGATAGGTGTTCCTTACAGTATGCTTATGTGCTCGGGTATCCTTATGAATATCCCGAACGACTTGTACGAGTCCGCGCGAATAGACGGCGCATCTCCCGCAAGACGCTTCTTCAAAATCACCCTTCCCTATATGCTTTTCGTTACCGGTCCCTATCTTATCACCCAATTTATCGGTAACATCAACAACTTTAACGTAATTTACCTTCTCAGCGGAGGAGGCCCCGGAGACATTATGCTCTACACGGACGGAGCGATGGGCACCGACCTTCTTATAACCTGGCTATATAAGCTCTCCTTGGGCGCGGTCAAAAATTATAAGCTGGCGTCTGTGATAGGTATTCTCGTATTTGTAATTTCCGCCGTATTCAGTCTTGTCGTCTATAACAAGTCGTCGGCGGTGAAAGGAGAGGATAATTTCCAATGACAGAAAAGAATACTGTTTCTGCCCAGAGCGCGAATGATACCGAGCTCACCAACTGGCAGAAAATCGACAAAATGGAAGCAGAGATGTCAGGCAAGAAGCCGAAGAAAAAGCGCCGCGGCGGTATGAAGTTCAGGCGGATTTTCGGCGATACGGTTGGACAGACGGTGCTTACCGTGCTGTCTATACTCTGGATAATCCCTCTCTTCTACCTTCTCGTGCAGTCCTTCCGAAAGGAGCCCGGCGCGTGGTCTCCCACCTTCTTCCCGCAGGAATGGACCTTTGACAACTACATTCGTCTTTTCAAGGAAACGAAGTTCCTTCAGTGGTACGGAAACACCCTGCTTATCGCGGTGTGCAGCTGTATTATCACCGCTGTGTTCGTTCTGGCGGTAGCCTACGCCTTCAGCCGTATGAAGTTCAGGGCGAGAAAGCCGATGATGAATATAATGCTCATTCTCGGAATGTTCCCGGGATTTATGAGTATGTCCGCGGTATATTTCCTTCTCAAGGTTCTTCTTCCCAACAACTATCAGTCGCACCTCAGCCTGATAATCGTCTATTCGGCGGGCGCGGCGCTCAGCTACTACATAGCGAAGGGATTTTTCGACACGGTGCCGAAGTCGCTTGACGAGGCGGCGAGAATCGACGGAGCGTCCCGCTTCAGAACCTTCTACAAGATTATCCTTCCGCTCAGTAAATCCATCATAATTTACACCATTCTCGTTTCCTTCATCTCCCCCTGGTGCGACTACATATTCGTATCCTACATTATGGCGGGCGTGCCCGACACGGGAATGTACACCGTCTCTCTCGGTATGTACAAGTGGCTCGAGCGAGAAATGATACAGCAATACTTCACCACCTTCTGCGCCGCCGCGGTCATAGTCGCGACACCTATAACTATTCTCTTCATGTGGCTGCAGAAGTACTACGTCGAGGGTGTAACCGGCGGCGCGGTTAAGGGATAAGGAGAGAGTATGAAAAAGCTGATTTCAATATTACTACTCCTCTCTCTTATGATAAGCGTCCTGTCGCTCGTCGGCTGCGGCCCAAAGAATGACGAGGACGAGAGGGTCGAGCTCAATATCATCGACGACAAGTACCGCAACTGGTACGAGATATTCGTGCACAGCTTCTACGATACGAACAACGACGGCATCGGCGACCTTAACGGCGTCACAGCGAAGCTCGATTATATCAAGGAGATGGGCTTTAACGGAATATGGCTCATGCCTATCCATCCCTCGCCCACCTATCACAAGTACGACGTGACCGATTACTACGCGATAGACCCCGATTATGGCACGCTCGAGGACTTCAAGACCCTCGTTGACGAGGCGCACGAGCGCGGAATCAGAGTAATTATCGACCTCGTCGTCAATCACACGAGCAACAGCCACCCCTGGTTCACCGAGGCGTGCAACTATATCCGAAAGAACGGCAGCGTCGGCGGCGAGTGGGGCGACTTCTACAACTTCAAGATAACCCAGGGCGGCGCGTATCACAGCGTATCGGGTACTCAGTACTCCTACGAGGGTCAGTTCTGGAGCGGTATGCCCGACCTCAACCTCAACAGCACTAAGGTTCGCGAGGAAATCGTCAATATAATGAGCTATTGGATTGAGGACTACGGAGTCGACGGCTTCCGTCTTGATGCGGTAACGAGCTACTACACAGGCAACATCCAGGGCAACATTGACTTCCTTTCCTGGCTCAACACCGAGGCGAAGAGGATTAACCCCGACACCTACATCGTAGGCGAGGCTTGGGTAACTGACGACTTCACCATCGACCGCTACTATGAGAGCGGCTGCGACAGCTTCTTCCTCTTCACAGGCTCTCAGGCGGGCGGCACTATCGCCACCGCGGTCAAGCACGGCAGCGGAAAGGCTGTGGGCGAGCTGTTCGTCAAGCTGCAACAAACCTACGGCGACGCTATTTTAGCCCCCTTCCTCGGCAACCACGACACTATGCGCCCGGGTAGCTTTATGCCCGGCGTGGAAAATCTCAAGATGGCGGCGGGCGTTCTCTCAATGATGAACGGCGGCACATTCGTCTACTACGGCGAGGAGATTGGTATGATAAGCAAGGGCGGAAACAACTCCGACCCCGCCAAGCGCATAGCGATGAAGTGGGAGGCGAAGAACATCTACGAGGGCTGCTGTTACCTGCCGCCCGAGAACACGCCCGTTGACGAAACCTCGTACTACTACCCCTCGGTAGCCGAGCAGTACGGAGACGAGAACAGCATCCTGAACTACTACAAGGAGGCGATGGAGCTACGCAACCGCTTCCCCTCAATAGCCAGAGGCGAGGTTAAGTATTATCCCAACGGACAAAACAACTACATCGCGGTTATCACTAAAGAGTACCAGGGCGAGAAAATCACTATCGTTTTCAATATGGACAGCTTCGAGCAGAGGGTTGTCCTCGATAAGGATATGCTCGGCTTCAGCGAGCTCGTAGGTGAGCTATACGCCGCGGGCGGCGAATTTTCCTTCGATGAGAGCGGAGCGCTCATAATGCCCCCTCAATCGATAGCAATCTTTGAATAAGGAGAAAATATAATATGGCAAGCTTGTCACTAAAACATATTTTCAAGGTATATGACGGGGGCGTGAAGGCAGTTAACGACTTCTGTATGGACATAGAGGACAAGGAGTTTATCGTGTTCGTCGGCCCCTCAGGCTGCGGAAAGTCCACGACTCTGCGTATGATTGCCGGACTTGAGGAAATAACCGCGGGAGAACTGCGTATCGACGATGAAATTGTCAACGACTACGAGCCCAAGGACCGTAACATAGCCATGGTTTTCCAGAACTACGCACTCTATCCTCATATGAGTGTGTACGAGAATATGGCGTTCTCGCTCAGGACGGCGCATATGCCGAATGACTATATACACGACAAGGTTATGGAGGCGGCGGCAATCCTCGGTATCACCGAGTATCTCGACAGAAAGCCGAAGGCTCTGTCGGGCGGTCAGCGCCAAAGAGTCGCTCTCGGACGCGCTATCGTACGAAATCCCAAGGTATTCCTTCTCGACGAGCCTCTCTCGAACCTTGACGCGAAGCTCCGCTCCGCTATGAGAGCCGAGATATCCCGTCTGCACGAGAAGCTCGGAACGACCTTCATCTACGTAACGCACGACCAGGTCGAGGCTATGACTATGGGCTCGCGCATCGTCGTTATGAAGGACGGCTTCGTTCAGCAGATTGATACCCCCATCAACCTTTATAAGTATCCCGGCAATATGTTCGTCGCGGGCTTCATCGGCACGCCTCAGATGAACTTCTTCGAGGGTACGGTAACCAAGACGGGCGACGAGGTCAGGTTCGCCCTCGACTGCGGCACTAACGTCGATATGAAGTATATCCAGGCGGATAAGGTTCCAGTCAAGTATATGGACGGAAAGCACAAGATTGTCTTCGGCATCAGACCCGACGACGTGCGCGTCAAGAGCAGCACCAACTACGACGACGGCTCCTGGTCACCTGCGAGGGCTATTGTCAGCGTCGTTGAGGTTCTCGGCGGAGAAACGCTTCTGTACGCTAACCTCAACCTTGACGACCCAGACTGCGAGAGCAGCACTATCATTATCAAGGCAGATCCCGACACGGTAGCTCGCCGCGGCGACGTTATTGACATCGAGATTTCGAGAAGAAAGTTCCACGTTTTCGACAAGGAAACCGAAAAGAGCATCAGAAAGAGAATCCCCGATGAAAATATCATCAACGCCTCGGTAAGCGACGGAAAGCTCACCTTCGAGGACCAGATATTCGCCCTTCCCCCTGCAATCGAGTGCTCCGCGAGCGAGAACGCAGAAATATCCATGCCCATCAGCGCCCTGACTATTGGCGGCGGCTCGGGCAAGGCTACCGTTCAGTGGACAGAGAAGATAGGGGATAAGACGCTCTACTTCATGAAGGTTGGCGAGGTCACTCTCTTCTCTCTCGAGGACGGCGAGGCGAAATACTCCGTCGGTGATGAGGTGGACTTCGATATTGACTTCACTATGATATCCTCCGAGGCGCTCGGAATTGCTCCCCTGCAGTTCACTAACACCCTCGACGGCAGCTTCTCCAAGGAGAAGAACAAGGAAACCAAGCTCTACGATTTCTATATGAATATCGGAGATGCAAGACTCGTTCCCACCGCTACCGTCTGCGAGAAGATCTTCGCCTGCAAGGGTAACAAGATATTCCACACGCCCCTCGAATACATAGTCGATGCAAGAGCTATCACGGTAGCTCCTCACACCGAGGACAGAGAAAACGTCCTCACGGGCAGCGTCCTTGAGATACACGACTACACGAGCGCGAAATACGCCACCATCGACGTCTACGGTCAGAAGCTCATCGCGGCATACGACGGCGCCGTAGGCGACACGGTCGACGTCACAATCCCCGTCGAGGCAATGACGATAAAGGATAAGACGATTGATATAATTATCGTGTAAGCCCTTCGGAATAACCAAAAAGGAGAGGTACTGTACAAAACGGTATCTCTCTTTATTTTGTGCGATTTTCTGACAACCAAGACAGAAACCGAACGATTATCTATCTCACCCGGTCGCCCCAATTGGCGCTTAGCCCAAATCTTCTCGTGAATTATTTAGCATACTCAAATCAAGTATAGATTCCCAAGGCTACAAATACAGATTAACCCGACCCTCGTGCGGTATAAAGGGGCGCTTATGGCATCTTGCCATAAGCGCCCCCTGCGTTGTTTTGGTTATTTTAAATCCGGTCATGCGAAAAGGCTCGCGAGGCGTGTCGCCCCCCTACTCTGTCGCCTTGAAGTTGTAGACGGGCTTGATGCGGCGGATAATTTCGGCGGTGGGCTCGACGTTTTCCACAATCTCGCTAAGGCTCTTGTACGCCATGGGCGACTCGTCGAGCGTGCTGTGTGAGATGCAGGTGGAATATATACCTGCCATCTGGCTTTCATACTCCTCCATAGAAAGACGCTCGAGCGCGGCGGAGCGCGACATGAGCCTGCCCGCGCCGTGGGGAGCGGAGTTGTTCCAATCCGAGTTACCCTTGCCGATACAAATGAGCGAGCCGTCGCGCATATTAATAGGTATGAGCAGCTTTTCGCCCGCCTTACTCGACACGGCTCCCTTCCTCAGTATCATTTCCTCGATATCTATATAGTTGTGTATGGTCTGAAATACCTCGCCCGCCTGCCAGCCACAGCCCCAAAGAATAATCTCAGCCATTCTGGCGCGGCTTCTCTCGGCGAATTTCTGGCATATATCGACGTCGTGGATATAGTCGTCCATATACGAGCCCCAGAGGTAGCAGAGGTCGTGGGGTAGCGTCGTTTCTCTCGCCCGATACTCACGGTCAAGCGCCTTTATAGTCGACTGTATCTCTTTTTCCCTGCCCTCCTCCTTATACGTGCGGATTATTTCCTCGCGCTCCCTGAGATAATCCTCGCGCCCGAGGTTGAGCTCTATGGCGAGCCCCTGATAATACTCTGCTACCTGCGTGCCGAGGTTGCGGCTTCCCGAGTGGATAACAAGATATTTTCCGCCCTCCTCGTCCTCGTCGACCTCGATAAAGTGGTTGCCGCCACCAAGAGTACCAAGGCTTCTCTCTAGCCTGCTTTTATCCCTGAGCTCACCGAAGCAGCGAAGCGCCCCGAGGTCGAACTCCTCCTGCCTCGACTCCCACACCTCTCTGCCCGAGGGTATCGAGTGCGCCACAAGGTCAAGCCTCTCAAAATCAATATCTATCCTGCCAAGATAGACGGTATACATACCGCAGCCTATATCAACTCCCACCATAGCGGGCACGATTTTGTCAGTTATAGTCATCGTGGTGCCTATGGTACAGCCACGTCCTGCGTGGACGTCGGGCATTATTCTTATCTTGGAGGAGGAGAACTCCTCCATATCGCACACCGCGCGTATCTGCTCTACCGCGTTCTCGCCAATCGTGCCTGCAAAGCATCTGGCGGTGTTGTATTTTCCCACTATTTCTGTCATTTTGTAAACCTTTCTTGACATAGATTGTATGGTTACATCTGAATTAACCTGATTTCAGCCTTTCCGCATACCAGAGAAGAAAGTCCCTGATATATTCCTCCCTCGGTGTGATGACCTCTATATCCACCAAAGGATTATTCTCTGCATATCGAATAAGCTCCTCGGAAAGATTCTCGCGCGAGGCCATATAGTCGCCGACTATATACTCGACTGACGCGCCCAGCCTGTACAGCAGAGCGGCGCTGACGACTCCCGTGCGGTCCTTGCCCGCGGTGCAGAAATACAGCGCACCCGTGTCAAGTTTCAGGAGAAAGTCAATAAGCCCGTCAAACCTCTCGTCAGCCATAGCGATATACGACGGGGTAACGTCGTCCACCGACGCGGGTATCCTATCTCCGCCCGTGAGAGTGACCTTCATATATGAAAAGCGTCCGTCCTCCGACAAGGGACAGGGCTTTGTGGCGATTTCCGCCTCGGTTCTTAGATCAACGGCAGTGGTTATATCATTGCTTATAAGCCACTGCCTCTCCCTCTCGCTCACAGTCAACGGTACGTCACTGCGGATATACTTCAGACTATCCTCAAGTATCGGTCGGGTGTTTTTCGTAGCTTCAAATATTTTCATTTTCTCACCCATCAAGACTCTCTATGGCGACAGTCAGCCCTCTTATTATCTCGCTAAGCTCCATCGACGGCTCCTTGCTCTGCTCCCTCGAGTATGGGATATGGATAAATCCAACCCTCACGTCGCTTCCCTCAAAATGAGCGAGCAGACTGTAGAAAAGGTCGTTGCAGACGTACGCACCGGCAGACATAGATAGCTCCGACTTGACTCCCGATTTCTCTATCGCCTCGGCCATTTTTCTTGGATGCGCGGTGGAAAAATAGGCTTCTCTCTCGCCTGGGATAACAGGCTCGTCCTTCGGCTGATTTTTCGCGTTATCGGGTATTTTCGCATAGCGAAGATTGACTCCAAGAAGCTCGGGTGTTATAGTGCCCCTGCCGCCCGCCTGACCTATACACAGTATGGCGTGTGGTTGTATTTTCTCAGCCGCGCTGATAGCCACCTCTGCCGCCACGCCAAAAACGACGGGAAGCCTCAGCCTTGTAATTTCATATTCGCCTATTCTCTCGGGCAGCCCTGACACCGCCTCCCAGGACGGATTGATCTGCTCGCCGCCAAATGGCTCGAAGCCTGTCAATAAAAGTCTTTTCATTCTGCGCCACCTCTTTTTTCGTCTATTGTACCACACTTCTCGGCTCTTGTCCATACAGGGCGGTGAATTTGTTGTGATTGGCGAGCCTACCTCTTTTCATTCAGCCTGCCTGCATAACTCTCGCTCCCGTGGCTAAATATATAAAAAAGGAGTGGAAAATGGAAATTATCAAGGTTATTCTCACCTCGCTGTTATCGGTGGCGGCACTGTTCGTTATCACTAAAATTATGGGGCACAAGCAGGTGGCGCAGCTCGACTTTTTCGACTACGTCAGCGGAATCACCATAGGCTCGATAGGCGCCGAGCTCGCAACCGAATTGGAATCCCCATACAATCCTCTTATAGCGCTTGCAATCTACGGGCTGGCATCAACTCTGCTCAACCTGCTCGCTCACAAGCTCCCGAAAACGAGAAAATATATCAACGGCTCGCCCACCATACTGATGAACGGCGGCAAGCTCTATAGAAAAAATCTGAAGGCGGCGAAGCTGGATCTGTCCGAGTTTCTGCTCCTCTGTCGCGAGCAGGGCTACTTCGACCTCTCTGAGATACACACGGCGGTTTTCGAGCACAACGGCAAGCTCTCTATCCTACCCGTGTCAAAAAATCGACCCCTTACCCCAAATGACATTGGCATCGAGGTCGAGAGCGCGCACGTAGGCGCAGAGTTGATAATGGACGGGCGTGTAATGGGAGAAAATCTCAGGCGGCTTGGTCGTGACGAAAAATGGCTGGGAAGAAAGATCAGGGAGCAGGGCTACAAGGACGAGGGAGAGATATTCCTCGGCATCTTCCACGAGGAAAGGGACGAGCTGACGCTATATCCAAACGAACCCTGACTTACAGGCACTCACGGTGTATATCGGGGGATAAGCGGCTGACTCGCCGCTTTTTCTTTCTTCTTATATTTTTCTCGCTCTGCGAAACAAGCTCTCCATTATCGTTAAGTGTTATGTAAGCCAAGGAGCGTATATCAAGTTTTCACTTGCATTTATCGCTCGGCTGTGGTACAATATAAAAAACAAATCTACTGAAATATACATAGGAGAGAGTATGACAACCAAAAAGCTAAGGCTGAAAATATTCAAAAGAGATATGGACGCTCTTGTCAAGGAGTTCCACGAGGCGGTCTCGCGCGAGGAGTGGAATGACGCTATCGACGTGCTGCTCAGAATGCGCGACGCGGTTCTGATGAAGGGCTGGTTCCCGAAGATTCAGCGAATATATCTCAAGGAGTACAACAGGTGTCTTAACAAGGCGAAGCACCTCGGCTTCGTCGTCAATGACGAAAAGCTCCTCCCTCACTATATGTCGGCAACCAGAAAGGACGTCAAGCTGAGAGCCTCCGAGATAGCTCTCGAGCTGCTTCTTATGACGGACGACCTGAAAAGAGGAGAAGGTCTTTCTCCCGCTGTCGTCGGAAAATATCTCGCCCTGACCAAAGAGGTGAGGGAATACCTCGACTCCCCCGAGGGAGAGTATGCGAGAGGTCTGCGCGTCACCAAAAAGGGCAGAGTCGGAAAAATATTCGGCAGGTCGGTGAAGGCGTACTACGAGGACCTTCTCGACGAGTGCCGCGAGCTTGGAATAATCTCAGACGCGTGTTAAATAGAAAGAGGTACAGCTTCGTTCTGTACCTCTTTTTGATTGGTTTTCAGCCCTTCAATACCTGCTTTATAATCCACAGCTGCATACACTTCGGCAGCGCGTTAAGCAAAAGAAGAAGCGGATTTCGGTTAATCGCGTAGGCGAATCTTGGATTTTTCTTCCTTAGCACACGCGTCACCCTCTTGGCGATAGCCTCGCAGGGCACACTCCTCGCCTCGACTCGCTCGACTATGCTTTTAAAGCGAGCGGCGTTGCAGGTGTAGAGCTCTGTCTTTTCGACGAAGTTCTCAAGTGCCCTGATGGACACCCCGAGCATACCCGTGTCAACTGCGCCCGAGCGAAGAACGCTTACCTGTATTCCGAGAAGCTGCAACTCCATTCTCAAGGAGTAGGCGTACTTATCGAGCGCCGCCTTCGTCACAGCGTATATTCCTGTGAAGGGCAGAGGGTCGAGCACGGCGAGCTCGCTGGTGGTGATAATTATCCTTGAGCCTCTGTCAAGCAGGGGCAGAAGCAGCTTATTGACTAGGAAGACTCCCCCGAGATTAACCCTGAATATCCTCTCGGCATCTGCCGTGTCCATCTCCACCAGAGAGTCAAGCATATAGACCCCGGCGAAGTGTATTATAGCGAAGATTTTCTCGCACTCGGCGCTTATCCTCTCGTACGCGGCTCTGACACTCTCCTCGTCGGTGACGTCAGTCTCAATGGGCGTTATTCCCTCTCCCAGCTCCTCTGTCACCCTGTCGAGCGCGAAAACGCGATAGCCCATTTTTGAAAGATAAAGAGCCGTAGCCCTACCCATTCCGCCAAACGCCCCCGTTATAACCACAGCACCGTCCATTGAAAATACTTCCTTTCTCAAAATGAATCTGTATCCAAGCCTAGTATATCACACACGGGGGTAGCTTTTCAATAACCGATCTGACATTTTCTCATATCGACAGAAAGAAACGGTTATTGACAACGCTATGGGCGCTCTGCTATAATATAAATAATATAACGCGCGTACCCTTATTATTAAGAACGGAGTGCGAAATGAAAAGAAATAAGAAATCAAAGAAGAAAATCGGAAAGGTCAATCCTCTGCTCTATTCGATTTTATACCCGATATTCAGGCTGATATACACCAGAAAGTATCACATAACCTACGACAACGAGATAGCTAAGAGCATCAAGGGTCCCGCGATAGTTATCGCGACGCACACCTCAGACCAGGACCATATACTCTCGGCGCTGACACTATACCCCGTGCGTCCTACTTACATAGTCAGCGAGCATTTCATGCACAACCGCTCGACCGCCCGTCTTTTAAAGATGATGCACGTTATAACCAAAAAGATGTTCACCCCCGACGTTTCGACTATAATGAATATATACAGGGCGAAGAACGAAAACGCGGTTATAGTCATCTTCCCCGAGGGCAGACTCTCCTGCTACGGACACACGCTTCCTGTCACCGAGGGCACGGCGGAACTTATCAAGAAGCTCGGAGTCGACCTGTATCTCTGGAAGGCGGAGGGCGCATATCTCACCTTCCCGAAGTGGAGAGAAAAGGGCGGTGACAGAGTCGGAAAAATCCACTCCACACTTAAGCTCCTGCTCTCCTCCGACGAGGTTAAGGAAAGGGGAGTTAACGAAATCAAATCTCTCACCGAGCTCGCCATACTCCACGACGACGAGCTGGCGATGGAGGGTGTGGAATACAAGTGCTCTGATATGTCGCTCGGCGTTGATAAAATCCTTTTCAAGTGTCCCGAGTGCTTAAACGACGGCGGCATTACCGCTAAGGACGGACACATCAGATGCACCTGCGGTCTTGACGCGACGCTCGACTCGAAATACAAGCTCCACGGCGTGCGTTTCGGACGTGTCAACGAATGGTTTGAGTGGCAGCAGGCGGAAATGGACACCAAGCAAGGCTCTCTTCGCTCAAAAGTGAGGATCGGCTGCTGTGGCGAGGACGGATATATGGACAGCCACGCGGGAGAGGGAGAGGCTTATATTGATAAGGATATATTCAGGCTGACGGGCGAGATGCACGGCAAGAAAATCGACTTTTCGGTAAGCTCGGACAGACTTGGGGCATTTCCTATAACCCCGGGAGAGCACTTTGACATCTACCGTGACGGAAAACTTATCTACGTATATCCCGAGCCCGACGAAAGAGAGTCGGTAAGGTGGGTATGCTTCCTCGATAAGCTGAACTCCGAGAGAAAAAAGGAAACGGCGCTCGCCGTCTCCGAATAACACCGATATACAAAAAACCGCATATATACAGAAAAGAGCTATCCTCAGCACCCGAATGGGTGTCAAAGACAGCTCTTTAATTTTTAGCTTGCTTTTCTCAGGCAGAATAAGAAATTACGGAGCCTGGTAGGTGTGAGTCTCTGCAGATCTCTTGCAGGCGAAGCATACCTTAACGCTGTTGATACCGTCCTCGAGGGTTGCAACAGAGGGGCCTGTTCCCTGCATAACGTCGATGAAGCTGCGGACGAGATAATCGTCGCCGCCGCTGTGTCCGTGCTTGTTGGGAAGAGTGATGGTCTCAACCTTGTCGGAATAGTGGTCAATGAAGGTGATAGTAGAGGTGTTGAAATCGAACTCAAGAGTTCCCTTGACTCCTACGAAGCGAGCGCCTCTCTTTCCTGCGGACTTTCTGACGATGAAGTTCTGGGAATATACAACGTGCAGACCGTTCTTGTACTCAAGAATAACGGTTCCGCTGTCCTGGTTGCCCGTATCGGTAGCGTAGCAGCAGTATGCGCCGTACTCGGTGTCAATGTAGGAGAGGTACTGAGCACTCTCGGGACAGGTCTCATACTCGGGGCACTCCTTGCAGGTGAGGCCTGCGGGCTTGTCACCCTTGAAGACCATCTTGGACTCCATAGCGCATACAGACACGGGAAGGCCGAGTCCGAGAATGTTGGTTATGTAGTCGAGGTCGTGGGTAGCCTTGGTTACCCAGAGTCCGCCGGTGCGCTTATCATCGCGGTACCAGCCGTGATAGTATACTCTACCGTAGTTGACGTTATTAATAGCCTGAACGTGAGCTATCTCACCGATAATTCCGCTGTCAAGCATTTCCTTGACCTTCATAACTATATCGGTTATACGAAGGGGGAAGGAAACGACGGTCTTCTCGTTCATCGTAGGAAGGATAGTCTCAAGCTCGCGAAGCTGCTCCTCGTTGATGGAAACGGGCTTCTCAAGGAAAAGAGGAAGTCCATACTTCTCTATGAGAAGGGCATACTTGGTGTGAAGGTCACAGCTTGTGCCGATGATAACGCCGTCGAGCTTCTCGTTCTTCAGCATTTCCTCTGCGTCAACGTAGTAGTGACAGTTCGGAAAATCCTCAGCGTGCAGCTCCTTGATAGTCTCCCATTTCGGATCCGCGATAGCTACGAGCTCACATCCGCCAACGGGCACGAACATATTGGTCCAGAGGTGATTGCTTCTGTTACCGTATCCAATAAAACCAACCTTTAACATAATTTTCTCCCTTGTATAAAAATTTTTCGGTACATACATTATATCAAAGGGTGGAAGGGCGCGACAAGATAAAATCGATAAAAACATTTGACAAATCAGAAAGTTTTTTCGCCCGAGGTGTTGATTTTGTCGTTTTTCTCGGTTATAATTAGTCTTGTAGACTAAGCTTATGAAAAAGGATGGGAGAATATGGATAAGCAGATGCTCGAAAAATACCTCGGAAGCTTCGCTGAGCTGACGGGGCTGAAGGTTTCCCTGATGGACACACGCTATCGGGGAATAATAGTATGCGGCTACGATGCGGGAGAATACTGCACTATTCTGCACTCCTCCCAGAAGTGTCTTGAGGCGTGCATAGCCTCTAACTCCGAGGCGTTCAGAATCGCGGAGCAGACGAGAAAGCCCTACGTCTACCGCTGTCCCTTCGGCATCAAGGAAATGGTCGCTCCCGTCATAGAGGGCGATGCGGTGGTCGGCTATCTTATCGCAGGTCCTATTCTCGAAAACCGCGAGAAAAACGAGGAACGCCTTCTTCGTCAGCTTGCCGAAAACGACCTCGACGCCGAGCAGGTCAGAGCGCCCGAGGTTATCAGCAGAATCCGCACCTACGACGAGGAGGGCGTGCGCTCGCTGTGCGATATGCTGTCCCTGATAGCCGAGCTTATCTCGCTCGACGGCTTTCTGCGCGACAGCGAAAAGACGGTTGGACAGCTGGTGAAGGATTACGTCAAGCGCCACCTGTCGAGAAAAATCACCCTCTCGGAGCTCAGCCTGCACGCGCACTGCAGCACGGTCACTCTGACCAAGCACTTCAAGGAGGAATATAACATCACCGTCCTCGAGTACATAACCCAAAAAAAGCTCTCTCTTGCCGAAACGCTGCTTCTCGACTCCAGCCTGTCGGTGACCGACATAGCCGAGAGATGCGGCTTCTGCAGCACCGAATATTTTTCGAGATGCTTCAAGCGCAGGTACGGAATGAGCCCCGTGAATTTCAGACGCAGAAAAACATAACCCGATAAGAAACGAAGGGTGCTGTGAAATCACAGCACCCTTTTAAAATTCGTGCGAGCCAAGAAAATCAGGATTTATCCCCCGACACACCGAGGCTATCGAGAAATTTTCTTGCCTGTCTGCGACTTTTCAGCACCACCGCTCTGACGCCCTCCGCCTCGCCAATCTCGCGAAGGAAGTTTTTCCTGTTCTCCCTTCGGAAGCCGAGAGTGCCGAAGAGGAACTTCAGATCAAGCCTCTCGGGACAGCCCTCGCACATATCGACTCTGGTTCTTCCGTAGTTTCTTATCACTCTAAAGAGCACTCCGAAAAAGCAGACTATCCCGGGATAATCGAGATAGATGACCGTATCGCAGTATCCGAGCCTCTCGGGCAGACTCGAGCGCATATTGCCGTCGAGAATCCAGCTATCCTTCGCCATCTCGGCTCGCAGCAGTGAGAGAAACTCAGGCTTCTCCCTCGGCGTCCACCCCTCCGTCCAATAGAGCTTGTCAAGGTGGATAACGGGTATTCCCGTTTTCTCACTCAGCTGTCTTGAAAGAGTGGATTTTCCCGCTCCGTTGCCGCCTATTATCAGAACTCTTTTCATTCTCACGCCTCCTTCATTTCGTCCTTTTCTATAACCTTGCCTCGACGCGTTTTTCGCAAATTAATAATTATTCCCACCTGCTCGGCATTTTATTCACCAAATATGAGAGAGCCTTAACAAATTTTTGGCGAAATTGCCGAAAGGGATTTTTTGTCGGATTTATTCCCGTTTTTTGTTGACACAAAGCCACAATCTGTTGTAGAATATTGTCGGAACTAAAAATTTAATATGAGAGGTACAAACCGATGAGAAAATCAAGGCTGCTGTGCTTCCTTCTCGTTCTGGCTATGCTTTGTTCTACACTCGTAGCCTGCAAGACGAGCTGTGAGCACGTCTATGACAACGACTGCGACACCACCTGTAACGAATGTGGCGAGAGCCGCGAGGTTGGCGCGCACGTCTACGACAACGACTGCGACACTACCTGTAACGTGTGTGGAGCTACCCGCACGGTTGGCGAGCACAACGACGCTGACGAGAACGGCAAGTGCGACTCCTGCGGCGCAGAGGTAGAGCTTCCCGTCCCGCCCTGCGAGACTCACGTGGACTCTGCTATCGACGGCATCTGTGACACCTGCGGCGAGAGCTACAAGACTATCACCGTAGCCGAGGCTCTGGCGCTCTGCGCTCCCACCGTCACCGCGGAGAGATATTATATCCGCGCGACCGTTGACACCGTGTCAAACTCGGAGTACGGCGAGATGACAATCTCCGACGAAACGGGCACGATATACGTCTATGGCACATACAGCTTCGACGGCGATCTGAAATTCCCCCAGATTGATGCGACCCCCGTTAAGGGTGACGAGGTGGTTCTTCATTGTACCCTCCAGAAATATAACGGCAAGGACGAGGTGCAGAATGCAAGACTGGTAGGCTTCAAGCATACTCCCATTGATGAGAGCCAGTTCACAGCGATGTCTGTTGAGGACGCTCGCGAGGCAGAGGACGGCGCGCCCATCATACTTGAAGGAGTCGTAGCGAGAATTACCTATGCCAACGGCAGAATTCCCTCCGGCTTCATTCTCATCGACGAAACAGCTACCATCTACGTCTACGGCGGTGACGCCGCGGCGGCAGTAGAGATAGGCAACAGAGTTAAGGTTGCGGGAATCAAGGACTATTGGATTCTTGACAGCGAAACTAATAACGCCGCGAAGTTCGGCTACGGCGGCTGCAACCAGCTCTCCGACGCTACCCTTATCGAAAATGACGGAAAGACCAACGACTTCCCCAAGACCGCTATAACCGAAACCACAGTCAAGGCTATAATGGACACCCCCGTTACCGAGGATATCACCACAGTGGTATATAAGGTCACAGCTCTTGTCAAGAAGGTTCCCGGCTCGGGATTTGTCAACTACTACATAGACGACCTTGACGGAGTCACAGGCTCCTACGTCTACACTCAGTGCAACGGCTCCGACTTCGGCTGGCTTGACGAGTTCGACGGAAAAATCTGCACGGTTTATCTCACAGCGCTCAACGCCAAGTCCACCGTTTCGGGCTGCAACTGGCGCTTCCTTCCCATACAGGTTATCGACGAGGGCTACACCTTCAACACCGATAACACTCCGGAGTTCGTGGTTAAGTACCACGGAGTTACCCCCTTCTCACCCTCCTATATGATTAACGCGAAGGTTGAGCTCGCTACCCTTATCTCCTCCGAGCTTCTCGGCTTTAAGGACGCTGCTCTGACCTACACCTCCTCCGACGAGTCTGTTATGGCTATCGAGGTAGTTGACGGCGCCACCGTCGCTGTGGCTAAAGGCGCGGGCAATGTCACCATCACCGTCAAGGGCAGCTACGGCGGTAAGGATTTCTCCGAGGAGGTTGAAATCGAGGTCGAAAACGTAGTCTACTACGAGGGCATCAGTGTATCCGAGGCTATCGCCTCCGCTGACGAAACCGAAGTTATCGTCAGAGCTATCGTAGGTCCCTCCGTAGTCAACAAGGTGGGCTTCTACCTTATCGACGAAACCGGCGCTATTCCCGTTCAGTGCTCCGCGGATATGTTCGACAGCATCTCCATCGGCGACGAGGTTGCCATCAAGGGTATAAGAAGGCTCAGCAAGGAGGGCGGTCAGGTGATTATTGACAGCGCAGTGCTGCTTGCCAACTACTACGGTGAGCACGAGTACTCCACCGAGTCCTTCATCACCGACAAGACCCTCTCCGAGATAGTCGCTATTCCCGACAGCACCGAGGCAACCACCAACGTCTTCGTGGTTGAGGTTACTATAACCAAGATTGAGACCCCTCACTACACCAACTACTCGGTTGGAATGAACGGCAATACCATAACGCTCTATTCGAGCGGCGCAAGCCAGTACTCCTGGATAGCAGATTATGCTACCGCAGACGGCTCCCGTACTGTCACTATCGAGCTTGCTCTGTGCGACTGGAACGCCAAGGGCCTCAAGGGCTGTATTCTCGCAATCTACAACGAGGACGGCACCAAGACTCTCAATACGCTTAACTTCAAGAAATAATTTATATTCAGCATCCCACGCCTGCGGCAGTATGTCGCAGGCGTTTTTTCATCTCAGGCTTGTCGGAATAGCTCATTCCGTCTTGACAAATCTCTTCATATAACCTATAATTTATTTTGAAAAAACCATCTGCGAGGTAACTATGAAAAACGACGGCGTTATGATTATAGGAATAGCGGGCGGCACGGGAAGCGGAAAAACCACGCTTGCCGAGCATATTGCCGAGGCTTTTGGCGACAGGGTGGCGGTTATCGCGCACGACAGCTACTACAGGGCGCAGAACGACCGCACCTATGAGGAAAGATGCGCGCAGAACTACGACCACCCCGACGCCTTCGAAACCGAGCTTCTCTGTCTGCACCTCGAGGAGCTGACGCACGGCAGAGCCGTGGACGTACCCGTGTATGATTATACCGTGCACAACCGCTCGGATAAGACTGTCAGGGTTGAGCCCCGCGCGGTCATAGTCCTCGAGGGAATACTGCTCTTCCACAGCGAGAGGCTGCGCGATATGATGGACCTTAAAATTTTCGTTGACACCGACGCCGATGAGCGAATTCTCCGCCGAATTATCCGCGACACCAAGGAGCGCGGCAGAACGCTCGACTCGGTCATACACCAATATCTCACCACGGTTAAGCCTATGCACGACGCCTTCGTCGAGCCCTACAAGAGATACGCCGACGTTATCGTACCCGGCGGCGGCTCCAACCCCGTTGTGCTGGATATGATAATGGCGAGGATAACCAAGCAGCTCGCCGAAGCATAAGAACAGGAGAATATATGTCACTTAATCCGAATTTCCGAGAGGAATACCTCCTTCTTCTGAAAAAATGCCTCGACACCGTCAGCCGGAGTAACAGGTATGACGCGCTGCTCAAGGAATACGACGGTAGAAAAAAAGCGGCGGACGAGCGTCTTTTGGCTCTTGACGCTATATGCACGGACTGCGAGCTTCTGATTGACAGGGATACGTGCGAAATCAAGCCGAGCGCTGTGATGCTTTTCTCCAAGGACGAGGAGCTTATGGGTTATCTCGAAAGACTCTCTGAGCTTCTTGTAGAGAGAAAGAAATTCGCCGAGATGTACGGCTGGGAAGACGAGCTGAAAAACCACATCGACTGTGTTGTCGCCATAGGCAACGCGAGCGACTACGAAAAGCTTATCGTCACAGAGCTTGGAAAAAAGGCGGGACTCGTTATCGTCTGCGAGATGAAGCGCGAGGCGGTTAAGTATGAAAGGGAGCTCGGCCTGACCTTCTACGCGGGCGACGTAGAAAGACTAGAGGACCTTTTCAGAATAAGGGTGCTCTACTCCCCTGCCCGTGAGATTGATATAGGCAAGGAAGACAACCTCGACGAGCGCGAGCTCGTGCTTATAAGCGAGGGTGGCGAGGCTCTCAGATTCAAAAAGAGCGCGAGAATGACCCTTCGCGGCAGGGTGTATATTGAGCTTGAAATTCTCGAGGAGCTGAAGGTCAAGAAATTCAACTACTACACCGTCAGCGATACTGACCGCGGACAGATGCTCACCCTCGAGGAGGACGACGAGCTCTATGAGGAGCTCTGGGCACTGCAGGAAAAGCTGACTGTGAAATTCTGGTAAGCCCACAGCCTACCTTCAATTTAATCTGAATCCAAAATATTATAGAAAAGGACAGGAAGGATTAAATCCAACCTGTCCCGTTTTTTTCGTCACCCAAGACGAGTGAAAAGCTCCTCACATTCGGCTCTTTTCTTCTCTCTGTGCTTATCAAGCGTGTAGCCTAGGGTGATAACCAGCCTCGGCGTATCCTCCGTGCCGATAGCCTCACAGAGCTTTTCCCCGTCAAACCAGCCTAGAATACAGCTTCCGAGCCCCTCGTCCGCCGCCGCGAGCGCGATATACGAGGCGAATATGCCTATATCCACCGAGCGATAATCATTCTTCAGCATCCTCGCGCCAAAGGCGGCGGATGCCACAAGGGGTCTTTCGGTTATCACTATAAGCACGGGGGCTGTGGGGGCAAATTTATTCATACCCATCTTGGTGCAAGACTCTCCCACCCTGCGGGCGACCTCGCCGCGACAGACGTAGGCGTGGTAGGGCTGACCGTTGCAGGCGGAGGGAGAGAGGCGCGCCGCCTCGAGTATCCTATCTATTTTCTCATCCTCTATATTTCTCTGCGAGTCGTATTTTCTGTCGGACTGCCTTTCGAAAACAAGTCTTGAAAACTCCATATTTTTCTCCTTTTAACCTTTGGTTATCATTTCGGTGTATTCCGCTCCTGTCCTACTCGTCGTCCTTCTTATCAAAGGCGCTCGGCAGACGGGGAGGCTCTCCCTTTTCATACTCTGCTCCGTCGGTGAGAAGCTCCACCGCCTCGGCATCCTGAGGCGGTCTTTGGGGCAGCCTCTTTTTAATTCTATCGACTATATCTCCGATAAATTGTCTGAAGCCGCCTCTGTCAGCCTCGTCCATCTGGTCCTCGTCGTGTATGAGCTTTTCTATAACGGCGTTGATAAGCTTTATAGTCCTGACCCTCGCCTTCAGCTTTTCCCTCTCTGCGTCCATTATCTCGGTATAATTCACAGCGCCGACACGCGCGCCTATGAGAGTCGGGGCGAAGGTTTCTCTGAGCTTCTTCTGCACGAAGTCCTTGCCAAAGCGCTTTTCGAGCATATCGTAGATGAAGGCTATCCTCGGGTTATTCGTGTCGAGCTCGTCAAAGAATATATCGGCGATACGGTTATTCGGCACCTCGGACATTCTCACGACGAGAGCTCCGTCCTCGCGGAAGGAAAGCTTCAGCATTCTGTGGTTGGGGAGCTCGGGGAATATTAACTCCAGCTTGTAGAGCATATTTCTGTCCTCGTCCTCCATAGCCTCAGCCATCACTCTGACAAGGTACTTTTCGCCGTGGTAGTCAATGACGCTCTCCTTGAAATCCGAGAAGCCTATCTCCATAGGATACGACACGCCCCCCTCGAAAACGGTGAAATAAGCGGAGCTTCCGTCGCCCTCTAGAGAAAATCCGTCTATCGTGCTTTTGAGGTTATTCTGCATCGCCCTGACGAAAAGGGGAAGAATACCCACGTTGTTTTTCGCGAAATTATATCTGCCGAAGAGCTCCTCAAATTCAGAAGGATAGCTCCTTGCTCTTCTGCGCAGGCGGAATGCCCCCTGCCTTTCGGGTCTGTAGGGTCTTATCCAATGCCTCGATATGAAGAACCTCGACTCCGAGCGCCTTAAGTCATTGAGGTCGCCGCTGAAATAGGACTCGTGCAAATCGTCCGAGAGGTCGCGGTTGAGGTAGGTTTCTATGGCGAAGAGCGTCGGGCTCTTCTGAAAGAGCTCGTTATTTCCCGAATTGACCATAACCAGAAGATTATTCCTCGGCGAGAGCCATACGTCCTGACCCAGCATACCGTTGAACAGTATCGCGTCGCTGTCGCGGCTCACCCACATCTGATAGCCGTAGTTATAGTTTCCAAGCGTGCAGGGCGTTTCAGCCTGAACGGAGGTGCACTCGCTTATCCAATCGGACGAGATTATTCTCCTTCCGTTATAGGTGCCTCCCGACAGCATAGTCATTCCTATCTTGGACCAGCTCTCGGTCGACATATATAGACCCCAGCCGCCCTTCTCTACTCCCTCGGGACCCATCTCCCAGAAGTAGTTGGTTATACCGAGCGGCGAAAAGAGTCTTTCTCTGAGAAAATCCGAAAGGCTCCTTCCCGACATCCTCGCCACAATCCTCGCGAGGATATATGAGTTCATACTGTTATAGTGAAATTTCGTTCCGGGTTGAAAGGATAGCTGCGAGCCAAAAAACGCCTCCGTCCACCTCGTTTCGCTCACCGAGCCCGCCTCGTTGAATTTGACGCCCGAGGTCATATTGAGAAGATTTTTCACGGTTATTGAGCCAAATCTCCTGTCACGGTAATGCACCTCGGGAAAGAGCTCGCACACTGGCGTATCGACAGACAGCCTTCCGTCGTCAACCAGCATACCGACAGCCAGAGCGGTAACACTCTTTGACATAGAGTGCGCGAGGTGCCAGATATTGACGTCGTAGCCGGGGTGACTGCACTCGCTGATTACCGCGCCGTCCTTGACTATCATAAGGTTGTGAATATTCGCTCTTTTCTCCTTTTCAAGAGCGGTGAGCAGAGCGAGTATGCGCCCTGAGGTGATTCCGTGCTTTTCGGGATAGGAGCGAGGAATATCCCGCTCCTCCTTCATTGATATAGCGGTCTTCTGAGGATAATACGGCACGACGGACGGATTGTACTTTTCTGTCAGAAAAACGCCCGCGCCAAGCTCAATTACCCTGCGCATCCACTTGTCCATATTCTCCTCCTTGAATAGATTTTTTCTTAGTTTAATTGTAGCATATTTTTCCCCGAAATAATACCCCTTTTTTAAAAGTTTAATATTATTTAATTCAGAAAAAACGCGCCGCCCACACAGGACAGCGCGCTGAAATAATACATTATTATACAAGTGAGAAAAACGGCAGAAGGTCAAAAAGAAAGCCGAACAGCGTACCCGACAAAACGAGTATAGAAAGAATGAGAAAATTCTCCCTCGGGTGCTTATTCATTCTGAAAAGAACAAGAAGTCCGACGCCTGCGCCCGAGAGCAGTCCCGAGAGCATAGAGCCCGCCGAGATAACCCCTGACATAGCAAGCCTTGTCAGAGCAACCGACGCCGCGCAGTTGGGTATGAGTCCGAATACCGCAGACAGAAAATGACTGATAAAGGGAAGCTCAACCGCAAGTCCCGAAAGGCTGTCCTCACCAATGAAGAAAAACAGGCAGTTTATAAGAATGGTGACAACGAAAATATACAGCGTCACGCTGAGGGTGTGTCTTATCGCAGAAGGAACTATGCCCTCCTCGCAGTGACACTCGCCGTCGCATATCTCGTCGATATTCACCTCTTGCCGTCCCCTGCCAAGAAGACGGAGAACTAAATCAATAAGAAATCCGACGAATATACCAACCGCGGTTTTGTAAATTATTATTGTCAAAATCTTTCCAACACCGACGTTACCCGAGAGCAGCACGGGAAGCATCTCGTCAGAGGTGGAAAGAAACGCCGCCACCAGAGCTCCGAGGGTTATCACCCTACCCGTGTAGAAATTCGCCGCCACGGCAGAAAATCCGCACTGGGGCACCGCGCCGACAGCTCCCGCGATAAGTGGGCCAAATCCGCCCGCCCGCGCCATCAGCCTGCGAGCCTTATCCGTCGCCCTGTGCTCGATTATTTCAAGAGCGAGATAGGTGAGAAAAAGAAAGAGAATAACCTTCGCCGTATCTATCAGGGCGTGCAGGAAAACCTCGTCTATGAAGCGGCCCACCTCGCCAAAGACACCGACAAGCCACTCGGATAGTCCGTCGTGCATACCGTGTGAGCCCTCCGCGTGCAACAGTCCGTGCATCATACGCCACCTCCGCAGGCGTCACACCTGCCGAAGAGCATCTCGCCCGCGTCAACATCAAATCCGCCGGCACTCCTGATAATAGAGCACAGCTTCTCGGAAATCTCCTCATCAAGATGCACAAGCCTGCCGCACCCCTTACACTTAAGATGCAGGTGACAGTGACAGCTCTCGCCTATGTACTGATACGCCCGCCGTCTTGTAGCTGTGTCGGATATTTTCCTCACACAACCCTCCTCGACAAGCTGCTTCAACATTCTGTAAGCGGTGCTCTCTCCGCTGCCGTCCGTCAGGACCGCCTCCATAATTTCCTCCGCGGAATACGCCCTGTCCTTGTTTTCTCTGAGAAAAGAGAGTATCTCTTCCCTTCTTTTAGTGTTGTACTTCATCAATGCTCCTTAAAATTGAGAGTAACTCTCAAATCCCGTATATGATACTACACTTTTTTTCTTTTGTCAATAGGCGAAATAAAAAAACGCAGGAAGCCCTGCGTTTTTCCAAACAATATTTTGATACACAAGCGTATGAGCCCCTAGGAAGCCCTCAGAAAAGCAACCGAGCCGACGTAGACGTTATGGTTATCGTCACCCATAGCGCTGTAGTACTCGTCATATTCGAGCTCGCACGCCTCGCCCAGCCTGAGAAGCGCGTTATCCTTATTGGGAGCTGTCAGGACGAGAAACTCGCCTCTAGAATCCCTTCCTATCTCGCTGATAAGAAAGCTACCGTCCTCCTGGTCGCGCAGCTTGATTCGTTCCCCGGGAAAAGCCTCGAAGCTCTCCTCGACGATATCCTCCGAGAGCAGCTCGCCAAAGCTATAAAACGAGTATATATACTTAAAATGAAGATAATATTTCATCTCACACCTCTCTTTTTGATCTATTATAACATATACAGAAGAACAATGCAACAAATAATTGACACGGGGTTGCATCTATGATAAAATATCAGTACAGAAAGAATGCGAGGACGTATATGCAGATTTCAACTCTTATCACCAACGTGGCGCTGTTATTTATAATGATGCTTCCCGGCGTTATTCTCAAAAAATGTAATATGTGCTCCGACTCCTTTGGAAAGGGGCTTTCAAATCTCGTCTTATATATCGCTCAGCCCGCTCTGATAGTCTGCGCATATATTGACTGTCGGTTGAGTCTTTCCGAGATGTGGCGCGATGCGCTTGCCGTGCTGGCTCTCTCCGTCGTAGCTCACCTGCTTTTCTCGGTAGTGGCGCTCTCGCTTTTTCATCGCGCGCCGAAGGACACGGCAAAAATGCTCCGCTTCGTCACTATATTTTCAAACGCCGCGTTTCTTGGCATTCCTCTTATTCAGGCGGTCTTTGATACCCGACCGGAAATGGCAATATACGCATCTATATACAACATAACCTTCAATCTGTTTCTCTGGACGCTCGGAGTTCTGCTCTGCACACACGAAAAGGGAGATGACCTTGACTGTGACGGAGATTCTGACGCCGCAGACCTCGCTATCAGAGCGAAACGTGAGGTTTCTCTTTTCAAGGTGCTTCTCCACCCGGTAACTCTTGCCTCCGCTATCGGTATAGCGCTTCTCGCTCTCGGAATCAATTCTGAGGTGATTGGTGGAGCAGGTCTGGGGATTATATCCGACGCTCTTCATATGGTAAGCGGACTTGTCGCTCCGCTGTCAATGACAGTTATCGGACTGCGACTTGCCGATATAAGCCTCAAGGGCTTTTTCTCGGACGCGCATATGTACCTGTTTCTCGCTCTGCGCCACCTCGTGCTTCCGCTTGCCCTGCTGGGCTTGATAAAGCTGTCGCAGCTTGTGGGAATACCGATAGGAGGCGACACGGTTACGGTGGTGATGCTGCTCGCCTCGACTCCCGCCGCCTCCAGCGCAACCATGTTCGCAGAAAAATACAATTGTGACGCGAAGTACGTATCACGGCTCGTAACCGTATCGACGATTCTTTCAATCGCTACTATGCCGCTTGTTATCGCGTTGATTTGACATACACCCTCTATAATATAAAAATAGCAAGGACTTTGGCGCATAAGGTCACCAATCCCTGCTATTTTTCTTTTTTAGAAGCTTCCGGTTTTCAGCTTGTGGCACTCAGAGTCATCAGTATCAGACACGGGAGAAAGGTTATCCTCTCCTCTTCTCGCTCGCTCGAGAGTCGCCTCGTCAAACTGCATTTTTCCAAGCTCGTTGCATCTGTCGCAGAGCCTGCGAGCAATTTCTGCCCTGTCAAGACCCTCAGCGCACAGCTCGGAGTACATAACCGGGCGGTCGAATATGTAGAGGCGGTCGCTCTTTCTGAAATAGCTGACGAATATCTTGAGGTCAATTCCACGGCGGCGGCATATATCGGCGAACATAGCGAAGCCCTCGTGAAATCCCTCCAGCTCAGCGAGATAGCCCTTGTCGGACACCTCCGGGTAGATAACTATGTTATCGCCATCCTGTATCGTAGCTATGCTCTCCCTCACCGTCTTGACAAATCTGGCGTCGCGGTAGGTGGAGATAAGCCCGAGTCCCGAATAGAATAACATAGTAAGAGGGCTGGCAATCAGGCAGAAAAGCCTGGCAAGATGAATATTCCAGTGCTTTTTCTCGTGATAATAGACGCGGGTCTGGTATTTGTAGAGAGCTACAAGCCCCGAGTTCATTTCTGATGCGCCCCACATTCTAATAGAGCGGTCAAGATATATCTCGAGCGACATAGGCGCGTCCGTTCCCTCGTGATTTGAGAGAATAACGCCCGCGTTCGTGACCCCCTCGCCAAGATAGACGAAGGTCGGCTCCTTGTATCTCGACCTCATAAGCCGCTTCAGTACCCTGAAATACAGCTTTCTTTTTTTCCTTGGTTTGATATCTGTTCTTTCTTCCATAGTGACACTATTCTACATTATTATATTAATTAAATCAACCGAAAAAGACCAAAAAGTACAAAGTTAACATTGACTTTATTTTCAGTTAATCTTGGAAATAGCGCAGAAAAAATAATTTTTCATACCCTATTGACAAGCGGCTTTTTCCGTGCTATAATACATTTAACAGTTAAGTTAAATGTTAAATGAGGAGAAACAAATGGGACTGCAAGTAACACTAAAGGCGCTGTCCGACTCTGTGAGAAGAGAAATTTTAACACTTCTGAGAAAGGGTCCGATGACGGCGGGCGAGATCGTGGAGCATTTTGACATCACGGGCGCCGCGATTTCAAGACACCTGTCGGTGCTGAAGGATGCCGACCTGATACGCGACAGGCGCGACGGAAAATTTATCATATACGAGCTCAACACCTCGGTGCTCGAGGAAATTATGCTCTGGATTTCTGATTTGAAGGGAGAAAATGAAAATGATTAAGAACAACAAATTAAGAGCGACACTCAGCTCGCTTATTATCCTGTTTCCCGCTATCGCCGCTCTGGTTTTCCTTGAGAAAATCAAGCTTGCCCTGACACAGAGCTTTGGCACAGCGTACAAGGGCGCCCTCGTATCCTTTTTTGTTCTGCCCGTTATTCTTCTCGCGGTGCATTGGCTCTGTCTTATAATCACCGATATAGACGCGAGAAAGCACGAGCAGAGCCCGAAGATATATAGCCTGCTTTTCTGGATTATTCCCGCGATTTCGCTGCTTGTCAATCTGGTTTTCCTGGCCACAACCCTCGGCGGCGAGGTCAATATCGGGCTGCTGTTCTCTTCCGTTCTCGGATTTATCTTTATCCTTATCGGTAACTATATGCCGAAGTGCAAGCCCAACTACACCTTCGGTATCAAATGCAGGTGGACCTTCTCCAGCGAGGAAAACTGGTACAGGACTCACAGGCTCTCGGGTTGGATAAGCGTTATAGTCGGTCTGTGTATGTTCCCTCTCGGCTTTCTGCCCGCCCCTGCCGTCCTCTTCGTTATCCTGGGCGCCGCTCTCGTTATAGCGATAGTTCCCCTCGTGTATTCCTTCGTCTTCTATAAGAAGCAGCTCGAGGCGGGAGAGCTTACCGACGCGCCCGCGATAGAGAGCCCCTTTGGAAAAAAGGGAGCGATATTTTCCGTCGTTATGGTAGTGGTTGTCGCGGCTCTGGTCGTTGTTCTGATGTTCTCGGGCTCGGTAGAGTTCACTCTCGGTGAGACGGAGCTGGTTATCGACGCCACCTTCTCCTCCGACCTCACGCTGAGCTACGGGGATATCGACTCGGTTGAGCTGAGGCGCGAGTCGCTCGAGGGCATGAGAGTCAACGGATACAGCTCTGCCAGACTGCAGACGGGCTATTTCAGAAACGACGAGCTCGGCAACTATCTGCGCTACACCTACGGCACAGCCGACACCTACATTCTTTTGACTTCCGGCGAGGCGAAAATTGCCATTGCCGCCGAGGACAGCGAGGCGACCGAGGCGCTCTACCGCCAGCTTATCGAGAAGGTGGACGGTTAATTCAATAATAAGCGGAGTCCTGCCGATTTCGGCAGGACTTTTCTTTTTCGGCTGGCTTTGGGGGTTGATATTAGCCCGAATATGTGCTACAATACGGTATACGACATTTTCACCCGAAACGGAGAGAAATAATGAGAATGAAAATCGGGCTCTTAGCCCTTCTTTTAGCGCTCGCTGTGATACTCACCGCCTGCTCGACGGACGGTCGCGACTGCGAGCATATATACGACAACGCCTGCGACAGAGAGTGCAACGAATGTCACGAGCCTCGCGAGGTTGGCGAGCATACCGACGCCGATAGTGACGGTGCGTGCGACGAGTGCGGCAGTATTAAGTTTCCCGATTGTCTGCACGCCTATGATAACGGCTGTGACACAGACTGTAACAAGTGCGGCAAGTCCCGCGAGGTAGGTGGGCACACCTACGACAACGCCTGTGACACCGACTGCGGCGAGTGCGGCGAGCTCCGTGAGGTCGGCGAGCATACCGACACCGACAGAAACGCCAAGTGCGACGAGTGCGGCGCGGAGCTTCCGAAGGATATACCCGCTATCAACCTTGTCTTGCCCGAGCTCCCCGCCTACACCACTGAAAACTATGAGGCGCTTAACGGCAACAAGCCATATTTCACCCTCTCCGAAATCACCGACGAGTCCTACGAGTACTACTCCCCGCTCGACTCTCTCGGCAGATGCGGTATAGCGGTTGCCTGCCTTGGTCCTGAGCTGTTGCCCACGGAAAACAGGGGTAGCGTGTCGAGTGTTTCGCCTTCCGGTTGGCAGGACAAGTCGATATACGAGCGCTGTCACCTTATAGCCTGGAGTCTGGCGGGCGAGAACGCCAATAAGCAGAATCTTATCACCGGCACCTACACACTCAACGAGGTTATGCAGGAGTATGAGGATATGATCTGCGACTATATCAAGGAAACGGGGAATCACGTTATGTACCGTGTCACCCCCGTATATGACGGCGACAACCTCGTCGCCAAGGGTGTTATCATGGAAGCCTGGTCGGTCGAGGACGAGGGAGCTGAAAAGAGCTTCTGTATCTATATTCACAACGTACAGAAGGACTACGAGATAGACTATGCGACGGGCGTCGCGACGGTCAAGGCGGGCTCTGACACAGAGAACTGTACCTATATTATCAACAAGAACTCCCACGTTATCCACCTACCCACCTGCTCCTCCGCCAAGGGAACCAAGGAGGAAAATAAAATTTACTCCTATAAGTCACTCGAGGAAACCCTCGCTGACCTTGCGGAAGAGTACCCGGGCGTAACAAGCTGGCCCTACTGCAGCAAGTGCCACCCCGAGAACAGCAACTAAGCTCAAATGACCGCCGCTTCAAGCGCGGTTAAGTGAAAAATGAAGAAGAAAGCCCTCGGCGAGCTTGCCGAGGGCTTTCTGTATATATCAGCCTGGATAGAAAAGTCAAGCGTTTTTCTCCGTTTCAAAGCCAACGTCACAGTCGCCTGCGACGAGTGGGAGAAAACGGGAAATTATGCCAAAATTATTGGAGGCAGAGCTTCTTGAAAAGAAGAACCCATACCAAATCCACCCATGCGAACGCTATGCCCGCGGGTATGGTAACGAGGATACAGATGATAAGACGAAGAAGTCCGCCCTTCTTTAAGAAGGTGCTCCATCTCACTACGATTTCGGTGATCCAGTTAACGACGGGAATGAGCAGAAGAAGAAGCTGCACAAGTCGGCTCTGCTTGTTGAACCAAGTCATTTTTTATTCCTCCATATATGTATTTTTGGGGCTTGCCCATATTATTGTAGCACATTTTTCGATTTTTGTATATATATTTCGCTTATTTTCGTTTTTCTTTTTTGGCGGGGCGAGGGACGCGGAGCTTGTAAGGGCGACAAAATAATGAGAAAAGACAGACCGAAAGAAAAAATCCCGGACTCTGCCTTTTTTATATGAAGCCTGAGCTATCTGCTTTTTGGCAAGACGAGGATAAATCTCGTCACGCCTCCCTCGCTCTCACATCTGACAGTACCCGTGTGAAGCTCGGCTATTCTTTTCACTATGGCAAGGCCTATTCCGTGACCGCCATAACTCCTCGCGCCATCTCCCTGATAGAACCTTGAGAAGACGCGCTCTGTTTCCTCGGGCGAAATACCCTCACCCGTGTTAGAAAATTCGAAGCGCAGGGACTCACCCTCCTCGGTTATAGAAACGCCAACTCTGCCGCCCCTGTCGGAGAACTTCACCGCGTTGTCGAACAGGTTGATGAACACCTCCCGAAGCAGCTCCTCATTCGCCTCTATATCATACTCGCCAAGCTCCAGGTCGAGCTCGGTTTCCTTTTCGGTCCACTTCGCCTCAAGCAGAAGAATCACCGAGCGTATCTGCTCAGAAACGTTGTATTTTCTGACGTCGGTAAGTATGGTCTGCCTTTCTATTCTCGAGAAGTTGAGAACCCTCGTGGCAAGGTCGGAGAGCCTTATCGACTCCTCCTCGATGATTTCAAGATACTGCTCGCGCTCCTCGTCGGTGAGCTCGGCGTACCGCAGAAGCTTGGCGAAGCCCGCTATCGACACTATCGGAGTTTTGAACTCGTGTGAGAAGCCGTTGATAAAGTCACGCCTGAGAAGCTCGGTGTTTTCAAGCTCCTCCGCCATCTTGTTGAAGCTCTCCTCTACCTCTCTTATCGCCTTGATTTTCCCGAGCGGGCCGTAGAAATGCAGTCTGACGCTGAAATCTCCCCCGGCAAGGCTGTTCATACAGTTAATAGCCCTGTTGATAGGACGCAGAGGTATTCGGCTGGTCGAAAAGGTGATAATCGCGCCCGCGACAAGCGATACGAGAATAACTATGAGTATCGGGTTTTTGATTATAGGCGCGTCGGGGTCTGTAACCGCGATAATACCAAATCTCTCAAGAAGAAGCATAGCCCCTGCTATAACCGCCAGGACCGCCACAAGATACAGAAATACCACGAAGGAATAGTACGCCATCAACGAAAGACGGCGCCTTCTTTCTATTCTCTTTCTGTTTTTCATACCCTCTTCACCGCCTTGTAGCCAAGACCTCTCACCGACTGTATCTCAAACTCACCCCAGCCCTCAAAGCGCCGCCTTAGCCTAGCTATATGCACAGTCACGGTTTCCTCTCCCGTTTCGCTTTCCGCGCCCCATATCTCGTTCATAAGCTGTATTCTTGTGAATATCCTTCCGGGGTAGGAAAGGAGCTTATACAGGAGCTGAAATTCCTTGAGAGGAAGCTCAACAACCTCGCCCGCGCGGCTCACCGTCATCGACTCGGAGTCGAGAATCACCTCGCCGATAACTATCCTCTTCTCGTCGGCAATTCTCGCCCGACGAAGAAGCGCGCGTATGCGCAGAAGCAGCTCAACGTCGTCCACGGGCTTAGTCATATAGTCGTCGGTGCCAACGATAAATCCCAGACGCTTGTCCTCAGGAAGCTGCTTGGCGGATACCATCAGTATCGGGATATTCTCATCTATTCCCCTGAGCATCTGCGTCAGCTCATAGCCGTCGATGCCCGGCATCATTATATCAAGTATGATAAGGTCTATATGCTCCCGCGAGAAAATCTCAAGAGCCTCAGCTCCGTCCGCGGCAAGCGAAACTGTATATCCTGCCCTCTCAAGAACCGCTCGGTACAGGCGTCTTGTATTTTTGTCGTCATCGACGGCGAGAATGTGTATCATAACCCCTCCGTGTTGGCAGAGGAGTCAATTTCCCCCACCCGTGTTAAATTTATTATCCTCTCACTCATACAGCTCGGGGAAGAAATACAGATGTCTTTCGTAGAAATATTTTATCGCGTCATCTCTGTCACCCATAACCGACTCGTCCCAGCTCTCGTACATTTCAGAAAGAGTCAAGGCGACCCCGTCCTTCAGAACGACGATGCTATTTGAGCTTGCATACCTGAACTCATAGCCGCCGACGGTCTCGGAGTGAGGTGTGTCCTCGGGCTCTGTAACCTCGATAAGAGCCGCTCTGTATCCATAGTACATACCGTGGTACGCCACGACCTTGATTTCTTCCCTATTTAACTCGGGATACGCCTGCATATAGTAGTACTGCATCTCGTGCTCGTCGGTGCGCTGGAAGCGGAGCTCTCGCGTGTCTGTGTAAGCCTCGCCCGACGCTCCGGAATAATTCTGGCTTTCCAGAACGAAGTAGTACCTTCCTATATCAAGCTCGACCCACTGAAAGCAGGAAGCCCCGCCCGAGAACACGTCGATGAAGTTAGTCGTCTTATACCGAACGAGCGCGCCGTCCTCGCTGTACAGCTTGAAAAATCCGTTGCCCTTATAGAGCAGGTTGCACCTTTCGGTGACGGTTATCCAGAAGGTCACTCTCGATTCGAGCGTGGGCAGATACGCCGCGCACTCGGTGTACTCGTCGTACACTATATTCGCCTCGCGCTCCTCGTCTATCGTCTCAACCGCGAGCCTCACGCGATAGCGCCCCTCAAAATAGCAGTTATCCATCGCGCTTATTGAGGTGTAGTAGCGTCCGGGCTTCAGGAAGAACGCCAGTCTGCCGTCCTCAAGGGTTATCCTTTTCGCCTCGGTGGAATAATCGTCAAGGTCGCTACTTACCGACAGGTAGTCGTTCTCAACGCCAGCTATTCTCTCCATTTCGATAACGTAGTAGCCCGCAGTCAGAGCCTCGAAGGTACAGTTGAATTTGCCGCCACCGAGGAACACCTCGCGCCACTCGTCCGTGATTTCGGGCGGCTCCTTGGAAGGAGCACCCACGAAGGTTATATTCATTTCGCACTCAAGCGACTCGTCTATATTCTCCGAAAAATGCTGGATGGTGAAAACGTAGTCCACACCGCCCTCAAGATACAGGGTAAGATAGGGTCTTGAGCAGGCGGACTCATAGTCCTCAAGGTTGTCCGATCTATACGCGCATATCTGTATATTCACACCCGCGTCAGAAAACTCGTATACTCCGCTGACTGTGGGAGTGAAGCCGAAGGCGGCCTTGTCCTTTCTCGACTCGAGGTAGAGGTCAAATATGTCGCCCTCTATCCTTATCGGATTTTCCATATCGGCGTAGTCGTCAAGACGCGTCACCGAAACATTCAGCGTGACCGTGGTCTTTCCGTAGGGAACGTCGTAGTATTTTAAGAAATAAATTCCCGCGGGATAGTAGTATCCGCTCACCTCTCTGCCGTCAGCGTCAAGTATGCGGAAGTACGCATCGTCCGAGAGTGAAAACTCATATAAGCCGCTCTCGCTAATCCTGATTGGCAGGAAGTTATATTCAAAATTATATGGCGGCTCGCGGTCGGAGTCCTGACATACTGCGAAGCGAACCTTCTCGGTATCCGAGTCTATATCTACGATTCCCGTCAGTCTCTGTATCGCCTCGTCAAGCTCGTCCTCAAGGGCGAACTCGGAGTCCTCGGGAGTGAAGATATCGACCTCAGTGGAATTTATATCGGTTATCTCAAAGCCCGACTGCGCTACGATATCCACGTACTCCACGTGGTAGCGCTCGTCCTTGTAGCTGACGGCAGCACAGAAGACGAAGGAGTCCTCGGTAATCTCATAGTGATACTTGACTATGAACCTGTCCCAGCGCGTGGTTATGGCGTAGTTTTCAAGATAATCGGTGATTATTTCCTTGTGCACGCCCTCCTTCATATTCTGAAGGGTGGTATAGGCGTAGTATTTTCCGTCCCTCTCGACGTACACCGCGCCCTCGTCGTACAGGTCGGAGAAGTCGGGCGAGAGTCCGAGCTCGGAAAAAAGCTCATTCTCACTGTACGGGCTCACCCGCTCCTCAACCAAGCCCCAGCTGTTCTTGTACTGCTCCCACAGCTCGCCGCCCTTCGTATAGTAGCGATAGAGCCCGCGGATATAGGAGCCGCTTTCCCTGTCTACCATAGCGGGGTTCAGGCTCAGATTGGAAATATTCGACACGTCCCTGCCGCTACCGTAGAGCGATTTGAAGTCATAGTAGCTCTTACTGCCAAGGGTGTAGGAGTCGACAGCGGGAAATCCCGAGATAAATCCGTCAAGCTCAGCCTTAAGCTCGGCGAGAACCTCGTCAGAGCTCTCCCTCTCCTCCTCGGTGAGGCTTTCATACTCGCCAGGGCGAGCCACACTTCCCTCTATAACGTAGCCCTCCACCGCCTTCAGAGTGACGGTATTCGACCCCCGTGTAACGGTGTAGTCGTAGTCAGAGTCCGCAGTCATTCTGAAGGAGGCGTTTCTTATCCCCTCGCCCAGCAGAATATGCTGCACGCCCTGGGCTATCTTGAATTGGCTCACGCTCGAGTAGCCCACGCTTATTCCCGCGTTAAGCAGAAATTCCACCCTGCCACTGACGTCAGTATAGTCCTTTTTCGGCACGAGGGCAACGTAGCTCTCGGCTTTAGTCATCTTATGTACTCCGGCGTAGTCCTCGATATAGTCAACCTCAAGGTCGGTGGTAACCCTTATCTCGAAGTAGTCCTCAAAGTTGTCAAGCGTCAGCGGTATCGCGCCCTCGGGATACTTTTCATTTCCGCCCACCGCGGGGTCGTCCGAGTCGCCCTTGCAGCCGACAAGAGAGAGCGCGAGCAGCACGGCGCTTAAGAGTAAAATCAATATTCTTTTCGTTTTTCTACTCCTCATCAGCGTTCGCCTCCCTCGCAGTCATTCCGAGAAGCTCCTCGATAAGAGAAAGCTCGTACGGCGGGAAAAACAGAGCGCGCTCCGCGCCACCCAGAGTCAGCGCTATGAAGCATATCGGCTTGATAAGATACAGGTCCGCCTCGTCGGTTTCGGTTATCTTATATTCCTTGTATTTCTCGGATTTAATCTCCTCGTCCTTGGTCCAGCCGTGGAAGGACGCCCGCTTATTGACCCAATACACACCCTCAATGCACTCGAGCGGTATCCTATATCTCGCCTCAAGGTCGGCAAGGCAGAGTGCATCATCGTCGACGAACACCCGATAAGCCGAGCAGATAAAGCCTCTGTGAATCGACTCGGAGTTTGGAAGAATGACGAACGCCTCTCCCTTTTTCTTATAGCGGCAGTGCCACAGGTCGACGAAGGGCGCGTCCTCGGGCACACCGAGGTCGGTATAGATAAGAGGCGTTATATCCTCAAGCGCCTCCGCCACGGAGAGAGCCTCATCGCTGTCGTACACCTCGCGCGAGAGCTTAACCGCCTTCAGGAAGAAGAACAGCCACACAGCGCCAAGCGCCAGAGCCACTCCAATCAGCCAACCCGCTCTCTCAAGAATCTGCGCTATCGTCTTCTCCGATTCGATAGCACCCTCTACAACGCCGCCAAGAAGCATCAGCGACAGAAATCCGGATACGTATTCTGCTATGCGCATAGGAAGGGGTAGCTTCGCCCTTTTTTCAATATCCTCCGCGCGCTCCATATATCGCCCGAAGCTGTCGGCAAGCTCGGCGGACACCCGCCTTTCGACAAGCTCCTCTCCGCCAAGCTCGGTGTTTTTCTTATCCAGGGTAGTATCGGCCGAAAAAATCGGCTCGAGCTCCCATACGGTTTTCCTCATATCAATCCTCCACACAGCCAACCTCGCGGGACCTTCGCCCCCCGACGCCTTTCGGCTGCTACGTCATTTAGTCTTCCTCGTCCTTAATTATCGGAAACACACCGGTGGGCTTCAGAACACTGTCGGGGAAAAGACAGCCCCTTACCGACTGCAGGGGATACACGCGTGAGCCCCTGCCTATAACCGTGCCGGGATTTAACACCGAGCCACAGCCGATATCCGCGCCGTCGCCAAGCATCGCGCCAAGCTTTCTTCTCCCGGTGGGATAATCCTCCTCTGCGTGGACGACAACCTCTTTTTTATCTCCCTTGAGGTTGGAGAGAATCACTCCCGCGCCAAGATGCGCGCCGTTGCCAAGCACGGAGTCGCCAATATAGTTGTAGTGCGGCGCCTGAACTCCGTCAAGGAGTATCGAGCCCTTAATTTCGGTGGAGTTGCCGATAACACAGCCATCACCCGTCACAACACAGCCCCTGATATACGCTCCCGGGCGGAGAACGCAGTTTTTTCCTATAATAGCGGGCGGCTCAATCACAGCGGTGGGCGAAATCACCGTTCCCTCGCCTACAAGCACCCCCGTGTCAACTAATTCGAAGCCATCTATGCCTTTATCTATCAGCCCTTCAATAAGCTTACGAAGCCCCGAGAGCAGCTCCCAGGGGTATTTCTTCCCCGAAAAATGCTCCGCGAGATATTCTACCTCGCAGGAATAGAGCTCGGCTACCTCAATATGCTTATCCAATGATAAATCCTCCATTTTTCATCGCTTCCTCGACGACAGCGGCGCACTCGTGGGACAGAGCCTCGTCCTTGCACTCCGTCATAATTCTCACCACGGGCTCTGTTCCGCTCGCTCTGACGAGAACTCTGCCTCCGTCCGCGAGTCTCTTCGCCTCCTCGACCGCAGAAAGGACACCCTCGTCGGACATTACCGCCGCCTTGTCGGTCACACGCAGGCTCACCATATACTGTGGATATACCTCAACGGGCGAGGCAAGGGTAGCGAGAGTGCTCTTTTTCTCGATAACCTCCTCGGTGAGCATTATAGCGGTGAGTATTCCGTCACCCGTCGTCGCGTATTTCTTCAAAATTATATGACCCGACTGCTCACCGCCGAGATGATAGTCGCGCTCCTTCATTTTTTCATACACGAACCTGTCACCGACAGCCGTTCTGATACAGGCTATTCCCTGCTTTTTCAGGGCGTCGTCAAGACCTCCGTTGGACATAACCGTAGCGACAACCACGTCCGCGCCAAGCGCTCCGCGCTCCTTCATTCCCGAGGCGAGAATGTACATCATTTTATCTCCGTCAACCACCTCACCCGCGTTATCCACGGCAATACATCTGTCGCCGTCGCCGTCAAAGGCAAATCCCATATCAAATCCGCCCGACCTGACAAGCTCGCACAGCCTCTCGATATGAGTAGAGCCGCACTCAAGATTGACGTTCAGTCCGTCGGGTTCCCTTCCAACGACCTCAACCCTCGCGCCAAGCGCGGTGAATACCGCAGGGGCAATAGTGAATGCCGCTCCGTTAGCGCAGTCGAGCGCGATTTTCAGCCTTCCAAAAGAGTGGGTAGCCAGCGAAATCAAATATCCTATATATCTGTTCCTGCCCGAAAGGTAGTCTGTTATTCTGCCTATATCCGCGCCCACCGCCAGAGGCAAATCCTGAGCGCCCTCCTCAAGAAGCCCGAGGGATACGAGCTCGGACAGGTCCTCGTCAAGATAGTCCTCAACGAGCGAGGTGGTATAGTCGTCGAGCTTTTCTCCGTATGTGTTGATAAGCTTGATTCCGTTATCATAGAAGGGGTTGTGCGATGCGGTTATCATAACCCCGAGGTCAAAGTCCTCCTGTCTTGTCACGTAGGAAACGCCGGGCGTTGTTATAACGTGGAGCATATAGGCGTCCGCTCCCGATGCGGCAAGCCCTGCGGCTATCGCATATTCAAGCATATAGCTCGAGCGACGCGTGTCCTTGCCTATGACCACCCGTGCGCGCGGCTTGACCGACGGCGCGTCGGTGGAGCTTCCCTTTATCTCGGGCAGAGAATAGTACCAGCCGATGAAGCGACCTATTTTATACGCCTGCATCGACGTCAGCGTGACGTTAGCCTCGCCTCTGAAGCCATCCGTGCCAAAGTATCTGCCCACCCTTCGCTGCTCCGCGCGGCCCATTTCACTCGTTCTGTTATCATTTTTCATTATGCTTTCTCCTCTCATAATTCACCTCAGGTGTTCTACTACCCAATTCTATTAATTATCGGGGAATGTTGTGAGAAATGTCATAGCTTTTTGCATAGTTTGATATGCGCCGAGTTCTGCCAAAATCCCATAGAAAAAAATACTCTTGTACTTTTTCCGCTTCTTTGATATAATTAATTCGACAGGTCCCTGACACCGATAGGTCGGGAGTAAATTGACGTTCCGACAGCGTCCCATAACACGCTGATGAGCTGTCGGTCTGATACCTTATTTTATCACTCCACAGGCTCTTTGTCAATATCCCGCCCCTTACAGGAACGCGCGAGTATTTCGCACGGGTGCGAAAAATTATAGAATGCGAGGAAGCACAGATGCCTAATTTAATAGTAGTATGTGGGCCGCAGGCAGTTGGAAAAATGACGGTTGCAGAGAGCCTGCGAGATAAGCTGAGATACAATCTTATGATAAATCACGACAGCATCGAGGTGTCCGACAGAATTTTCGGCTTTGGCACCCCTGCGCAGCGAGAATTCAATTCCGCCTTCAGAGAAAAAGCCTTTGAGGTGGCGCTAAAGCACGGGGTCGACCTCATTTTCACCTACGTCTGCGCCTTTGATATTGAGAGCGAGAAAGTTTATCTTGAGGGTCTTGAGCGAATGTTCGTTGACGCGGGCGGAAGCTTCTATTTTCTTGAGCTGTCTTGTGATTTGGACACAAGGCTTAAGAGAAACGAAACTCCGCACCGAATGGAGAGAAAGCCCTCGAAGCGCGACCTCGTCTGGAGTAGAAGCAATCTTATCTCGGATGCCCAAAACCACAAGCTTAACTCGGACAAGGACGATTATTGGTTCAAAAATCACCTGAAAATTGACAACACACACCTCTCGCCCGATGAAGTAGCAGAGATAGCTATAAAAGCCTTCTCGCTTATGCCAAATGACAAGGAAGAAAAAGAATACCGCTGGGGCGTGTGAGATATTTCACCAAAATTCAAAGCATTTCAACCACCCGCCACCCGACAACTACCAAAACCGACCCAACTAAATATCTTTTATATTGATGATTGATAAGGAGAAATCCCGTGGCAAGAAACAGCTGCTATACCTACTTTGTTATAACGGGTAGCTTCGACCCCGACGAAGCAACAAGCCTGCTCGGGCTCACCCCCGAGAAATCGCACAGGATAGGCGACAAGCGCCCCAATGGGACAGAATATGACTTCGCCGCCTGGGCTTTCGGAAGATGCGACGAATACACCCCCTACGTTTCCGAAATGATGGAAAGGACGGTAGCGCCCCTCATACCGAAAATCGAGCTTCTGAGAAAGCTCCGCGAGGAAAATGAGGTAACCTTCTACCTCGAGATAGTTCCGACAATCTACGCGGGCAACTCCAATCCCTGCCTCGCGCCCTCAATGGCGATTATCGACTTCTGCCACGCCACCCGCACCGAAATAGATATAGATATGTACGTCCACAACTCGCTAGCAGGCTGTTAATAATCCAAAAATCCTTCTTTTAACAGAATCCACATCTTACCCACACAACCACCCCAACTACAACCAACACAACCCTAAAAGGAAGCCCCGACGGACTAAAATCCGTCGGGGCTTTGAATATCAACACTCACAGCTTTTCTATAATCATCCAAATCTATGCGTTGCAATTTCTTACACCTATGCGTTGCAATTTCTTGCTCCTATGCGTTACAATTTTCTGAACCTATGCGTTACAGACTAATTCACCCAAAGCACAGGTTGTTTCTTTTGAGCTTATCCTTCAAGCCGCCGGGCAACGCCATTCACCGCACCCGGAAATGTCAACTATTGTTATGCTTTTGCCACTCTGTTTTCGTCCCAAACTTGTTTTTCAACCAAATACCGCCACCCGTGTCACTTTTTAGATTGCTTCTTTCTTTCATAGCCGCACAGAAGAAAATCAAAAGCCCCCAAGCCGAGGACTTATAACCTCCACCAAAACTTACTTTCTATCTGCCCGTGACATCATGAAACATTGCGTCATTTGTCGTGTCCGACCGACAAATAGCAAATTAACAGTCGTTCGCGTAGCGAACAATGACTGCTAATCCGGTGTCACTGGGCAAGCTTTTTTCTGAATTAAAAAAGAGGTTGGATTATCCAACCCCTTGTGAGTGACTCCAACAAAATCGAACCTTTATAAGAAGCAAAGAAAACTCACTCTTTATATTTTTGCAAAAGCTCGTTATATTCGCTCAAATAACGATTCTTATGCTCAGCGGTATGCATTACTCGCTTCCCTTTTCCGTAGGGATATATATCGTCATTTTCTTCGCAATATATACCATATTCATCGGACAACTTGAACTTTTGGGACTCAAATTTTGCATAACACTCCATAGGAAATAGGTTCGGTGAAACCCATAAATATTCAAGGTTTGGCAAATCAATCAAATAATCAATATTATGATCAAGCGGTTCAGTAGCAGAAATAATGACTTCTTTTAGTTTTTTAAGATTTGAGATTGGCGCAAAAGATGCAATCTTATGTACAGCAACATCTGAAAAAGATGTATATAATTGCAAACATTCTAAATTTGTGGCATCTTCCAAGCCGGATAGAGACTTCAAATTTTTATTCATCCAAATGGTAAGCATTCTTAAATTGGGTGTTTTTGATATATTCCAAAACTGTGCGATTCTTTGACCTTCAAAAGCAACAAATTCAAGACTTGCAAATCGCTCTAACGGTGAGGCATCCAAAACCGCCCCATGAATCACGAGGCCCTTGACGTCGGGAGATATTCTTTTGCACACTTCTTCAAATTCTTCTTGCGTCCGTATCTTGCTCAAAGCAACGAATTCCTGTTTTTCAAAGCTTGAACTAAACTCGTTTTTTCCGTAATAAAATCCTTGTCTTTCCTCACGGAAT